>Ga0209986_10001809_pt1 | contig 20131 bp, 22 predicted proteins | sample BlataG_FD_183168 | JGI IMG/M metagenome (GOLD analysis project Ga0209986, IMG submission 183168) | Deep subsurface microbial communities from Black Sea to uncover new lineages of life (NeLLi) - Black_00105 metaG (SPAdes) (version 2) | ecosystem: Environmental > Aquatic > Marine > Oceanic >... | reverse complement strand
AAAGTATGTTGTAGTCACTAATCCAAATGGGGACGTCATAGCATCGAAATTGTCCATTCCCTCACGGGAACAAAGGCAAATTATGGGTGTGCTGGGGGTCGAGTATATAAAGTCTGAAACTTAGGTATGTATAAAATATATATAAATGTTAAGGTAAATGTTGATAAGGTGAAGAAGGGAGGGGATAGAAATGTTGAGTAAGAAAGGAGATGGTAAAATGGTACCGGTAGAGATATACCCCGCAGGACCAAGAATTGGATTTTAGAGACTACTTGTGACTTGACAGCACATGACTGGCTTCGGTTCATACTGGTAGGTACGAATTATGGAAATTGCTTTTGCACAAATTGATAAGTGTCAGCCCAAGAATCACTATTTTCCGGATATTTATGTATTCGGTCATAACTGTATTTAGCACATTGCTTAGCTAGAGCGTCATCGCCTGGTAGTGCTTTCCCAAGTTTTTTTCTTTCAGCAAGGTAATAAGCAAGATTATTTTTGATCCAGCATATCAACTTCTCAGTCTCTGGTACTTGGTCGTCCAAATGGGTGGCGTGGAGGTCATATGCCTCTTCCGTTCGTTCAATTGTTTGATTCAACTTATTAAAATTATTCGTGGCCTGATAATCCGTCCAGTCCTTAAGGCTATCAATCAGGTTTACAGTAGCCAGGGTTATATGGTGTTGTGCTCTAGCAAGTGACATCATATCCTCCTCGACGGTCTTTGATATAATCTTGTATATTGCCCCGCCCATTATTCCTGCAATAGCAAGCATAGCCATGAGAAGAGCCACAAAAATCTCAAGTTCACTCATGCTTATTATCCCTCCACTCATTTTTGTATTTTGATAACGGCTATCTATCTATAAAAGCTTTTCGATATTTTTGCATACAGAGAAATCGAAAATGTGGGTTTTTACCTCCCAACTGTCAGACTTCAAGTTGCTTCTCAAACCTCGTCAGGTTCTCACAACCGTTCTTCAGCACCAGTACCATGTCCTCCAGTCTGACGCCCCCTACTTCTGGGTCATACAATCCGGGCTCTATTGTAATCACATTTCCTTTTTGTAGTTCGTAATCATTATCGCCAACCTTTGGAGCCTCATGCAAATCTAATCCTACACCATGTCCGGTAGAATGAATGAATCCTTTCTTACCCTTCTTTCTTATTGTTTCATAACCTCTTTCCTCGAATATATCGCATACAAGATTATGCACTTCTTTACATGTTACTCCTTCCTTTATAAGAGCTAAAGCGGAATTCTGAGCGTGCTCGACTGCTTCATACATCTCTTTTATCTCCTTTCTCGGCTCTCCCTTGACAACAGTTCTTGTCATATCTACGTAATATCTTTCACTCTTTAATTTTGGGGAAATATCTATGATTATAGGTTCATTAGCGAAAATAGGGCCACTTCCGAAGAAATGAGGGTCGGCAGCTCTTTTCCCGCACGCTACTATTAGCTCTCCTACATCACACGCACATCCGAAATCAAACAAGGTATATTCTACGCATGCTTTCACTCTCTCAGACGTTAGGATTTTACCATTTTCAATAAGGAAGTTATCTCTCACGGAAGATTCTTTTATAACTGCTATGGCAGTCTCCATTGCGTGCTCGCATGCTCTTTGTGCCTTTTTCATATAACCCATTTCTTGTTCATCCTTTGTCTCCCGCTCTTTCGTCATTATCACTTCCTCCACAGCAGTCACGTCTATGCCTCTCTTCCTCAGCGCATCGGCAGTGTATAAAGAAAAATACCGTGGCACTTCTATTGCGGTTATACCTTCTTCTTGGAGGACTTTTGCAATGAGTTCTTCCATTTTGATGTTATACCCGTAATCGAGCGAAGACCGAATTTCTTTTATAATAGACTCTTTTTTCGCCCTTTCATACTCCATCTGCGAGACAATAAGTAAGTCCTTTCCTTCCAGGGGAAAGCGAAGATAAACGAAAGGGTCTGCAGCGAGAAAACGAGTGGCGTAATACATGTCTGCGTCATGCATGCTTTCGCTGACCATTAGAAGGGGTTTGGGCATTAGCATGTTTTTTATTGTATATAACGTATAACTCCCTCTTATTTAAGACACGGATTTTTTTAAGTTTAGCATTGTTGATCTTTATCGTCGGTCTGCATTAATCTGTGTCTATAATTTATTTTCTATTTTCTCGCAAAAAATCAATGATAAAAGATGTTTCAAGGCAGTATCTTTGCATTTTTATTGAACTCTTTCCTTCCCTCTTTTATTATTTCTTCTACATCAAAATCCTTCCAGGCTCCTGCAAATTCCATCAAATCCTTTCTGCCCTTATCGGTAAGCCGATTAATAAGCTCACTGAAGCTCTCGCCTTCCATCTTCTCCATTTTTAATTTTTTATACGCTTCTTTCGTGATTGTTACTGTTTTTGTTCCCATGTGTAGTTATGTGTATGTTTAAGTTTATAAATGTACCCAATCTAAAAAAGAATCGCATTGTATCCTCATCTCAAATACATCGCCTTCAAATTATCATTGAAATGGTTGAGGGGTTTATTCGCCAAATCAATAGCAGTATCGCCTTTTATTCTTCTTAAAACTTTTTGTAAGATTACGCATTTTAAAATTAACAATGACCCCCATAGGACTGCTAATCCACGGACCCGAGGTAATAGACGAAGGCGAAGCGGAAGAAGCGATAGAAACGCTAAAAGAAGCGGGATTTGAAGTAGTGGCGGCTTTGGGTGGAATAGCTGGTAAAACAGCGGTTATAGACGCCGGTATGCAGCACGTGATAGACATAAGCAGGGATATGAGGCCTTCAGAAGTAATGGAAGATTTTGTCGAGCGATGCGTAAATTTTATCCTGCTGGTGAACCATGCAAAGACCGAAGAGAGCGGGTTCATGCTTGGTGAAGGCATTCTGAGACGTTTTTTGGATAGGCGTGGTGTCGCAAAGGAAAATATTTCATTTGCGCAATTAGAATACGGCAGCGGGAGCAGGATTATTATTCGATGGCTCCTGAGGCCCGACGATGTGAGAGTATATAAAAGACTAACCGGGGTTTTCAGTAAGTTCAATGAGAGACAACCGTACAAGCTCGAATTAAGATGCAAAAAAGATGCTCGTTCTAATCGGGTATATCGCGAGATAAAGGGCGTGCATCCCGGAGAGAAAATTGTTGTGGATGGCGTTGTTATCGGAATGGTTTCATCCTCGCATGAAAACAAAAATAATAGCGTTACGCTGGTAGCGAAAGAGGGAAAACTGGTAGATGTTGTTGGCGGCAGGTTAATAAAACATAACCTTGAGAAGTTGCCTTCTCCGTTGGAGTTGGAAAAAGCGTTAGTAAAGACCGCGAGTGTTATCAGACGGACGAAACCGAAAAGGGTAGGAATAGGAACAGGATTGGATGAACGTGAATCGCAGGGAACAGGGAGGGAAAAGAAAAAGAAGCGGGCATGCCTTTTTTATAACGTTGACAATCTTTTTCCGAAACTCAAGGATGCTGAAGATGCCGATGCTGACGTTGTGGTTGCGGTGACCATAGGAGACGATACAACAAGCATTGCCGGCGATATACTGAAACGGTTTGGGATTCGCATGATAGGCATTACAGACGGCGATGCGGATGGATTGATAGCGGGAATAGGACGAGGAGCTGCACTGGAACAATACGATAGGTTCCTGCCTCCCGATTCGTTGATCATACGATTGAAGCCCGAACGGGACGACATTATAGGAGAAAAGGTAAAGGAAGAGATTTTCGGGGGTGGTGAAGAAATTGACCTGGACGGTGACGTTGAGCAGCAAATTAAGGCGTTGAAACACCGCATACTTCACCTTGCTGAGCAGGATATTATTGGAGAGTTGAGTTCTCCGCCTATCACCACAGCCACATAATTATCGGGAGGAGAATAACACCCATGCAATTACTTCGCCGCACGCCGAAATAAATTGGGATAAGACCTATGCAAACAGCTACGAGAAGAATAAACAATCCTAAAACACCGGTAAAAAGGAAAACAAGCACAGAAAGGAAAACTGCAATAGCCATAAGTATCTTTCGATACGGTAGTTTCACGAAAAAGCGTGAAAATTGCTCCCCCAGGTATTTTGTGATGAAGAACGAGCATGCAGATGCCATCAATACCACCGTCAGCAAGTAAATCAATGCCAAAGGCGGAATGACCATTTCCCAGGGTTGAACGTGTAATAGGTTGCTTATCGCCATTGTTGTACCGCTTCTCGCACGGGAGATGAGAAATAGCGTTGCCAGACAGAAAATAACGTTCGCCGTGTTGACACCACTTAAAGTTGTAATTACCTGCTCGGGCTGCCTGTTTCTTCTTGCCAGCATTGCCATCACGGTTGCATGTGCCGAAGTGATGCCCGGCAGGAAACTGACCATAGAACCAAAGACCGAGCCAGATACAACGGATTTTGCGATTTCTCCGGGTTCCAGTTCCGGCTCCTCTATCCTTTGCTCCGGTATATCAGGCGTATAAAACAGAGAGAATAAAATGGTTGAGAGCCCGAATAAGCCGGTAAGCGCAGGAAAAAGCATAGTAGAACGAAAAGAGAATGGCGCGTGCACCGGCATGTCCAGTATCAGATAGCCAAACAATCCCGCGAGTAGAAACACAAATAAAGAGAGGAGAATGGCTTGATATGCTTCCATCGTTTCGCTGAAACTCTCCGTGAGAATTAGCAATGCGGATATGCCTATTAGTATGTACAGCATGTGGCTCTGGATTATTTCGTAGAACTGAAAAGTCGAGAAGATGAAATAAAAGGGAACGAGTAACAGAAACGAGAAAACGACAGCGCCAAAACTGCCTGTCGCAGAAAGAATCGTTGCTTCGTAGGCTCTGCCTTCTAAAAGCAATTATTTACATATACCTTTTGAATTATGGTATAATCACCACCAATGAAAGAAGCCCTCTACACCTTTCTTTACAGGAGATTATATGACATTTTTAATGCAATTTCGTGTGTCTGCTTTTCTCAATATCTATCTCAATACCATGCTTGTGTCCTGTGTTCTGACTTCTACACGATATTTCACTTATAGACCTTCTTAATCGTGATGACTGCTTCCACATCTACACCTTTCGCATCTGCTATTCCCGCTTCTCGGCGATTGCGCAGGGGAACCAATAATCTGCCGATTTTATCGATATAACCGAAGCAACGGATTTGTTTTTCTTCTTTCCCTATCCCGCTTTCGCTTTTTGCCCCCGCGCTATTTTTCATTTTTTGTCTTATTGACATATATGGCATTTTCTATATAAATAATTTTCTATTTTTTCGTATATAAATACTTTTCTTAACAAAAACATGTTTTTGTTTTATATATAATAAAAATCAAATTAAATATATGGAGAAAAAGGGATGGGCAGTTCTCAAGAAGATTACCACTGGCGTATTTATTCAGGATTATTTACTTGAACATAAAGAAGCTTTTTCCATGGAAGTGTGGCGATCCTTAAAGCAAGCAAGGGGCAGTATTAAAGTTTGTTCTTATCAATCATTTCAAAGTAATTACATCTGGGTTCTGAAGAAATTAGGATTAATAGAGAAAGTGAGAACAGAGTCAGCATCCAATCCTAAGTTTTTTGCCCGCACTTATTACAGGATTACACCAGGGCAAGAAAAAAGTAGAAAGTGGGTGCACCCACAGAAAAGTTTAGATTCACGCAGAGGTCTTGGTAGTAAGAGGTATAAAAAAAAATGAAGTAGCTTAGCAGAACCAAGTCAGATACACGCACTCAAAAGTTAATATGTTTTCAAATGAATTAACTTATCATGCTCGTTGTTGTGTGATTTCAAAATTCACTGCTAAATCTTCTTGCTTCTCACCTTTAATAGCTAAAAAAGCTACCGTTCGTTCTTCATCTTTTGTTAACACCCTTCTCTTGTCCGCTTTAGAGTTTTTATCGGTTTTGGTAGATTTATTACTATTATTACTTTTTATATTATTAATATTCTCTTCTATGCCGAGTATTTTTGTAATAGCCGGTTGAGAAAGCCCGAACACATCGGCTATCTCCTGTTGTGTCTTGCTGTCTTTGTTGTATAGGTTTACAATTATCGCGTTTCTCTCTTTCTTACTGTATTGAACGCCATGTTTCTGATTGTATTTGTATGCTTCTACACGCAAATTGTTATTAGAAGAAGAGCTAAAACGGACATTCGCTGAAGTAGAAGTAGAAAATAAGGACGGTTCGTACCTACCTGTGGAAGAACAGATACGAATTAAAAAATTAGTTCTAAAAGCAGAAACGTGTGATATTATCGATCGGTTGTAAACACACAACCACAAAACACGCAGTATCAGCTAACTTAAAATACCAAGGCATACTTCAGCATTACCTTGTAATTTAACTTTCAGTGTACGTGCGTATGAGTGCGTAGGAATGGCTGTGATTACGTGCAAGTGTTTCTTCAGAAACTCTTTGTTGGGATGCTAAAATGTCGTGTTAAAACAGTTCTACCCTGGTAGAACGATAGTTATTTATCTACTCGCTATTTACGTAAAGCGGACAAAATACTTGCAATTAGTGCAAGAACACCTGAAATAACAATAAGATTAAGAAAATCATTGTTTGCTTGAGCTTCACTTGCTTCTTCTTGAAGCATACCCTGAAGTTCATTGCATTCTTCATAATCAATTTCGCGGGCTTGTAATTAATGGATTATCAATTTAGGTGAAATAGCTGATGAGCAAGTAATTTTAGAAAGTTTAAGTGAGAATATACAACGATGCGATTTAACATACTTAGAAATAGCGGAAGGTCTCAAAGTATATAAAGAAGAGTGGGAACGAAACAGTGGCAAGAAAATATCGCAGCAGAAGTTAGCTGATGAGTTTGGTAAAAGTCAAAAGTGGATTGGAAGACATTTACAAATAGCTGATTTGAATGATGAGGTTAAGAGGAATCTTAGTCGCATGCGACTAAGTTTCCGTAATTGCGAAGAATATATAATTCCATTAAAAGACACGCAGAAACAACTACTATTCTTAATGGAAATAAAGAAGAATGGGAACGAAACAGTGGCAAGAAAATATCGCAGCAGAAGTTGGCTGATGAATTTGGTAAAGGTCAAGATTGGATTAGCAGATATTTAGCAGTAGCAAGTTTAGATAATGGAGTGAAGGAGGAACTTATGGGGATATCCATAAGTTTTGAGATATGTAGTAAATACATAATCCCGCTAAAAGACACACAGAAACAGTTTCTTTTGTTAAGTAGTCAATACCCCGAACACCATGAACAGTTTTGTATGTGAAATATAGGAATAGTTTTTCTGAGCGATTTACCTATCTCTTCTATACTGCCTTCGTTATAGGATTTAAGGGTATAGTAAAGTATGCAGAACATAAAAAAGTTCGTTTGTACGTGATATTTGAAAGGGTGAAAATCAACTTTGTCTTCTTTACCATTGTATTCTTCTAAAATATCGTTTTGTTCGGAACCAAACTTCCCGATAATTTCAGATACTTGAGATTGGGACGAGAGTCCCATAGCATTACCTATCTCTTGTTGAGTCCACCCTAACAGCGATAACCGGTATCAGTATATCACAACGTCCTTTTTATAAAATTTATCTAAAACTTTATCCCACAAACCTTTCGGGAAAATGCAAGAATACATAACTATTTCTATTGTTTTCTCACTTACGGCGTCGTTAAAGGCGGTCATTTTGTGTTCATAGTAGATTGGAATCCACGTCACAAAATCGTAGGGTCTATTAGGTGTTCCAATTTGAAAATCCAGCGTTTCCTTTTCGGGTCGCAGTCGAAACGGTTGCGGAGTATAATCCCGATTCCAGACGATTCGCGTGTTATCCGTTCCCAGATTGGAAGTTCCGATAGAAGTGACTAAAATCATATCTGACGTACTAAAAAAATAGTCTGTGATTTTCTTTTCAAACAAAACTTTGTGGTCATTCGCAGCAATGCTTTCCTTTTCGTGAATCACGATTTTAGGCGCTATTCGCATAGCAAGTTCGCACGCACCGTATAGTTCGATTTTATCTGTCATTTCTTCTTTCGCCGCGCCTCTACGGTGTTTATTAACGCTTTTAAAGCGATTGCGGCGGTCTCGAAGTCTCTTTCGCGCGGTGATTTCGACATCCTTTCATTACTTTCGCGGATTCGTTGCAGTTGTTCTGGTGTCAGCCTTGACATTGGTGCTTTTCTTACTTGCTGTTGAGTCGGTTTTAGTGGCATAAATAAATATTTTTTTAGTTATATATAAACTTCCAGTCATTCTTGCAGTAGTAGTTTCGATTCCATATGTCATAATACCGGCTGATTTGGTTGCATAACGTGGCTTTTTCTCTTATTTCTAATGCTGTTAGGATATTTGCATAGTTCACTAAAGCAGTTCTCAACTTGTCGTTATTTACGCGCGCTAATTCTATAAGGTCGTGGTTGAATATTTTGAAATGAATTCAAATCGTTCACAGAGTTTCTTTTTTTAGTTTGGATTGATTTGTGAATACGTCCATAAATTTTTGCCGTGAAAGTGGATTTTTACGACTCCAAATGATTTCACCACTATAAACCTCTTTTAATGTGTCCTTTACATTACTACCATCCGATTCAATTTTTCTTTGCCACTTCAACACAGTCTTTCCGAAACAACCGGATTTTAACCTTTCTCTGAGAAGATAGTAAAATATGCTTGATGGTGGAATATCGCCAAACGATGGTTGCGATAACACTTGATGATCCATAATTAAATCCTCCACGCTCTGTTTCAACTCCATATCGACTATATCCGCACCGAAGAAGCTTTCCAGTCGTTTATAAGTCCGGCTCTTCGGTTCCAAAAATCCAAGTTCAATTGATGCCACCGCGTTTCCTTCCTTCTTTCGCTTTTTTACATTATGCGCGTTATTGGTTTTTACTTTTTCTACTGTTATTTTTGTGTAAGGACGGTAACTCACTAAAAATCTTGCGGCACTGCTCCCTACATACGTGATTTTGTATCTTCCATAATCAAGAGATTTGATAAGTTTTCGTATTCGGTACTTCTTAAACAGTCCTAATTTGATACTCCTATATTGAATAGTCCATCCGCCCTTTCCATGCATTTGATACAGGTTAAAAGAAGTCATTTTCTATTTTCAAATATTATTATATTTTTATTCTATTTAAACATTTAGACTTTTTAAGGGTAAAAAGGGATATAAAAACCACAACCATACCACCTGAGAAATTCAGGTAACTGGTGCAGTATTGTAGTGCAGTAATGTTGTGCAGGTGGTGGTGTAGGTGGCGGTGCAGCGCGATGGTGCAGTTAAAATGTGGTTTTAAATAGATTTTTACTTGACTTCAATATAGTAATGGAGTGATGGACGTATTACATAGGGAAAAAAATCAGTATTTTAGTTTATTCAAATCGTTCTTAATTGTAATTATATTAGTTTTTGAGTGTTGTTAAGGATACTGACAGAAGTCGAACCCGCAACTTTGGCAAGTTCGTTTATATCTACATTTTCATCGGACGCCACATAGATAGAGCTTGCAGCAACAACGACGGGCGAACCACCTTTACTATTTATAGTCAAATTTTGTTCCAGTAATTTTATTGCCTTTTCCCTTACTGCCTCACTTAATCCAAGTTCAGAACAGAACCGAGGTACGTAGCACGCAGGGTCCGCTGGTGCAATTTTAATATCTAATTTTCGTTTTAGGTGGTGTAGATAGGTTTTTCTGATTCTTTTAATAGGAACTCTCGATACCTCAGCAATCTCCTTCAGCGTTCGTGGAATCCCATTTTGTCTGCAAACAATGTACAGCATTGCTGAGACCAATTCTTCTATACTGCGTCCCTTAATCAAATTCCGTTTCGCCGCTTTTCGGTACAGCACAGAAGTCATCTCTTTAATATCATTCGGCAGCTTAAGTGCGCATGCCATTCTATCTATCTCAACAAGTGCGAAAGCAAGTGTTTTTTCGTTACTCTGCATACTTGCCCACTTTAATCGCGGTGTCCCAGCAGATATTTTTGGTGTTGGTGTGCTCAAGCCTTTGTCATGTATTCTATAACTCATAGCCGGGCCTGTCCTTACCCTTTTCGATGCTTGCTCGGAATCATACGCCCGCCATTCGGGTCCATTATCAATAATACCTTCCTCAAGTATCATTCCACAATCAGCGCAGTAACGTTCTGCGTGCTTAGAATCAAATACAATGTTTTTTGACCCACATTCCGGACAGCTATCTGACATTATTTTTTCATTGAGCGGATATGCCGAAGGAACCTAATTTGCTGCATTCGTTTGAATTCCTGTTTTTGTCGCCGCGCTGCTTCTATTTCCGCCAAAGTAACAATCGTCGGGAATGAACAGAAATTCTGATTGTTATTGAATTGTGGCTGTTGCTGCGATTCCTTCCTGAGAAATGTTTTTAGAAAGTCTTTACTATGGAGATTTGTTACTCTCAAGTGTTGACCCGCAGGGCAAGCACCATCACAATCGCCCCACCAAAGCTTCTTATCAATGCGTCCCTTGAAACAAACGTTCTTAATTCGTCTTATTTTATCCACCATTAACCGCCGTTTGTCTGCTTTGGGAGTTTTGGCAGGTTTAGTGGTTTTACTAGTATTGCCACTTTTTGCATTACTTGTATTCTCCTCTATGTCGAGTATATCCCTATCACTACTATGTGGATAGCTTTGCACAAAGCGGTTAAAAGATTGAGTTAGCGGACACTCCCCGTCAGAATATCCCAAGAGTATCCAAATATTCTTCTCTGCGCTTCCATTGCACCTATTCCAAATCTGCTTTATTGCTTCTTTTATTTTTTCCATTCTTCATCAACTCCTATTTTTTCCTATCACGTTTTAGCCGTGAGCATGATTCTTAGCTGCTTTGATAACATCTAAATTAATCACCTTGTAAAGCCAACCGCTTACTATATGGTACTTATTTAGCTTTCTAATCTCTGTTATCCATTCTTCTAAACTATCAAAACCGGATTCTTTTACATAGGGTGGCAAGCTGTCCGGTCCCGACATATAGCTTATTTCTTCAATAAAAATATTACAAATCGTCTTACCACCGCGTTTATCCGTAGCCCAATCATTATCAATATGTTTCCTCCGATTAGTTCTGAACGATACAACACTGCCTTTTTCCAATAGCTGCTTTCTTGCTTTTTTACTTTGAAATATCATTACCATTTCTTGTATTTCTCCTTTCTAATTCCCCTGCTACTTCCTCAAGTTCTTTTTTCTCTTCTTGCTCTGTCTTGAGAGTATCGTTCCACGTAGCAATATCTACGCATTTCTTTATTGCACTCCCCACAAGGTCTCTGAGTATATCGGGTCTTAGTGCATCAACTTCCCACTTTTCATCTCCAAAGTTTTCTTTATACCAATCATTTCTTGTATCATCTCCGTCCACAAGGTTTGATGGTAGGTCATATTCCCTGATTTGTTCCATTGTTAGTGCTATGTTTTCTCTCTGAACTTCAACGAAGGAACCTTTCAAAAACTCGGTTAATCTCTTTTTAATATCTCTTCGCATATCGCATCCTGACGGATCGTGGTCACCGAGATAATATAGTTTTACAATCTTTCCTTCCCCCCTTGCTTTTATTATTCTCTTGCTCAGTTCATAGAGTATCGAAGAACTTACATATCCACGATACGGTGTAAACCTTATGTGCCATTCATTCGCAATTGGTTCGAGAATGGTTAGTAGTGCGTCTTTTTCCGATATTAGTTCTACGTAGTATTCTTGATGTTCCCATCTGTGTAACCTATACTGCTGTGCAGCAGCAATGATTATATCGCTTGTACTGTCCCATGATGGATACATGTGAGATACTCTTGCGTGGTCTACTATTGTGTCCCAGTCGATTATTCCGCTATATCTTGCGTTTTTAATTGTTCTTAATACTGAACCATATTCCTTCGGAATGTGAGGGATGTGTCCTAATCCAACAAGCTGATAATATATTTGTCGTACTGTTAGTTCTTCTATACCAAGTCCCTTAAATTCATCAATTACCGACAAAATATTATCAAGCTTAATTTTTGTCTTCCTGTATGGGTTCCATTCTCTGAATTTTTCTTTCATTCTTTTTATTTTAGTGGAAGGTTTGGACAGGGACAGGAGGTGCGTCCGAATCCCCTATATCCCCTCCCACCTTTTTTTGTTTGAATGTGTGCCAAAAACATTTCTCACAACGATCCAGAATTACTCTTCTTTCGCCTCCTGCTCATGCATTTTAACCATTTTTGATAGTAATTTCGTGCGTACCACACTCAAAACATACTCCAAATCCGCAATATCGCCAGTCGAAAGTAAGAAACCCTGTGCGGTGCCTTTTGATAAAATAGACAGTACAAAACTACCTTCTCTTATGCGACCCTTCGTATCCTCCGGTTCGTTATACGAAACCCGAAACGTCTTCGGTTGTTTATTCTTATCGAAGTGTATGCGTTCAAAGATTGTTTTCATTCTTCACCTCCCGAAGGCATAAAATACTATGCTTTGGTAAAAGCACTTCTGTATCTTCCATTCTCAATATAACGTCATATCTGTTGTAAGCATCAGTAACTAACGTGCCTTTTAAAGTTTCTCCGTTAATTAATTTCAGGGATACGTTTCTATTAGCGAATCGGCTATAATATCCTTTCTTCTCTTCCTTCTCAGGTTCTTTATTCTCCATCTCCTTTCTCACATCCTTTTTCCTTCTATGCTCCTTTATCCGACCGTATTGCTCATAATTTTCCATTCTTCACCTCCTTCTTACAGTCCTTATCGTGTCTATACCATTCAGATAGCTCTCTTAGTTGTGTTTCACTCAAAAGCTCTTTTTCTTTTCTCTTTTTCATTCTTTTCATCTCCCAAATCCTCTTGAAAAAGGAACTTTAACCCTTGCTGAATCAGTTCTTTGTGTTTCTCATAATCTACGACGTAACCCTTTGGTAAACCCGAAGTTGGTAGATTAAGAACATCGGTAGATTCAAGTCCAAATATTGAAGGCACATGTTTAATGTGAAGGATATTTATTTTATCGAATCGCAAATTAGGCTGAAAATCGAAATGTTTCTTCGAATATTCAAAAGCCCGCAATTGTTGTGGTTTTACCTTATAATCTTCGGGCTTTTTTGATAATCCTTTGGGGATAGCAATGTTTTCCAAAGGTTCATCTTGTATTCTATTTAATTTTGAATTAACTTCTTCTCGAACTTCAAAAATAGGAACACCATCCATTATCTTCCTGATACCATCTCCTAACAATTCTTGTAATAATTTTGGCGAATCTCCACGCCTTGTTTGAATACCCTTTTCTATGTATTCTGTTCCCATTCGGGCTACATAGTGTGCTTTGCCAAAAATGTAAATGGCATCATATCTCTCTTTGGTGAATGAAAATTTTAATTCACATTCTTCCATTCTATCTGCTATTTGTTTGGCAGCTTCTGCCTCGTCACAGGTGAAGAAGATAGAATCAGTATCTATGTAAATCACATGTGGTTTACTTTCAAACCCCTTCATAAACGCAGCTAAAGTTTGAGTGATTGCCTCTGCATGTTCTGGTGAGTAAACCCTACTATAAGGCGAGCCTAACGTGCCATACAGCGCATTAACGCTCTCCTTGAAAACTTTGTATTCTGGCGAACCTTTATTTGCATTATCTTTGAGTTTGAGAATTTCTTTTACTGCAGTAGGCAAGAATCCAATTTGTTCGTTCGTTTTGTCCAAATCTAATTCAGGCGAAACATTCTTTTGAATAAGCACAGAAGGATATGCCCCACTTATATCAAAATTGGAAACATTACGAAATAAACCAGGTTGTTCTACATATCGAAAAGCACCCCGATAAGTTTCCTTTTTTCGTTTCTCAACAACTTCATCGGAAGGTCTTGATGGAAGTATCAGTTTCTTTTCTTTTGCCTTTTTTAATAGAACGAAATCGCCGATAGTTCCTTTTTTGAATGTGTCGTTAACGAAAGCACCCAATTTAGACGCCATAAAAGTATATAAATCAGTAATACCAAGTTCTTGATCTACTTTGTATAATATTTCAACATCTCTTTTGTTGTAAGCTTCTAAATCTTTTGGATCAAGTTCCCAAATTTCTTTTTCATGTTTCAGCTTTGGAATACCTAAAACTTTCATTCCAACATTATCTAAACTATAACTTGGTAATCCTCCACCTTTCCAAGCAGCCCGAAACAACGGTAAGAGATCAAATAGAACATATTCACCCCGGAAGTTAATATAAGGAAATAGCTCCTTTAGCCAATCTAAATCATATCCATCCAAATTCCAGGCGCTAAGTCCATCCACCCGCGGTAATATTGTTTCTAATTCTTTTACTATGTTCTCTTTTCCACTAACAAACTCTATCTCACCATCGTTTATTTTATAAGCCATTGAAATTAATTTGTTGGTTTCAACATTCTCTTCAAAATCAAGATAAAGAATTTGTGGTTTTACGTAAGGAAATGTTATGTCTAAATCAATTAGAAATCTTCGCGCAAAGGGAATGTCGGCTTCAAAATGTTCGATATGTTTTTCTTTTTCTCTTGATATTTCTTTCGGATGTTTTAATTCTATTTTTCTTACATTATCACCATAAATACTCTTAAGAGTGCCAGACTCATCACTAACATAAAAGTAAGGTCTAAATTTATGAATGTTAAATTCATACTTAATTCCATCTGTATTTCTACCGAATAGTTTAACGATTGGATCACCGTAAACAGTTCGATAAGTTCCCGAATAGATTTGAACATTCTTTAGAGTGTTTTCTATGTCGTCTTCATTTACATCTAACTTTTGTATGTGTTTTCTTTCGTTCTCAGTTAATTCTTTCTTCTTTGGTGTTTCTATGATGTTACCGTCTTTATCCAAATCATTTATATTTACAAATTTGATTGGTTTTTCCTCATGCTTTTTCCCTATATTATAATTGTTGACATTGTTGACGTTGTTGACCTGTTTTATTCCCACCCCTATATCTATACCCTTATTACTATTATCTATAAAAGTATTAATAGCCTTCACATGGGGCTTAGAGATAAGAGCGTCAACAATGTCAACATTGTCAACAACACAATGTTCAGCTTCTTCATCGTTATTTTCTAATTCTTTTTCTTCAATATCTCCTATCTCTTCTATTTGAGGTCGTATTTCAATTCCACGCCAGCACCACTGAATTTTCTTCTCTGATCCATATCGTGTTTTTGTTTTTGAGACTCCACGTAATTCACCCACTTTTTTAGATAGTTCACCCTTTCCAACTATTTCAATATTTTCATCATCACAATAATCCTTATAATATTCATACAATTCGGTAACAGAAATTATATAATCAACACCAACTATGCATCTCTCTTTAATGAAAGCCATAATAGGATTACTCAGTTTTTCGAATTCCAACTTCATATCTTCGCTACTTTTACTTGTAGAAAAATGAAAATTGTTTGCTTTAAGTTGTTTCAATCCTTCTAAACACCAATTGAAAAAAGCAGAAAGACCATTTTCTTCGATTAGTTTTAATCCAATCTCAGGAATAAAATTATCGATAAACGAATTTGGAAATCCAATAACTATTAAACGATCCCAAAAAGCGATACTGGTATCTTCTACTTCTGGGAATTCATTCCCCAAAATAATAAATTTAGCGTAATTAGTAAAATCAAGAGTTTTTTGCGCGTTCTTTATTTCGGCTGATAACGAATCACCACCAACCGCACGTTTGAAAAGCACAGATCGCATTGTTTTTTGTGTTGCTGGCTCGGAAATCAGGTTCAACAATTTGGAATAAAGGCGTGCCACCGCGAATCGATGATAACCATCGAATTCTTCTATGCCAACTGAGGTAACGTTTTCATCTCCTAACGTTTTTTTCAATATCAGTGTTAGTTGAGTTTTCCCATTACGTCCAGTCCCGTGTAACCATAGCGATTTATGCACAGGGAGAGAAGGTAAAAAGCAATATCCAAAAAACTGTTGGATTACGGGAATGTCTTCTTTGGCTAATATCTGCTGAATAAATGGTTTATATCCTTCATACGAAGCGGTAGGGTCGTATTTAAAAGGGAGTTTATACGTAAATATTTTGTCCGCTGTAAAATTTTCAAGTAAGTAAGTATCCAAATTAAAAAGACCGTTTTGTACAGGTAAATATTTTGTTCCTTCTTCGTTAATTCTCTCTCGCGGTATATAGCTTCTTCTTCTGATATGATTTAGAACTTCATTAACAATCTTTGTAGTTGCCTTGTTGTTTAATGTATCTTCGACTTCTTTTTTTATTAATACCTCGCCTGATTTATATATACCCTCATTTTGAGAATAAAAATAGATTTCATCGGTATCTTCAGCAGTAATAAATTTATATTTTACACATAAATTATCTAACACCTCAGCTATTGGATTATCATCTTCTTCATTTTCATTTTCTTTTATTTGTTTCCACTGTTTTGCATAGGTAGATTTAGCTTTTGAAATTATGTTTTTTGCTATGGTTATATCTTCTGCTTGAATTTCAGGAAAAGATTGACATATCAGATAGTCTAATTTGTTGGGATCAACTTGTTCTGTAGATAATTGAGTAGTAATAGTTTTAACCTTGCTTTTGTAATCACCTGATGGACAAGAGTTTATTTGTCGTTTAATGTTGTTAATGATACGTAGTTCATTATTTTTTATCTTTTCTTTTTTTTTTCGTGGACAATTGTTGCATTTATTTCCATCATATCCAAAGATTGTTTTTAGCGTTGCGCATGTAGGTGGATTTAACGCTCCATTCTCTATTTTTTGCTGAGTGTGTTCGCATTGATATGTAGAGATAGATTCGCCATAATCATCCTTACACATCATAAAGAATCGCTGGGCTTCATTAACAGGAATTTCTTGTTGTAGTTCTAAATTACAAATTGCTAACCGCTGCTCGTTTGTTAAATGTATCCATTTTTTTTGTTTACTGAAGAAAGATGAAATACAAGGATAGGTTAAGAAATCATACAGTTTGAGTGTGTCCTCAAGGAAAGATTCCAATTCATTTAAGGAATCCACCATTTTTATATTGTCTTCATAGATTGGCTTGTATTCGCCAATAGTATCATCCTCTTTCAGCGCTTCGCCATAACATGCAACATAATGTTTATCGCCAAAAATATCAAATCGCAGTTTGTTTTTATATTGGCTATTGTTTTTTTCATAGTCAGGACATATCACCAACACTCGATAACCGCCGTTGGGTGTTCTCGCAGTGAACGTATTTTCAATTAAACTCAAATGCTTGCCCTTCGCTCGGTGGTATAGCCACTCCCAATCAAAATCTAAGCCTACCAAACCGTTATGTCTGACTGCAAAACCGTAGTTGGTAAAATCACCTTTTCGTTTATTGAAAAAATCTATTATCTCATAATCATCTTGATCATGCCAATCACACCACTTATTCCAATTTTTGACACGCGGATTTTTTGTTTGATCACCAAAGAGAATGTTCAGACTATATTTCTTCCGTAGTGGATTATCTAAAACGTCTTGAATTAATATGTTTTTATACTCTTCCTTATTTTTATTGTTTGGTGTAGTCATTTGCATTTTGCCTCCCGCCGCTGCGTACCGCTTACCACGGGGCAGCGGTTAGTGGGGATTTTATTTTTTGTCCTTCCTACCCTCCTCTGCTTTAAGCTCTTTGGTGTTTTTGTTTTCCAATTCCCCTCATGCCGCTGTGCGCCGCTTGCCACGGTGCAGCGGTTGGAAATTTTTATTTTTTAATCTTGAGTCAGAACCTCCATCAGTCCCCGCTTCAGTTCATCTGCATCCTTACCGTGTTTCTTTGCTATATGTTCCAGAAGGTGATCGATAGGAAGACAGATCGCCACGTCTTTAGTCATTTTTTACTCCCAAAGCCCGCTGTGTTTTCTTATCTACCATGTTCATTGATGACAGCTCTTTCAATACAGAGCGTCTTAAAAATACGCTGATTGATTCTCCGCGCAGCTCAGTCAATTCTCGAATTAGCTTTGCTTCTTTTTCGCGGAAGCGAGCACCAAGAAAGTCGTTCTTATTCGTTTTCATATTTTTAATGTTTAATTACAAATTTCAACAAATCGAGACGAAAAGCGTTTCTGCATTGTCTATATCATTAAAGAAGAATAGTATGCTGAGATACAAAAGAATGAAAAAGTAAGGAAAATAATCTTTCAAATTTGTAAAAATGTGTCAATAATGCGAACCAAAGGATTTACGAGCTTCAGAAAGGCGTTACGGTATCCACGCACCTTCTTTACATAGGTATCCAATATGACTTCTGATCATCAAAAAGCGTATGCTAAGTGGATGCTTTTAATCTCTCGAAGCTTTCATGCCAAAATAGAATATAAAACGTTGGAAACTCCTTCTTTCGGCAAAACAGGGATAAAATGGAGAAAGGCGGTTTTTAGGTTATTACAAACTCTAAGAGAGAAAAGAAAAACAAAAAAAGGAGATTAAAGAAGTCCTTTCTTCTTCAGTAGTTCTTCCAGTCGGGTGTCAAGCAGTTTTTCAAGTTCCGGTGTCATTACTTCTTGTTGTAGTGTCTGGCTTGCGGCTGTTCTTTCTTTTTCTTTCGCTTCCCAACTCGCAATTTTATCCTCTAATTCCTCTATCCTGCCGTTGCGTGATGCTAAATCCTCTTTTAACTCTTTAAACTCATCGCTTTGTATGACCTGCGTTTCTGTCGGGTATAATGTAACCGCTCCCACAAACTTTAAATAGATGCCTTCTAATTCCTCATCATTTCTCATGTAGTAAGCCGCTTTGGTGCTGTCCACTTTGTGTCCCATCATAAATTCCACTGCGAAGTCTGGCGCCCCGGCGTTTTTCAATGATGTATTAAAAAATTTCCGGATGTTGTGGGCGCGCAGTTCGTTATAAATCAGGTTGTTTTGTGTGCGGTTCTCATTAACAACAACTCTCTCCAACCTTCTCGAAATATCTTTAAATATTCTAATAAAACCCGCTTTACCGAGTCCTATTCCTGTATCTTTCTTTGCTGCTACCTTTTTAGTTTCTGCAAACAAAGGTTCTGTTCTGTGCTTCTCTAACTCTTTTATGTTTAATCTCTTCTCTCCTTTCGCATTAACCGCCCACACTTTTATTTTTCGCTCGTGCTCTAAATATTCTAAAATTGTATCCGTACATTCTGGGCTTATGAACGTGATAAAATGCTTATTCGTCTTAATTCGCTTGCTGTATAATTTTGTTATCCCCGTTTCTTCGTTATAACCTTTTAAAAAGTTGTTTATGGTTAATGCCCGCACTTCCGCACTTCCCAAACCGCTTGAGGCTATGGTTAAGATAATTCCCTTATCTCGGATATAGCGACAAACGCTAAGCATGTCTTTTATATCTTCCTTTCGTACCCTAACGTTATTGTTCTCTTCCACCCCTTCCGAAGCATCCGCAGCTCTATATTTGTTTTTCGGCAGTTCCATAATCTCATAGAATTGGTAGAACGCCTTTACACTTGTAACATAACCTTTTGCAGCAGCATAGCCTTCTCTTTTTAATTTCTGTTCAAACATTATGAAATAATTGAAATACCGCCTTTCTCGTAACAACTTACCTCCTTTAATATCTTGCTCTGCTTCTTCTATTAGCTCGCATGGCATCTTCTCTGCTACATTGCAGAATAACATCAACGGTGCTAAATAGCCACCCCAGCCGCCTTTTGCATAGCTTCGTAACCAATCCTCCGCTAACTTGTCTTTCCAAATATACTCGTTGCTTATTTTTAGTGGTTTTGTTTCCTCGTTTAGCATCCTCGCTTTTTCTATCCCTTTCTCTTTACCTAATTTCAGATATTCCAATACCGTCCCCTGTCTCGTGTGTAACCTATCCGCGACCGCTCTCGAAGAAAGCCCATCTCCGCTTAATTTATATATCTGCTCTACTACTTCGACCTTTAAAGGTAATCCCCCTCGCCTCATTTTACATCACCAAATATTAGGTTATTTTATGAGTATATAAAGGTTTATGAAAATATTTACTTTACCTTCTAACAATAACTGGTGCGCGGGTAACACACAAAGTGCGGTGTCGCCTTCCGGAGCCCCGATGAATGCTGCAGGTATGAAATTCAAAAACGTGTGCGCCACGGAAGCAGCAAGTATGATAGAAG
>Ga0209986_10001808_pt1 | contig 20133 bp, 39 predicted proteins | sample BlataG_FD_183168 | JGI IMG/M metagenome (GOLD analysis project Ga0209986, IMG submission 183168) | Deep subsurface microbial communities from Black Sea to uncover new lineages of life (NeLLi) - Black_00105 metaG (SPAdes) (version 2) | ecosystem: Environmental > Aquatic > Marine > Oceanic >... | reverse complement strand
AGAGGACATTGAGGAGCTTGCCTTGTTGCCGTTGGCGCTTGAGCTGATCGACCAAGACGGATATGAAGTGATCGGGGCAGACCTTCACCCCGGTTCCGTCTTCGATGTCGTGTGACCAGCCCCACAGATATTCTCTGTCTCCCACAGCCACGAAGATCGGCACGGTTCGAGCCATGAGTGATCCTGACGGCAACTCAAGGATTTATAGTATAGCACGGCAGAGCCAGTGCTGTCAAGGGGTTTGGAGAAATATGCACTGAGGGTAAAATAATCCTTGACAAGAAATGTCTCAAGATGTACACTTTATATACCGATGAGAGAATGAGGTTGTTAATGGAAGAGGAAACGACACAAGAGACATTCGGAGAGCGGTTAAGGAAGCTCCGCGAGATCGCAAACCTCAATGGTAGCGAGTTTGGGAAGATCATGGGTACTAGTGCTGCCTTAATCAGTATGTACGAATCGGGCAAGCGTTCACCAAATCTGCGATTTTTGAAAACACTCCGCAAACAATTCCATATATCAATAGATACATTTATTGATCGTCTAATTGAAGCTGAGAGCAAGGGAGACTAATGATCCGAAACCGTTCTTGGTATGTCGTACATCTTCCAAGTAAACATAATATGGACACTTGGACGTTATACGACATCGAGGCTGTCAGAGGCAGCTAAGACCTACCAAGAACGGCGACACAAAGAGTAACTGACGTTTACTCGGAGGTCGCCTGAAGTGTATTGCCGCAAAGTCCTGGGAACCGACAAAGACCGCACCCTTTCTCGATCTAATACCCACCGGACGGCATTAGGTGAAGTTGACGACCACGCAGGGAACTCACTTTGCCATCCCAGGACTCCGGTGGGTATGACCTTTACCGGCCCCGCATCTTGCCAGGATAGCACCTCAAGGACGAGCCTATTGGCAACTCAGGGAATGCGGGGCCTTAACCTTTCCGGTCACCCCGAACCTCAGACGGAGTGCCCCTCAACCACTCCGAAGAGATCCCATATGCTTGGGGTGGCCGGTGACTATCCGGACTGTGCGGGAGCGCTAAGCACGCGGCACATAGCCTCCGTGCCGACGGCCAGACCCGACCACGATCTTGCACGGTCCGGACGCGCGCAATCCTGCCCCTTGTCGCGAGAGATGATGCCGAGTGGCTTGGTCTTGCGAGATCGAGAATGGCTCGGTGGAGCGCTCTCGACGCTTGGGGTGGGTCCAATAATGGCGGGTGACGAAATTCGGGTACATCCGTGTGGGGCTGAGTTATCAATCCAGCCTCCTATATCACCCGCCAACGAAACAGACTCCGGCTTTTTTGATGTCTCGGAAAAAGTGAGGTGACTATGCAGAAGATCGGCATGGTTTTAGCGATTCTTCTTCTTTTCGGGGCAGGAACATGGACGCCTTGTGCCCAAGTGGCGCTCGGCGGAGTTAAGACCCCTGACTACATCCTTGAGGTTGTGCAAGAGGACGGGCTTAGCCTGAGCCTCATTGGTGCTGTGAGTGAATATTCACTCTGGTATCCCAACTGGTCCAGACAGGAAAAGAAGGCGTATGAAAACGGGCGCTGGCAAGTTCATCTACACATGAAACCGAATCCGTTTTCTGCTGAGCTGGCCGAGTATGAATGGATACTTCTTCATATTACGGTGCCCGAGTCTTTGGAGGTCGTACTTGACTATGCGACACGGCTGGCCATGGACTTCGGCGATGGCCGCACAGTCGTAAGCACTGAGATAGTCCTGACGGATGATCCATCGGAGAAGCAAGTTTACTCGACGGTAGACGGGGCGATCATCCTGGAGGGGATGAGCTCAGAGATATACGGAAGAGCCAGGTGTGGGCCTTACGTGGCCTTCGTAGCATATCCAAGAGATTCACTCAGACTCAAACACTCTGGCGTTTCTCACGCCGAATTCCAAGTAACTCCAACCTATCTTAGGTTGGAAAGGAGGTGGGCAAAATGAGACGGGCTATCCTCTCTTTGCTAGCTGTTCTGGTATTGATCCCAACCGCGCTTATGGCTGCCAGCGAATGGTGGTGGCGAGTAATCGAGTGGATTATGGAGAATGGCGGGACATGGAATGTCTGGTGAGAAAACTATCACCATCTATGAAAGAGGCTCCGGCTGTGGCGGAATAGGTAGACGCTTAACCGTAAGTCCAGACGTTTGGGGATGCCCCGGAGATGGCCACCGGGTTGAACTTACCACTCTCGGAATTCCAGTGCTGGACATGCAGGGTGCAAATTCCTGCCAGCCGGAGCCTACCTGTTACGAATCCTCAGGACTTACCGATAAGTCCCTAGACATTGGCCCCGGTTCCTGCCTTAAGCTTCCAGACACCGCGGCGACCTTGGCAGTCCACAACTCCAAGCGAGCCGGCGCCAGCACACAAAAGCCTTCCCGCATTGACTTCACCCATAACGCGAGCAGCCGGGTCAAGCCGTGGACTGTGCCGGGAAGGCTTTACCTATACGTCTCTCACATTTCGCGTCAGCCATGGCGCAGGGTCAAGGGCCTGTGTGCAGCACACATGGGGCCTGTAGCCAGGAGGGGGTGGTTAGGATGTCGATTGACCGTGGGCAGGGCTATCAGGATATGTCCCGCGATAATAGGAGTGGGCAGAAGGCATTCCAGACCAACAGATAGCCCGCACTCACGAGGCCGGGTAGCGCCTCCCATAACCGCTTGCTGTACGTTTCCTTTCGTTTCCCACTGGAGAGGCGCTACCCGCTTTATGAACCAAGGGCCAGCCATGAGGCCAGCCGCCAGCAAAACACACACGAGCAATCGTACCTTAGGAGGCCCGCAATGTCAACCGAGAGGATTGAGGCTCAGCTTCGCAACATCAGCATAATCACCCAGCATTTTCTCGCCGGTCGCTGTCCGCCATCAACGCTCGAGCTCATACCCGCCCAGGCCGAGAGTGCCCGGCTTGACCTTCAGAGACTCCGGGGTGAGTTTCCAGCGACTATCGGAGAGCGGGTCTGTGCATACTGGCGCGGACTCGTTCGGAAGGGGGTGTAAGTGATGCCTATTAAGGGAATAAGTGACCGCTACCGTATGCCGATCCTGGGCACCATTCATATCGGCGAAAAGGGAATCAAGCACGGCAAGGAATACCCCAAGAAGCTCGACTATTTCCGCTTCCCCGAGGGGCTTGAACACCCCTTTGGCGAGAGGCCGAAAGAGATAGAGATCATCTTTCCCTCTAATGATCTCGAATGGTGTTGTTCGATCTGGTACAAGCGCTGGGGCGGAGCCAAGGACCCCAAGGATGCCACTCTCTTATGCCGTGGTGATGGTGAGACCGCAACCGAGACCGATCCGCAGACGGGCAAGATGTCTGAGATTGAATGTCTCGGGGCTGAGTGTGAGCACTACTTGGCTGAGAAGTGCATTCAACAGTGCTGGCTAAAGTTCCTACTCCCTACCGTACCAGGCCTGGGTGTCTGGCAGATCTACTCCAAGGGCTATCACACCATGGTCAACGTCAATAGTATGCTCACGACCTTCGTGAACACCGGACGGCCCTTCGCCGGGATTAAGTTCACGCTCGGCGTCAGGATACAAAAGAAGATAGTGGAAGGTCCCACGGGCAAAGCCATCAAACGAGTGTTCCCCGTGCTCTACATAGTCCAGAACGATCTCTCGTTTGCCCAGCTTACAGCCGGGGCTAGCCAGCGGTGTCTCCTGGCACCTGAGACTCTCGGGGGGATGCAAGAAGCCCGCCCGGATGATCTTGTGGCGAAGCGCAATCGCTCAGGCGATAACGGGGACCCCGAGCCGGACCCTAACCCCATCGACACGACTGCCGTCGAGGTTGCAGAAGAGGAAACCAAGGCCAAGGCTGAAGTGGCTGAGAAGAAAGTCAAGGCGGCTACGGCAAGGCCGGCCAAACGCACAAGTCTATTTTAAGGGAGGTCCGCTATGGAAGCAAAACGTAAACCCACAGAGCTCACTTTGCCCGATCACTACTCCTACTCCCAGCTCAAGAAGTATCGGGAATGTCCGGGGAGCTGGAAGGATGATAAACTCCTGCACTTACCCCAGGAGACATCCGACCCGGCCATATTCGGCTCGACTTTCCACGATCTCACGGCTCATTACGACCTCCACTGTAAGAGCCGTCAGGCCCAGACTGACTACGGTGCGGCGGATGCAATCTTCGAGGTCGTTATGCGCGATCACCCGGAGGCCGGTTCGCAACGGGCCGAGCTTGGAGAGCTCTTTGCTGAGTATATTCAGCGCACCATTGTGGACTTTGACCACCTGATCGGGGTAGAGATGCCCCTCGATACCGAGATTGCCGGAGTCCACTTTACGGGAACCCTGGACCGGCTATTCAGGTTCCAGGACCCGTTCGCCCTCACTGTTCGGGATCACAAGAGCGATGGCCGAATCCGCACCCAGGCTGAGGTTGACACTGACTGGCAACTCTCAATCTATGCCATGCTTGCGGCGCGTACAGTCAACTGGACCGGGGATGTTGCCGTCGAGATGCTCTTTGACCGCTATGGAGTCTTAAGGCGGAGCGTGCGGACACCTGAGCAGATTGAGGGGACCGTAGAGGATATAGCGGCTCTGATTGAGACAATTCAGGGGTCGCTTAAGGTTGTGCCCGCGATCACCCTTGACGAAGCCTTCCCCTACACGCCCGGCTCTCGTTGCTCCATATGTGGGACGCGGTCGAGCTGTCCGAGGCTCAAGAAACTGGCAGATGAGGACGGCGTGAGTGTGATTGTAACCACCGAGGATGAGCAAGCGGCTTTTGTCCAGTACGTCGCGCTCGCCGCCCGCCTCAACCAGGTCACAAAGGTCCTCAAGCGCTATTGCTCCACGCATGGCAACATCATAATGAACGGGCTTGACCTGGGCTTTCATGTCTCCGAGTCCTACAAGTATCCGACTGTGCAGACCGTGGACATTCTCAAGGCTCACAAGATCGATCCCTTGACCCTGCTTAAGGTCGATACGACCGGAGTCAAGAAGCTCGTCAGGGCGGGTGGCGAGACCGCTGAGGCCCTCATAAGGATTCGGACGGATGCGTCGAAGACCACGTTTAAGGCCGTCAAAGTGAAGGGGTAAATCATGCGAGAGATCAAGTTCAGGGTTTGGTATAGCTCCAGTGGATTCCAGAAGCAGGATGCGAGCATGATTTCGCCTATCGGAATAGTCTTTAGGCCCAATGATGCGGGTATCGCCGTGATAACCAAGGGCGGTTTTCGTGAGCCAGACCAGACATGCTACAACCACGCCTGCTTTAAGCTGATGCAATACACCGGCTTTAAGGACTCGCATGGCACTGAGATCTATGAGGCTGATGTAATGAAGTGGACCGGCGAGATTGATCCTCCGGGCGAGGGCCTGACGCTACGGGCCAAGGTCCTTTGGAATGAGAAGGCGGGTTGCTTTGATCTGTGCTCCCCGCAGTTGGAGGAAGGTGAAATCTTAGGGTGTGCAGGTTCGGAGGGATGGGAAGTGATCGGCAATATCTACGAGAACCCTGAGCTTGCACCGGAAAAGGAGTAACCTATGCCTAACCTACTCACACGCCTTTTGCTCGAAGGCTTCACGTCACACGAGCACACAGAAATTACCTTCACCGAGCCGATCACGGTCATAACCGGGCCTGAGGGTGCTGGCAAGTCCAGCGTCGGCCACGGCATCGAATGGGGCCTTACAGGGGCCTCCCGTAGCACCGATGCGGGCGGACACGGCTATGAGAGCCTCATAGGGCCTACCGGGGCTATGAAGGTGGGCCTTGAGTTCTCCACCCAGCACGGTTCACATGGCCCCTTGCAAGTGCTCCGATCGGCTGGACCTAAGGGGACCGATCTCGCCGTAGCCGGTTGGAAAGGCGGCATCAAGATCTTAGAGGGGAAGATGCTTGAGCGTTTAGGCACCAATGGTGGGGTCACAAAGGATCAGATCCACGCCCTTATGAGCTCTGTCCGCTTCTTCTCGCTCTCTACCAACGATCAGAAACGACTCCTGGTGGACTCCCTGGGCCTTGACTTCGATCTCGCTGGCCTGATCGAGCTGATGCGGGATCATCCGAAGGCGAGTGAGTTTGTCTTGACCTTGCAGGACTTCGCTGGGGGGCTAGATGATCAGACGGGGGTGAGGCTCCTGACGGCTCTCGAAAAGGCTGCCCGGGAAGAGCGCACCGGGGCTAACCGGGAGGTTGATACCTTGACCAAGCAGCTTGAAGACAAGGCCAAGGTGGACCTTCCCGAGGGGGTCACGGTCAAGGACAAGGCTATGGCCGAGAGCCAGCTTAGGGGCCTCCGCACTGAGCGCGACAAGCTTCTTCGGGAGCAAACTCAGGCCAGCGCACAGGTCGCCAATCGACAGCGGCTCGAAAAGGAAATAGCCACACTCGGCAAGCGTCACGACACGACAAAGGCCGAGCTCACCCGCTTAGGCCCGGTCAAGGAAGCTCCCAAGCAGGATGTATCGGCTGTAGGCGAGGTTGACAGCGAGGTCCGGGATCTCACGAGCCAGCGGAGAGGATACGAGAAGCAATTCGCTGATCTTAATGCCCGGTGCGAGGTAAACGAAGGGGCCCTGAAGCGCTTTGAGGAAAGCCCGGGTCAGTGTGTGGTACTGCCTACGCTCAAGTGTGCCGCATCCAAGGAAGGCTCAGCCCACTTGACGGGCCTTCGGACTACCATATCGACGCAACAGGCAGAGCTTAAGGTGCTCGAAGCCAAGATCGAAGAGATCACCGGCACAATCGAATCCCTTGCCGAACGCCGCGCCAAGCTCACTAAACCCGTAAAAGCTGAAGGGCCTACTCAGGGTGAGATTGATCTCTTAAACGCCAACCTGACCACACTCGGCAGCGAGATCGATACCAAGAGTGCCGCCCTCTCGGCAATCATCAAGAGTCAAAGCGCAGCCTCGAAGGGCTTGGCCGAGAAGATCCCCGCACTCGATGAGCGAATTGAAAAGGGCGAAGCTCTGATAGCTCTCATTGTGAGGGCCGAGGCTACCCAGGAAGGCCAGGACGAGAAAACACAAGCTCTCGCTGAGGCCACAGAGCGTGCCGAGACACTCGATGCTCTTGTAGCCGAACTTGGACCCAAGGGAGTTGTCTCTCGCCTCGTACAGGAGCGCTTAGGCGGCTTCGTGGAGACCGCAAACCGGACAGCTCAGACCATAACAGGCGGCGAGTACGAGCTCTCCCTTATCCATGAGCCTGACCTGGCCGTACTCGTAACCCGTGCAGGATCAGACGGGCGCCTTCCGGTCTCGCTCTCGGACTCCGAGCAAATCCGCATGGGGGCTGCAATCCAGGTCGCCTTGGCTGAGCGGATCGGATTCCCGCTAGTTGTGATTGACCGGGTCGAGACCCTGGTTACCGATGAGGCCAAAGGGAACTTTGGCGCGGCTATGATCGAGATTGCCGCAAAGGGTATTCAGGTTATTGCGATTGGCACGGGCAAGGTGCCGGATGAGACACCTGAGGGCGTGCAATATGTGGAGGTAGGAGCGTGAAGGAGTTCAGGGCGGTGCTATCAGAGGATCAAACACGGTGCCTCCGCGAGATTTATCCTGAGGATAACCCGGAGGATGCACTTGCGAAGCACCTCTCGCGGAGCATGAATGAGGCGGCTCTCACTGAGGGTACCAAGCGACAGGCCGAAATGCAGGGCCTGACCGACGTTGAGGGCATTGTTGCGCTCATTCGCTGCTTCCTGTCAGAAAATGAGCGAGAAATACTTGCGGAGCTTTTGACCCGCAAATAGAAAGGGGCTTTCAGTGTCAGAGAGAATTGAACTTGAGGCTGAGGTTACAGATGTTCACCCGAAGATGAAACGGCTTGACGACGGTAGCGTAGTGAAGTGGATTGAGGTCAAGGTCAGAACCAATGGCTTCGATCCCGAGCACCTACAGGCCCTTGCTCGCATGCAGGGTGCTACCTGCAAGATCACCATGGCCCCCGTACAGATCACAATGGCAGGTATGGAGTGAACCAACCTCCCCTGCGAGAATTGGAGCGATGAAGCATGAAGGGACTTTGCGGCTTCGGGCGATATGACGACGGCACTGACGCCATCAGCTGCCCCTATGCCAAATCAGATATGACCCCGTGCATGGCGCGGGACGGCGAATCCGCATTGGACGACGATGGTACATGTGTGGGGTGTGGTAAAAGGCCCATCGATCTACTGGTGGAAATCGTTCGGGAAATCAGTGCGATTCCGCCGAACCCAAGTCAGGGGAAACCATGATCCGACCTCCCCGCATATGCGTCGACTGTGGCGAACACGAGTTTGATGATCGGCGGTCAACCGGGGCAGGGCTTGAGCTGGAAAGGTGCGCCGACGGTCTCTACAGGTGTCCGGCCTGTGCATCCTACTACGCCGAAGAGCACAGGTGTTTTATCTGCGAGCGGATACAGGCTGAGGCCGCCATGATGGACGGCGTTGTTGTGTGCGCTGAGTGCCGAGTGAGCATAGAGCGGGGATCCCAGGCAAGGCCGAGTGAGATTATGGAGGATGAGGATGGGGAATATAGCAGAGTCAATAGTGCTCAGCCGATGTGCGAACATCTGCGTTGCGGGAACTGTACGAGAGAGATTGAGGAGAGCAGCTCATGAGCCACGATTCATTAGAAACGATTGATGGTGGGACTATTCTAGCGGTCCTGGCCGCATGTAGCAAATTGAGCCCGCGTGAACGTGAGGTCTTATCCCTCCGCTCGGGCTTTCCGGGCGGCGATGCAATGGGTTATATCGCTGTTGGGAAGACAATAGGGATCACGCGCCAGGGGATTCGCCAGATAGAGGCTAAGGCATTGCGTAAGGTCTCTGGTTATTTCGTAGACAGCAATCTTGGGAGGCTTGACCCTAAGGCCCTGTTTGGCACCAGCATAGACGCTATTGCCTGGTCCACGCATGTGTATGTGATATTGAGGAATCAAGGCATCGGCACCATCGGCGAGCTGGTAATGAAGAGTCGATACGATTTCCAATGTGCCAGAAACTGCGGCCATGTCTCATTGCTTGAGATCGAGTCAAGGCTGGCGGCCCTCGGGCTTTCTCTGGCTCAAAGGGAGCGACCATCAGATGAGGGATAGGGAGCGCGTGAACTCAGGGGAATGTCAGGGAGGCCCCAACTCCCGCACGGGGCCGGTAAGGCCTACAGCATACTCCGGGGCCTCCCTGGAGAGTAAGGAGGGTGAACATGGACAGGGTTGACCGAGTCATTATAGGAATTCTTATACTCTCTCTGTCGGGGCTTATTGCTATCGAACATCACAGGATAGATACTCTCTCCTGTCTGACGGAGCGCGCCCGCATAGACCATCTTGCTCGGCAGATCGGCACACTGGCAGTCTGTGTGCTCGGGACCGAGCGATGTTTAATCCAGTTTGGGGAACACCTCTTAAATCTGGACGCTGAGATTGACCGGCTACAAGAGCGAAACCAGATCGACAGCATTGACTCAACGCATATCCATAACTGGCCTTTCAGGCAGTCAGGGCCAATCCGACCACGCCCGCCGAACGATCCTATGTGGCACCCTAACCGCGTTTACAAGGTTCCCAACCGAGACTGGCCTGAGCCGGATACAATCGGGCGCCACAGAGTCATTCTAGACACACTCATATATTACCTGCCTGGGCATAGGCTCAAGGTTGTTCCCAACCAGACACGGAGGTCACATGAGAACCGCGCGTTACCTCTTTGAGTGGGGCCTGCCCCTGTGGACCTTCACGCTCCATCTCATAGCCTACTACGGACTCTGGCTCTACCTGCATTGGCCTACAGATATGAGGGTACAGTGACCAACCGGGACCGCATAAAGGCCATTGTGGCTAAGCGCAGGCGAGCGAATCCGGTGACGGCCGCCGAGCTGGAATGGTTTGTAGGCATTGACGAGCGCAAGGTCCGCGAAGAGATCAAGGCGGCCATTGAAGAGGACCATGAGCCTATCGCATCCAGCACACGCAAGCCCTACGGCTTCTACAGGCCGGCCACGCCCGAAGAGGTGGCCGAGTATGCACAGAGCCTTAAACATCGCATGGCATCGACCGCTGTGAGGCTCCATGCATTCGAGGCGGGCACGGCAGAGAAGATACTGAGGCTGATAGATCCACAAAGGGAGTTGGGGATATGACGGCAGACCAGGCTATCAAGGAATGTATCGCCCAGGGTGTTACGCAGACTGCGGCAGAAAATCTTATCACGACCTTGGTCGTACATGGCCTGGAGCTTACGGTAGCCGCCCCGCTTGTCTCTGTGGCTCTTGATATGGAATCAGCGGGGCTTGGGTCATTTGACCAGAGCCTCTCGGCAGGACTTACATTGATACTCAATTCTGGCAAGCAACTGACGGGCGAGCCTAAAAGTGAAGGGAGCTGAAAATATGGAAGAAGAGAAGAAGACCCTCATGCGGACGCTTATCAGCGAGTCGGGGGAGTGTGCAATGCTTCTGCTGAAATCACCGATAGGGGCTACATCATGAACGGGTCCCGGGCCAAGGCGATTCGCCGATGGTGCTTCGATCATTGGACGGACGAGATCAAGCGACTCTACACAAGCCACGACTCCCGCTGTGCTCACGCAAGCGCCTACAGACGATTCTACCGGGCCATGAAGCGGTATTGGCGAGAGCACGGGGAGTTGCCAGGGCGCTAGGTCAAGAAAGGATGGTGCCGGATGCTTGAGGATGCGAAACGGAGAATTGAGCGATACGACAGCAATCACCGGCTCACATCGGGTGAGTTGGGTAAGATTCTCACCGCCCTAGTTAAGGACCAGGATGAGCATGTGCAGACGGTGATTGATGGTGCAATACGGGCACACGATATCGGGGCACATCGAGCACTCCCCAAGTTTGACCTCGAGGGGGCGCCAAAGGCATTGATGCGGGCCGTCGAGGAAGACCTTCTCACGCCTGAAGAGGCCGAAGCGATGCGCGATGCCTTCCGCGCTTACGACAACGAGGCTCAGCCTGACCCCGCACCCGCGAGGCCACTTAAGGTTGGGGATAAGCCACCACTAGGCCTGAGGCGAGAGCGGTTTGCTCTGGAGAGCAGAGGGGATGAAATATTGGGGACGATGGACAGGTATGCTGAGGCTAAGAAACCTATACCTATCAAGTGGGTTGAGGAACTGCGCGAAGTCTTAGCCCGTCTCACCCGAGTGGAGGCGTGACATGGAACCGAAACGGAGTGAATCGGAAATCATTGAGCTTCTGAAAATGCATGGTATTGCTGTGCAGATTGGTGCCACATACTCGGTAAGATGCCAATTCGCACAGATGCCCGCGCTGACACTGAGTTCAAGCGGCTAGTGTTGGAGGGGATGGTGCATCTAATCTTCGGTGCGGCATGGGATGATAGGCCGACGGGTGAATATGAGGCATACATGGAGGGGATGGCTGACCGTATCAACACCTACCTGTCCACACTAAGTCCACCAACCGACCACGAACCCGAGGAGACAGAAAATGAAAAAGGATGAGGTTACTGACGACTGGCAGTACGCGCTGATGCCGGTGCGAGTGAGGTGGAATAATGACGCTCATGGGATATCGCCTGTTATGGAGCCGAGCGCAGAGGCACAACCGAGGGCTGGTATATGGGAAGATCGAATGTTCATCAGCCCCGCCGAGCTTCGTTACCTTATCCCGGTCAAGCGGTGGCCGACACGGAAACAGATTGAGGAGCTAGATGCCTCCACGTAAACACAAGCTGCCCCCGTGCCGCTATCGCAAGGGCCGCCAGTGCATTAAGGCCAAGTACGGCGGCAACGGGATGAGTTCACGCTATCGGCTCTGCTGGACGGTGCTCAGGGACGGTCAGTGCCCGCTAGGCAAGAAAGGGGTGGAGTGATGAGTGCAGATCGAAATGAGGCGTACCTGAAATACCTGTGGGCCAAGGCGGATGCGTGCCCCCCACGCGAGAGACCATTGACTCCAGGCCCCGCCGAAATGATGGAAGCCGGGCATAGGTGTTTCCAGTGTGCTTTCGATATGCTGGCCGCGATATACGGGGACGTTGGCTCAGTCCCGGAGCAGATGTTAATTGAGCTCGGGCAGACCATATCGTGGTCACTTGATGTGTCACATTCGCTGAGAGAAGCCCTACCGGATCTCTGCCCAGGGCAGCCCCCACCGAAACCGCTTGACACCGAACCGGGAGAGTGTTAGGGTGATACCGAGATGGATGGGGACAAGGAATATAACATGATAATAAGCCCCTTGTGGTGGCACCTGCCAAGCCTTGTGCTTGTCCATCTCGCTGCCACTTGGGGCGTTTTCTATGTGGGGAGTGGTTAGGGGTGGAGGCACCGAAACAGGACGGCAGAAGAAAGTGGGTTAAATTGTGGACACAAGCATGGCTTAGAGGCCCGATCAGCGATCAAGATTTAGCTACCCGTGCGATCTTCGCTAGTCTATTAGCACTCGCCGGGGACAACGTGGGTAGCGGAGATGAAACAGAGGAACGGGGGGTGATTCGAGTAGCCCCTGGATGTGGCTTTACAGATGGGCAAATTGCAAAAATGTTGAAGGTGCGCGAAGAAACGTGGGTGCGGAACAAGGGCGTGTTGGTAGAGATAAAACATATTTGTGTTTCGCAAGCTAATGAAATCACGATAGTTAACTGGCAAAAGTACCAGGGCGATTACGTTCGTGTAAGGGAATCCCGTGCTCGGACAGCGCAGAATCCAAGGGATGAAAATGTTTCAAATGTAACAGACAGAAGTAAGAAGGAAGAAGTAAGAAGTAAGAAGAAGACGGAGAAGTCTTTATTAGGAGCTACTGAAGCAGTAGCTCCTGTGTCGGATACCAAGGTATCCGCACGCAACCTCATGGCTCACTGGAACTCTAAAGGCAACTTAACCGAGTGCCGGAGCTGGAGTGGGGCAAGACAGAAGAAGCTCCGCGCCAGGTGCAAGGACAAGGACTTTGTTCGATACTGGCGTGAGGCCATTGACGCGGTATCACGAAATCCCTATTGCACAGGCGCGGGTCAAAGCAGCTGGGTCGCTACGATCGGATGGTTCCTGTCCCATGACAAGCAGAGCGGAGATCTCAATTGGGCGAAACAGTGGGAGAAGGGCGTCACGCAGGAAGTCAAGATTGAGCTCTCCCGTGAGAAGATCCGCAAGGTAGAGGAGGCGGCAGAGCGTGAGGCTGAAGAGAAGTACGGCGAGGTGGACCCTGACAAACTGCCGCCATTCTTACGGGAGAAGTTCAAGGAAAAAGTCGAGGCGGCAGACGTGAGCTATATCAAGGGCAAGGTAGATGAAGACGAAGTCTGATCTAGTTGGCGAGCGGATACGCTTAGGCATCATCCGGCGTGTCAATCATATCGTTATCACGGGTCTGCATGGCTATGACGAGGATGGCAACCGCAAACGGCTGGCTGTATCGCCTGGGGTTTGTCGACGCGTTGCACACGACTTGCGCCGACTAGCTGACTTGATTGAGGCTGAGTATGAGTAACCCTGGGGCCTACTTCACGGGGATGGTGAAAGGTGGTACTGAATGAAAGATGATAACCGTATGCACTACAACGACGGATACCCGTCTGACATTGTCCCACTAGTGCCCCGAGGCACGAATAGTACGATGTTCACGGCCTGTTGCGTAGCGGCCATTTGTGATGACGAAAGGAATTGTCCATCGTGCGGGAGGCCAGTAGTGGGGGCCAATGCGGAAACAGATGGCGAACGCCGCAAGGTTCGGTGGGCGAATGCCACGAGGTTCTGGAAGCGATGACCAGGATGGTGGAAGGGGCGAAAGCCCAGGAAAGGAGAGTGAGTGATGGCGAAGAAGAGTGAGGTAGGCGGCCTGACGTTGAAGGATTTGGGTTTTACAAAAGAACAGCTACAGGAGCGGCTTATCGAGAAGATGGCAAGCGACCTATTCAGCGGCATGGGTGCTGATGAGGATGGCGGTGAATATACCGTGAAGTCCTCATTCCGGCGCAAGATGGACAAGCGGCTTGTTGAGATTATTGACGAGAAGATCGATGCACTTGCCCAAAAGTATCTGTTGCCGAATGTATCTGACTACTTGGAAGATTTGTGCCTCGAAGAGACCAACAAGTGGGGTGAGTCTACGGGCAAGAAGCTCACCTTTGTTGAATACCTCGTCGAGCGAGCCAATGCCTACATGCGCGAAGAAGTAGACTACGAAGGGAAAACAAAATCCCAGTGCGGTAGTTTCAGCAGTAGTTGGCAAGCCACCGGCACGCGGGTGGCTCATATGATCCACAAGTACCTGCATTACAGTATCGAGCAGGCCATGACGGGGGCGCTTGCGGATGCCAACAACAGCATAGTGGGTGGGTTGGAAGACGCTGTGAAGATTCAGCTTGAGGAAGTCCGGAAGAAGCTGAAGGTGTCTGTAAAGACTGGGCGGTAACCATGGCGCGTACTTTACTAGGATGGTGAAAGGAGCAGGTGATGAGTAAGCCGAATCATGTGTGGGTTGTGGAGTGGTGGTGTCGCGGAAAGTGGATTGCTACATGTTGGCTTGCAGTCACACGACATGGAGGAAGAAAGATACGGGATAGGTGGCAGCTCAATAACCCCGAGCACAAATACCGGATAGTCAAATATGCGTCCACTACGCAACCGGCATTACGCAAAGGGGGTAAGTGAAGATGGAGGAATCGAAGCGCTGTCCACAATGTGGCCGGTGGATGGTGTGGGATAGCACCCCGCTTAACCCGCACTGGCACTGTCCAGACTGTGACGGCTGGAGGCAAGGGGTATGAAACTAAATGACGTAGTGAGACGAGAGATAATCGCGGACCACACCGAATATATGCGGCAGGTTCTACACGCCTCCGGCGAGAACGAGCAGGTCGTGGACAAGATTCTATTTCACTATGCAACCGCTATGGCCCACGGTTGGAAGCACGGGTTTGACGAAGCGGCGAAGGAGTCAAGCCATGAGTACGACGAGTAAGGGCAACCGAGCCGAGCAGGAGGGGTTATGCCACGTAAAGTAGCGAAGTCGAAACGGCCTGAGGCTGAGCGTGCCGGTGAGTGGTACTTGAGGGAGGTCTGTGGGTGTGTGGTTACGCGCCGGGCACTCCGGACCAAGTACGCCAAGGTAGATTTCTACTGTGCTGATATTATTGGTAAGCACGCGGACGGCTCATGTGTGTATGCTCAAGCCACGGCTGGTGGGAATGCGGCACTACGAATCCGGCGGCGGAAACTTGAAACCGTTCCGTGGCATGAGTCCGAGAAGGTCATGGTCCTGCAGCTCACGTTTATGCCGGACCCTGCCAACATGCGGCGGAAGCTCTGGTTTTTCCGGGTGCATAGGTATGACCATGTGCATGATCGGAATTGGCGGGTGGACTCGGTGGCGGAGCCAGTACCCAAGGCGTGGTTTAAGGCATGGAAGGATGTTGGCGATTCTGGATAGCAGGACAGGATAGGAGGGTGAGAAAGTGTTACGGTTTATAATCCGGCATGAGCGGAAAGATACGGCTACTCAACTCGTGAGCCAGGCCTATTCGACGCTCGACGTTGCTTGCGAATTACTGGAGGATAGGTTGAGAGCTGGCGGTATGGGTGATGAGGGTTATGACTACGCCGAGCTGATAGGAGTTGAGCTGGGCGTTCATCAGGAGGTTGATGGTGAATCCGGAGGTGGCTAAGAAACGCATTCTGCTTTACGAGAATCCCGACAGCCGTTGTCATTACCCGTTTGAGCCATCTTCGCTAGGCTACTGCTGGGGCTATGCTAAGGCCGTAGACGAAGACCGTGCGGCAGATTATGTGAGGGATACCTGCCCTAAATCTTGCGAATTCTGGGAGGAGGTGCTGGATGCAGAAGCCGACAAGTGATAAGTGTTGGGATGGTGGAGAGCACATAATAAAAATACAGTCTGGACCCCGTGATGGGATGTACTTGGCTCAGTGTCAGCGCTGTGGCGTGACAGGCCTAGTGCTGGCCGGTAGGTTTGTTGACGACGAGCATTTCTTTGTGCCGAGTATGTTCACGGAGGCGCAGAAACCCACCAGAGAGATGTGCTGGGATGGTGGAGACCATGAGATGGTTGGGCTAAGCACAAGGCGAGACGGAGAGGATATTGTTCTGAATGAGTCGTGCTGTGCTAAGTGCGGAACAATATTCTGGTCTATTGGCAAACTTTCTATCCCCACCATGTTCGACGAGATTGGAAAGGATAAGCAGAAACGATATGCACGGATGCGGCACAGGAGGTATTGACTGAGATTGAGGCTGAGATTGCAAGGCTCACAGCTGCGGCTGAGGCCATTCGGCAGGTATTCACTCAGGCCGTGAAGAGGCCGGCTAAGCCTAAGGCGAAGAAGAGAAAGCTAGATCTGCTTGCTGATTCATATCCTACGCCTGCGCCGGATGGCCTGAAGGCTCCTAGCAAGGCTGAGGTTATCCGGCACGTAATGCGGAGGTTTAATGCTGCTATCATGCTGAGCGATATCGTAACGATCTTGAAAGGTACGAAGACTCCGCTGACCATGAAACAGGCGTACAATCACCTTTACGTCGGCCAGAAACGAGGTTGGTTTGAAAGGACTGATCGTGGATGGGTGTTGACTGATCTCGGACGGGAGGACAACTAGCTATGACTGGCACGGACTTGCCCGACAGCGTCAAGGATCGACACAGGGGCGAGCGAATCTACATCCCCAAGGGCTGGGCCTCGACCGCTGAACGGGACCGCCTGATCCGCCGGTGTCACCGTGAGAACGTAGCTGCACACATGCCCAGGATGGTCAGCATTGCCCGGCTGGCGAGTCAGTTCGGATTGAGTGAAAAGAGGATACAAGCGATAATCTACAGCTGAGCGCCGTTTATTCCTCGCGCCGCCATTCCTCGTTTTTGTTTTCCCGCCACGCTCTATGTCACGCCCCGTAAGCCTTTCAGCGCTTTGGCCATTCCTCGACTTTTTGGCAAACTTCAAGGAATACATAGGCATTTATTCTGACTACACTTTTCTCGTATGCAGTACTCATGTACCAGGGGCGGTCCTGGCAGGTCATGCGGGCCGACTCCGGGCCGCCCGGCTGGACCTTGAATAGGGGGTCTGACATGGCTACTTGGGATGAAGGTATGTATTTTCTCTGTTGGCTATGTGGGCTTGGCCCCTACAATGGTTGCTTTGATACTCCGGAGGATCCCTTTCATGCGTAAGATCATTCTCGTACTCACTCTCGTTTGTTTTCTCTCCGTGCCAGCGCTACTCCGATCGGATGAGCCGTTTCCGACTGACCGACAGGCCACGGTGCGGCTTCTCCGGGGGAGTAGGGGCACAGACGTTTGGGACTCGACCTTTACCGGCCGAGATACGGTAAGCGTGGCTTTCCGGTTCTATAATCCGGACAGCTCAGATACGCTAGACCTTCCCCCGAGTGGCGTACTCATAGCCTCCACCGTCCTTTGCTCTGTCTGGGCCTATGGCGGAGCGCTGGACTTTATTGATGAGGATAGACCTTTGATTATTTATGCGAATGAGAGCTGGACTATTCCGGCTCGGGTCCGATGGGTGCATGTGGTGGCCAGTGCGGCTGGATCAGTCCGAATGCTGGCGGTAGCGGAGTAGGTAATGGCGAGTAAGAGGAAAAAGCCAAAAGCCAAAATAGGAAAAAGATCGGTGGATCGTGGGCTTCGTCTAGAATATCGCAAGGCGTCTGAGCTTAGGGCTAATCCTCATAACTGGCGCAAGCACTCTCTACCACAACGCAAGGCGCTTCAATCTGTCATTGATGAGGTCGGTTGGGCAGGCGCTCTTCTCTATAACGAGAGGACTGAACGGCTGATTGATGGACACCTCCGACAAGAGATATCAAATAACGGGGATACAGTGCCTGTGCTTGTAGGGTCTTGGACTGAGGACGAGGAGAGGCTAATCCTCGCGACACTCGACCCTATCGGGGCTATGGCTCGCACAGATAAAGATGCGATCACGGCGCTTCTGGAAACCGTGGAAACTAATGATGAATCGATTCAGTCCCTGCTTGATAACCTACCACAACCCTCCTCGCTTGATCTAGCAAAAGAGAGTGTTTTGGGTTATCACTTGGCGGATGTATATGCTCCGAAGCTCGCTTACCGCATTGAGGCTGCCTGGCGTGCGCGGGGGACTCTTGCGTTAGAATTATTCGCGGGGTCCGGTCAGCTGAGCGATTGGTATCGGCGGCGGTTTAGGGATGTTGTCACTAATGACCGGGAGCAGTCCATGGCTACGGATTGGCATGAGACCGCTAAGGATTGGCTTGAAAAGCATCTCCAAGAGCACAGTGGTTTTACCTTTATTGATTTTGACGATGAGGGCACGCCATTGGAGGAGATTGATTGTTTTTTCGGTTTGCTCTCTGCGAAACGAAGGGCGGGGTTTGTCCTTGCCCTTACCGATGGCTTTGGGAAAAGCCTCAAGTATCACGGAAGGCGTTCTCACATTCTGTGGCCAGGGGGAGGCCGGAGCACAACTAAAGATTATCACGAGTATGAGGCTCGGGTAACTGAGTGGATGGGAAACAGGGCGTCTGGTGCTGGGTGGGTTGGTGATCTCTGGTCTTCTATCCGCTCGGAAAGAGGGTCCGTCCTTTATCAGACATGGTGGTTTGGGAGGGCTTGCAAGGGAACTCTTCGCGGCGGGGCGTCCAAATGAGATTGTCTTTGAACATAACTGGGATATCGCTATGATCAGCAGCTTTCATGAGGTCTACAACCCATCCGGGCTTAGGTTGGTGCTTGCCGGGTCCAGTCTGCGCGCCTATGATCATCCACTCAATGGCGCCCTGGAAATTCGGAATACCCATTGTGGTATTGAGCGGCTCGAAGGATACATAGCGGACTGGGGCATCGACGCGCGCAAGCTGATTCAATGTCTTCTCAAGGCGCGTGAATACATCAACTGTTGCGCCCACCCAAGCATTGTCAGGCCAGGGGTTCCACACAGTAAGGTTCTCGGGTGCCTTCGTCAAAAATTGAAATGTGTGTTGGGGGCAGTTGTTGACTACGTCAAGGACTTGGCGTGTTTCACTAGCTTTTGCCCAGTTACCAAACATGTCGCCGGTCGACCCTACAAAGATGCGGAGGGGCGTTTTGAGTTTGTTGGGTTCCGCAAGCCGTTTAGGGTGAAAGGCTGGGAGGAAGGACCTTCCGAAACGCTCTGTAATGCGTCGGGCATAGCAATAAGAGCAACCGTGCAGACATCCTGTGATTGGATTCCAGGTCATGTCTGTCCAGTTTATCCCACCGTTCCGCTGGTCATTCATAAGGCAACCTCCGTCTCGGGTTGGCCCAATCCAACCCTTACTACTAGTATCGGCTTTGCGGGGAGGTTTGTCAAGTCTTTTGTTATCAATGAGATAGAGGGTTTCCGAGCCTATTATGGCCTAGTAGCAGGGGGTGGTTGAGTGGTAAGTCACAGCAATGCAAAAAAGCGTGGCAATACTAAACCTACATCTCCTCGGCAGGTCCGGGTTACACATAAACAGGCGAGGGCAATGACCCTAAGAGAAGCTGGGGCTAAGTACTCGGCTATTGCCGAGCAGCTGGGATACAAGAGTCCAGCTTCTGCCTATCGAGCAGTAGTCGCAGGCTTAAAGAAGACGTTGCAGGAGCCAGCGGAGGAGCTGCGAAAGCTTGATGAGGTTCGGTATGATCGGCTCATCCTGGCACTCTGGCAGCGTGCCTTGGATGGTGACCTGGAGGCGTATGACAGGTTATTAAAGGCTATGAGGCAGCGGGGGGCATTACTGGGCCTAAATGCACCGGCACAGATTGAACAGACTATCACGGAGATTAAGACTCTTCGGGAGCGTTATGCACGTCGTAAGCAAGCACCAGGCGACCAAGGATGATATCTGTGAGTGGTTATCGACAATCGATGGCTTTCTTGAGGGCCTTACGGATACTGCCGGCCAGCCTACTGAACTATACGATTACCAGCGTGAGATTATTTTGGCAGACGACGTCTTCGGAGCTGGAGAGAAGTCCAGGCAGATCGGATGGTCGTGGTGCCGAGCACTCCGAGGGCTTGCCAAGGCCCATCTTGAACCGGGCTACACGGGACTCTTTATCAGCCTTAATCTCCAGGAATCCAAACGCAAGATCAGGTATGCCCGGCGGGCCTGGGAGACCCTGCCTGCTTCA
>Ga0209986_10001807_pt1 | contig 20141 bp, 18 predicted proteins | sample BlataG_FD_183168 | JGI IMG/M metagenome (GOLD analysis project Ga0209986, IMG submission 183168) | Deep subsurface microbial communities from Black Sea to uncover new lineages of life (NeLLi) - Black_00105 metaG (SPAdes) (version 2) | ecosystem: Environmental > Aquatic > Marine > Oceanic >... | reverse complement strand
CTCTCTGGCAAATACAAAATCGATGGACGGAAAGTAATTAGAACAGATGGTTGATGGTAGATGATGGATGGTAGATTTCTTTTTCATTAATTTCCTCTCCCTTGAGGGAGAGGGTTAAGTCTGCCCTGCCTGTCCCGGGTATATCGAGGGGAATTCGTTTCAGTGGGTGAGGGTGATATAAAAATTATGTGGGAGAGGCTTCCAAGCCTCGATTGCGCGAATTTTTTCTAATTTCCTCCCCCTTGACGGGGGAGGATAAAGGTGGGGGTGGAAAATAAGAAGAGCGAGTTATCGTACACGGGGAACACAAAATTTGGGAATAGGATTCAGGAAATAGGGGATAGAGATTATTAAAACAATCTTTAACTGTTCCCTAATCCCTGTTTCCTGCTCCCTGTATTGGGGCGGTTAGCTCAGTTGGTTAGAGCGTCGGTCTCACATACCGAAGGTCGCTGGTTCAAATCCAGTACCGCCCAATAATAGGGGACAGGGAATAGGATACAGGGATCAGAGAAAAAGACATACAAATCTTGTATTTGGTTGTAAAATTGAGCATCCCGCACCTTTACTTCACAACAATCATTCCAACCTACATGAAATAGTAATTGGAATTCTAAATCTCTTACTTGTTTCAATCCATGACGCGAAAAAGGTGCGGGATAGAGCACAGGATATAGAGAAAAAAACATAATTAGGGGACAGGATACAGGAAACAGGGAATAGAGAAAAACATATTTAGAACACGGGGGACAGGGAACAGGATACAGGGATTAAATAAGGGGTCAGCCCTTGACATTGGACAAATTTATGTAGTATTTTTCAGATGAGTAAATGGGCAGTGTTTAAGACTGTAGAACAGAATGGGCAGAGAAAGAAGACGAAAAAAGAAAAGCGGATACTACAACAGTTACAAAAGCAAATGTCCAATGTCCAGGGCGTGTTGCCCAAATCGAATTCAGGCACGTGAAATTCTAAAATGTCATTACGAGGAGCGCGGCGACGAAGTAATCTCATGAAATATAATGAGATTGCCACACCCCGACCATTACAATTCTTAATGGTCGGGGTTCGCAATGATAAAAAGGGATTTGGGCAACACGCCCTTTAGACCTGACCCCCTTCTGTAATGGCAGCCGCCTTTTCCTGGCATACTTGAAATTTCAATACTTTTTGCGATTCTACTTTTTACTTGAACCCTTTTGTACCAGATTTGTGTTTTCAAGAAGTCTTTTAATCCTCGCTAACAATATTTCCTTTTGAATTGGTTTCTTGATGTAATCTACTGCACCTAGTTCAAATCCTCTAGCCTCATCTTCCATTTTGGTATTCGCTGTTAAAAATACTACTGGAGTTTGAATCCCTTTCTGGTTCATTATATCTATTAATTTAAAACCATCTAAGTTTGGCATATTTATGTCTGAGATGATTAAATCATATTTTCTTTCACTTAAATTGATGATGGCATCCACACCATCTTGGACAGTAGTAACTTCGTAATCGTGATTTTCCAATAACACTTTGAGTATGGATTGGATATCTTTATCATCATCAACAACTAAGATGGATTTTTTCTTACCTATTTCCTCCTCATCTATAGTTACATCTTGTTTTTTCTTTTCGGATATTTCCTTTACTAATTTTGTCTCTTCTACAAGCACATTTCTGTAAACATCTGCGGGCGGAAAAAAAAGATTCTTAACCTTTTCTATAGGGTGATTACTAATTAAATAACCCGCTTTTTTCTTAGTAAAGTCCCTAATCTCTGAAATGGGCGCGGTTGAACGTACTATCTTGGCAATTTCAGGATCAAAATTCAATATTTCATATATGCCTTCACGTCCATAGTACCCAGTGTTGTTACATCTTGGACAACCGACTGGATGAGCTACATGGTTCGGAATTTCATCTGTGAATGATGAAAGCATATCTATCTCTTCATGGGTAATTGGTACGATTTTTTTGCAATGTGGACAGAGTTTCTTCAGTAATCTCTGGGCAACCACACATAGGATAACATCTGACATTATGCCACGGCTAATTCCTAACCGTTCGAGACGGAAAATAGCTGTGGTTGTATTGGCTGTATGCAGGGTACCTAAGGTCAAATGACCCGTACTTGCAAAGTCCATTACCACTCTGGCAGAATATTGATCTCTGATCTCTCCCAGGAACATTATATCAGGGTCCTGTCTTACCACTGATTTAAGCACGGCTTCGAAGGTAACACCCGCAGGCTCGTTTACTTGCTGCTGATTAGCAAAAGGTATACGATACTCTACAGGGTCTTCCACAGATATCAGACTTCTGACTTTGCAGTCTATTTGAGAAAGCAAGCTGTAAGCAGTAGTAGTTTTACCAGACCCAGTGGGACCTACGAGCAGAATTAATCCTTGGTTTCGATTGGTAAAATTAATCATTATATTGACTTGTTCATCTGTCATTCCGAGTTCACTCAGAGTTCTGGATTTTGCATATGGTTCCAACAATCTTATGATAAGACTTGCACCATCAGGTGTAGAGGTGCTAGCTAGCCTGAGTTTAAAATTTCTATTATCGATGGTTGCCTCAAAAGTTCCATCCTGTGGCTTACGTTTATCGGTTATATCCAAACCTCCAATTACCATGAACCGACTTATTAACATAGCGCCTGTTTTCCTTTTCAAAGTAAACATGTCTCTCATGTCACCATCGATTCGGAAACGAATAATAAAATTAGTCTTCTTTGGTTCAATATGGATATCACTTGCCCTCTCAGATACAGCAGCATAGAGAATGTTGTTGGCAATATACACAACAGGATACTTTTCAATTTCCGCTGGAGAAAATTCTGCAGTTATTTCTTGTTCATCTATCTTTGAAATCTTATCCTTGTCTTTACTTATAGTAATATCTATAGGTGATTTCACACTCTCATCAATCACCCCAGATTTTAATATTGCTTCAATACTCTCGGGTTGGGTAACAACGAGTATTAATAGCTTGCTTGGGTGGTTTAATTTATCTAAGGTACCTATGAGTTCTAAGTCAAACGGGTTGCTTACCACGAAAGAATGCGCTGCATTTTCTCCTTTTACCACTAAAACAAGATTTAATCTAGAGAAAGGAGGTGGGATGGTGCATAAGTCAACAGCCTCGGGGTCGATATAAGAGGTATAAGGTAGTTTCATAAAATTGGCAATATACTGGGCCATTTGCCTGGTATTAATCCCAATTTCCGAAGAGATTGAGTAGATTTTGGTGTGGGGGGTAGCGGCGAGTCTCTGCTTCTTATCAGGCGACAGATTCAATTGATTAGATAAGAATTCCTTAAATTCTATAAAATCAGATGTTCCTATACTAACAGCCGATTTGAAAGTATCTTTGCGCAGTTTTTCCCATTGTACATTTATTTTTAAGTGTAGTTTAATCTTTTCTATTAATATCTCTTTTTTACTGGGTTTAACAAAATGATCTACAGCACCAACAGAAAAAGCCCTGGCTTTGTTCTTTTCTTCACCAAGGGCAGTTACAAATATTACGGGGATATAGGCGGTTTCGGCATTTGCCTGAAGTTTGGTACAAAACTCATAACCACCCATATCTGGCATCACAACGTCAAGTAAAATAATATCCGGCTTGGCTTTTTTTAATACTTCCAATCCTTTTAAAGCGCTATCTGCAGTAATAACATCATAATTACTCTTTGTCAGCAGACGTTCAGTTATCCTCAAAAAATCTTGATCATCATCGACGACCAAAATAAGAGGCTTTACCGGCCTATTCATAGATTACTTCTACACGTTCAAGATAGATTTTAAGCTCAGAAACACACTTTCGTATTTCCTCAGAATTTTTGCTCTGCGCAGCCAGTTCAATGGATTTACCTATCTCGGTGATAGTATCGAATCCATACCATGCACCCGTGCCCTTCATTTTATGGCCTGCTATTTGGATGATATTATAATCACCCTTTTCCAAAGCCTCCAGAATAGCTTTGATATCATTTTGTCTGTTTTCGAGATATCCTGGAATAATCTCTTTTAGGTCGGGATCTACCTTAACCCTAATAGGATCCAAAATTGACACTTGACAACACCTCCTTTAGCTCCTTAGAAAATACCACCTTTTTGACAGGAGTAAAAACCCTATCATTTATCAAGAAAGGCGGATTTAATGCCCTGTCCAGGTTTCTTTCTAAAGAGGTTTACTTTATCCATTGCCCCGAAAGGTAACGTGATAAAACGCCCCTGCATATTGAATTCTTAATAGTCTTAATATAAAATAATTGTATTGATTTTTTGTTATTTGTCAAGACTTGACGGTAGTATACTTATTAGTGTGGAAATTGGTCTTGCGAGTGGAAAAGAAAGTCGAGAATTGTCATCAGGTCAGGACGTTCTTTTTGTGCTACCCTGATAGCCGAAGCACCGTCTGTGGCAACAACTACATCATAGCCATTCTTTTTTTATAGTGTGTTCAAGAAACGCACCATCTACACGTCATCATCTACAATAAGAATTTTTTTCTTAAGCCTCTTATTCTCTCACTTTGCAGAAGGCGGTTTTTCCTTTGCGCCATAAGATTCTTCCAAAACTTTCTGAATAGTGGCTAAGAGTTCTTCGTTATCCATAGGTTTCTGTAAAAATGCCTTTGCGCCAGCCTTAAGGGATCGCAGTTTATCGGCTGATGCGTCTCTACCAGTGAGGATGATTGTCGGTGTTTGAGGACTTAAGGAGTTCAATCGTTCTATAACCGAGTAGCCGTCTTCACCAGGAAGACCAAGATCGAGAATGACCAGGTCCGGATTTTCTTTTTGGGCAACCCGGATAGCCGAAGCCCCATCAGCCGCAGAAACTACATCGTAGCCGCTTGCCTTTAATCGTATGTCAAGCCCACGTACAATGTCTACATCATCCTCCACAATTAAGATTTTTCTCCGTGTCATAAATTCCTCTCTTTGTGGATCATTTTTTTCACTAATTTTTCAATCCTGGTTGAAATATCTTTGACTATCTGTTCCAATCTCGTGTTTTTCATGATCGATGAGATATCCATTACAGTAAAAGAAACATTTGGATATAGATCAGCATCTCGAAGCTCATCGCAGCGTGCTAACTGTGTTTTGATTCTGCATTCCATCACCTCTGCACCTTTCTGATCTGCACATGCTACTATAAAGAAAGTCTCGCCAGATTTTGTACGCCCTATCCTGGGCAAAACCACATCCGAAACAGGGAGTACACAACCTTTTAGAACATCCCAGGTCTCTAATAGCACGCGCTCATCGATTTTTGTCAGTTGACGTTTTTCAATGGGATATACTCCAATATTGACAAGCGCTACAGAGCCTTTTTTTAGGTTTTGAGGTGTAAAAATAGGTTCAAGCAATGACAATAGTGAGAAAATTGGCAGGGTAAAGAAGAAGGTGCTGCCTTTACCGAGTTGACTTTTTACCCAAATTCGACCACCGTGGCGGGAGACCAACTCTTTACAGATATATAAACCTAGACCAAGACCCTTTCGGCTAACTTCGTTCGTGGTTTTTGTCTGATATAGATATTCGAAGACCTTTTCGCTTTCTTCCGGACTGATGCCACATCCTGTATCAGTTACTGACACACATAGAAATTTTGGATCTTTTTTAAATACTTGGCTTCGGACTGTGATCGAACCATTTTCATGGGTAAATTTAATTGCGTTACCAACCAGGTTCGTAATTATCTGTTGGACTCTGTCTGGATCGACATAGACATTAGGCAAGCCTTTTGGAATATCTGCAGACAGCATAATATGTTTATTTTCAGCATTCATGCGCAACGTGTCAGTGAGTTCAGAAATCACTTTATCTAATGAAATGTTCTTGGGCTCAACGCTCATCTTACCGGTTTGAGCGCGGGTAATCTCCAGAAGATTGTGGATCATGGTCTTTAGTTGTTCAGTATTTCTTAGCGCAATCTCCAGATATTTCCGCTGTTGAGTGCTAAGATCACCAGCTAATCCATCTAACAGAATCGTAACAAACTCGTAGACCGCGGTCAGAGGCGAACGTAATTCATGTGAAACATGCGAAAGAAATTGGTCTTTCAGTTGTAATTGTTGTTCTTGGGTCTTTTTTAATTCTTCTAGCATCCGCTTCCTCTCGGTGATATCCCTAAGAATAGTAAGTATACCGATAATTTCCCCTTTTTCGTTTCTCACAGATGTTATATCACAGTGTAAAGATGCAGGTTCTCCCTGTATAGATACCACCAGGTCTTTGGAAACTAAACAGTTCTCCTCCTCACACTTTTTTAGGTCCTCTGCTAAGCCAATGGCCTCGGCCTTTTCTTCCCATATTTTAGCAGGAAGCTGTTCCTCAAACCCAAGGTCCAACAGCTGCCTGACCCGCGGATTTGCCACCATCACCTCACCGCGTTCATCCACCATCACCACGCCCTCAGCCATGCTCTCCACCATAGATTCCATCTTCGATTTTTCTGCCGTAATAACTGCCTGCAATCTTTCAATGGCATTGGATGCCTGATTGGCAATGGTGTAGATAAGCTTTATATCATCTTCGCTGAAGGCATTATCACGGCAAGACGAAACATTGATCATCCCTATGGTCTCTTGGCGCACTACAAAAGGCACATTAAAGAAAGAGTGAAGTTCGTCGAATTGCCTATTGTCTTTTAGTTTGATATTGGGGTCTAAGGGAATAAGAAAGGCGCTCACCCGTTTCTTCCTCATTGTCTCGCCGGTAAGGAGAGATGTAGAATTAAAGAGGCCATTCTTAACCTCATCCACGAATCTTGCGCTTCCGGCATAGACGGGTTTTAAGGTGATATTGGCTGTATTGGCGTCGAATAAAAGCGAGGCGCAGATATCATAGTCCACTATCTTAAATAACGATTCCATGATCAATTTCATCAGCTGTTGATAATCCAAGGTATAAGCAAGGGCATTGGAAATCTCATAAAGTACGGATAATGCGAATGTCCTTTCTTTTACTTTTTCCTCAAGCCCCCTGGAAAATTCTTTAAGGGACTCCTCTGCCTTCTTGAGTTCGGTAATGTATTCTTCCTTTTCTATATTTGACTTTTTTAGTTCTTGATACAGAAAAGAAATAATTATTTCTTTATTTGTAGCCCCGATAGGGGCTCCTTGCTTATTTATAACCACAAAAAAATCTACTTTTTTTTCTTTTAATACTTTCAGCACCCCATCCAGCAAAGTTTCTTCCGATATAGCGGCTATTGGCTTTATTGCGCAATCTAAAATAAGCCGCGATGAAGGATAGCCGGCAAGCTCATGTGAAGTTACTACCCCTTTTATTTCGCCTTTTTCTTCAATTAGCAAATAATTAGATTTCATCTTCTCCATCGCTTTAACTGCTGATTCAACACTGTCCAGAAAAGACAATTTATGAAAATTTCTATCCATTATTTCTTTTATTGCTATCATCCTACGCCGCAATCTACCCTTACAGCTCTCTGTTTACCGTTACCGTCACTTCACATTTTATCTTTATCATACAGTCAGTACCCATAATTGCCCTTGCCTCTTCTACTACCGCTTTAATCAATGGCTCTCTTTCTGCTCTTAAAAATAAATATTTTTTAACTAATATGCCTTCTATCGTTTCATCCTCCAGCTGGATAAGTTCGAATTGATCTGGCGCAACTGCATCTAACATTCTTTTTGCCGCCTGGGGCCCTATGGGACAGTTTTTTCCCAAAATCAGAATATCGCCGGAAGGCGGTATTGCAAAAGTAGTAAGTTCCATTTCTATCCTTGACTTTTTGAGTTTCCCCTTTTCATTTTCCATCTAAACACCTCCTCGTTTTTTAAGGTTTTTTCGCGGGAAAGAACCTGATTTTTGTCAATTCCTCACTTAACATTCTATCTTCCATAAGTTTGCTTTCTAAAAATTAGAGTTTATCCCCGTTCCATCAGAATATCAGAGGTCAGGATCTTGACCAGATGCAAAAACGCATACACATAGTCTCTGTAGGCAATGGTAATTTTTTTAATGGGCACCCCTTTGGAGGCCTTATCCACGCCGTCCAAAGATAAGCGGTTGCCTGAAAATTCCACCGACTTCATAAACTCATAATCCGCTCCGATTGATTCATTGACGCGTTTTATTATTTGCGTAATAACCGGCGGGCCTAAAATTGTATTTATCTTCTCTATTATCAATTTATTGAAGATAACCGGGGAGAGCGCAAAAAAGCCTTCGCGCTCCATCTGGCCCGCTAACTCAATTAAATAATTGACATAGTTTAAGTCTAACATCTTCTTTCCCTTAAACTTAAGCTCGAGCTCTTTGAATATATCTTCTATGCGCTTAAGGAATGCGTCGGTTTCAAACGGTTTAAGCATTAAAATATCCGCCCCTGCTTCGATAGCGGCGACGATCTTTTTTGTGTCTTTTCTATAGGTAAGAACGGCGATCGGCAGGTCTTTAAAACGCGCGTCGGTTTTTAACATCTGTGCAAGTTTTAACGAGCTCGCGGTGATCTCAGGTTCATCACAGTCCATTACGAGGATATCGAATTTCTCTTTAGCCAGAGACGATTGAGCATCTTGGGGGCCACCTATAGAGCTAACGCTATAAGCTTTCCCTTTAAGCCATTCGGTACAAAGCTCAGTTTGCTCCTTGTTCGGCCCTATTAACAAAATCTTCTTCATGCTTACTCCATGCGTAGGTCGTTGTTAGTTGTTAGTTGTTCGTAATTCGTTGTTTCTCATACTGCGCTTTAGAAGCTCTTCACACGCTTTCAATTTTTTCCTGACCGTTACTTTATCCTCAGGGCTGATTTCGAGTTTCCCATCTTGCGCGGCACGAAAAATTTCTGCTATAGATTTAGCGGTCTCTTCTATTTTATAGTAGCCGCACGTCCCGGATATGCCCTGTAGCGTGTGGGCATAACGGAAAAGGCGGAAAATTCGTGAATCGTGAATCTTGGATCGTGGATCGTTGTTGAGTCGGTTTAGCTCTTTTTCTATCTTATTTATAAGGCTGCCTGCCTCTTTTTTGAATGCGGATTGAACCTCTTTTTTGTCTATTATTCCCATTAAAATTTAGTCCTCACAGTGACGATCCCTGTATCCAGCGCAAACTCTACGGACCTGCCAATAGAGCCGCCGACGCATTCGCCGACTAACCTGATGCCTTCCTGTTTCAGTTTTTCCTTGGCGCTGGCAACATTCACCCTGGAGACATCCGACTTAAAAGCGGCAAACATATTCGCGGCCCCTGCGATCTTGGCCTCCAGGCGTTCCCTTACAGCTCCGCGCGAGAGCAATTTTTCCAGCATCTGTTCGATCGCCATATCGATATAGATGGCGTCCGGATTGGTATTGTTGCGCCTCGATTCAGGAGATAGCATAGGATGGGAGATCGAGCCCAACTTCAGTTTCGGGTCGTACAAGGTAATGACGAGACAGGAGCCTATACCCATTGATGTTAAATTATCCGCCTCTTTATGTTTGGCTATGGCTATTTTGCCCATATCGACTTCTATGTCCACTATTTACTCCACAATCTCATCCCAGCCGTGCTCTTTAGCGTATTTGACCAAGCCCGACCTGTTGCCTACGCCGGTCATCTCATACATCTTGCGGAATATAAAATTGTTGAACCGTTCCTTATTTTCTTCTTTCAAGTCCACAAAGCTTACGCCTGTCCTGCAGGTGCCATCCTCGAATTTCTTCTGCCAGATGATATTGCCTTCCACCTTAATAGGATCATCTCGGTCAAAAAATATCTCCAGACCTACTTTTGCACCGACCTTGCATCTGTCCGAAGCTTCAAAACAGATCCCTCCGATACTGATGTTATAGCTCTTAGTCCGCGCTTTTACCGCGCCGATGATGCAGTAAGCTACATCGACCTCTGCTCTCAGCCTCGCGTAACGCCTTAGGTTTACCATGCGGGATATGCCGCCTATTTTATGAGCCGCGTTATCTTTATCGGCTCAAAGAGAAGCAGGAAATGAACATGTAACACTTGCGGCTTAAAAATTATATCGACTTCGACGATCAGTGCCTCATCGCAAATCCGGGAGAACCTTGCGATGACATCGGAAATTATCGAGCCGTACATGCTGTAGCTGAATTGCGGTATATTCTCGATTATCTTTATCTCCAGCATATTTGCGAAGACCGTAAAGTAATTGCCGCAGATGATATTGCCGACTTCTTTTAAAGCGGCCTTATCCAACCGCGTCAATTTCCTGGTAGAGCCCGGTTTTCTCTTAAGCATTATGTCGCTTAAAGCAAAAGCGGCCTCTATGGGGATCATTAAAAGGGCCGCTCCCTTGACCTCCCCGCTAATGGGCAGGTAGATCCCCACGGTCATCTCTTCGGGGTCTATGATAGGCTTTAATTTTTTGACGTTTTCTATCCTTGCCGTGAGTATCTTTAATCTCAGATCTTTTTTAAACAGCTTCTTCAGCGCCCGGGACGCTCGCGTTGCCGCAATTCTATTTATCCTCTGCAGGCTTTGTTTCATGTTTTGCCTCCTTCTTTTCTATGTTTCTCTTCGTTAACAATAAATTTCCCACATCCAAGATCGAAACCACCTCTCCGGAGCCGATGATGGTGGAGCCGGAGAGATACTTACTCTTCCGCGCCAGGGCGTGCAGGGGCTTGATCACTATCTCCTGCGTCTCCATAAGGCTCTCCACCGCCAGGCCTAACCTATCCTGAGCCCTCCGGACGATTACTATCGGCTGTTTATCGAGTTCCGGTGACGGGACCTTAAACAGAAGATTAAGCCTGGTGATGGGAATACTCTCTCCGTTTAAAATGACGGCTTCGTTATCGATCATGCCCATAACATTCTTTTTATCTACGATGATCAGCCTTTCTATGTTGACCACGGGTATGGCATACGTAGCGCCGCCGATCCCGACGAAGAGGGTTTCGATTATAGCGAGGCTTAACGGGACCTCTATCGTAAAAGTGGTCCCTTTTTTAGGCTCAGTCGTTACCGTAACACTACCGCCCAGGGATTCGATCCGTCTTTTCACGATATTGAGCCCGAATCCTCTTCCGGAGACCTCGCTCACTTCTTTAGTAGTGCTCGCTCCGAAAAATATCGCGTCTACCAGCTCTTCTTTTGTCGCTTTGGCTGATACCAGCCCCTTCTTGACAGCCACATCTCTTATCTGGGACATGTCCAGGCCCGCGCCGTCATCGCTTACCTCGATTATTGAAAAATCCCTGACCCTCTTCGCGCTCAATCTTATGGCGCCCATAGACGGTTTCCCGCTCTTTTTTCTTTCGGCGGGCGTCTCGATACCGTGGTCGATGGCGTTGCGCAAAAGATGAACAAGGCATTCGCCGATCTCATCAACTACGGTCCTGTCCAGCTCTATATCCATCCCGTCCATCTTAAGGTCGACTTCTTTCTGTTCCCTCTTAGCAATATCCCTGACCATGCGGGGATACCTTTCGAAAACATACGCCAGCGGCACCATGCGCGATTGCATCACGTTGTACTGAAGGTCGGTGATCACCCTGCCTAAGCTATCCACGGCCGCGGAGAGTTCCGGTATATCCACGGTTTCTCTTACCTTTTCGATCCTCATCTGTCCTATCAATAACTCTTCCGACAATCTCATCAGCGTATCCAGCAACTCTGTCTTCACGTTTAAACTTGTAAGTTTTGAGGCGGCGAATTCCGTCGAAATGTCCTCCGAAATCTCCGGCTCCTCCTCTTTCGCGGAGGTTCTTTGCGCGCTTTTGATCTCGGCTAATTTATAGATCTCATCTATCAGTGCCGCCGTTTCAAGTTCTTCTTTGTCCTTGACGATCTCGCCCATCGTCAGCTCTAAGGTATCAAAACATTTAAAGAGGGTGTCGATACATGTCTCTAATTTTATCCTGCACTTTTTTACCCCGTCCAGCATATCCTCCATCGCGTGGCATAACCTGGAGGCCTTATCATAGCCCATCATCGAGGCGCTCGACTTAAAAGTATGCGCCGCGCGGAAGATATCATTTATCGAATTTATGTCTTTAGGATTCTTCTCCAGCTTCAGCAAAGAGCTGTTCATCATGATCAGGTCTTTTTTCCCTTTGCTTAAAAAGACGTCTTTGAATTTTCCCGCGTTCTTTAAAACTGCCATGTGTCTCCTTTAACGCCTGCCTGCCGGCAGGCAGGTATAGGGTTTAGTAAGTTTTACTATGCCATATCAAACTCAAAATGGAAACATATTTAAGGGCTTCCTGCATAGTAGTATCTGCAACGTAGCAATTCTGCGCCAAGTTCAAGTCCAGGTTTTTCATGCGAGACCGAGTAATCTGGCTTTGTCCTTCGCTCTTATGGCGACAAATTCAATTCCCGCTTTCGGCTTGTCAGGCTTTCCTTTTATCCAGACGACTTTGCCTATAGCAAAGATCGGTTTCTTCCCGGGCAGACGCATTTCCAGTTCCAATACCTCGCCTTTTTTGATCGCTCCTTTTGGATAAATGCATATACCCCCTCCCCCGATATCTCTGGTTAAAGAATTAAACGGGGACCGCATCGTCGTCAGCGAAACGTAGGTCACATCTACACATTTTTTTAAACGAACAAATTTTCTTTTCTCTCTTCTCACATTGCCACCTCATCATAGAGCCTGACGATGTAACTATGCTGCGTCGCCAAGGAATTCCCGGATCTTCCCCAAAAGTTCCTCCGGTTAAACGGGTCTCGTCAACATCCTGCAAACTTTGTAACCATTCATCTTAGGAACCATTAAATCTAGTATACGCTAGATACAAGCTCGACTATTCCTTCGGCTATTTTGCCTGCCGGCAGGACGCTATCGGCGCAGCCTCTATCGATAACGGCCTGGGGCATGCCGAATATTAAAGACGATTCATCCTGGACCAGCGTCTTACCACCTGAATTCTTGATAGCCTCCATACCTTCCGCTCCGTCACTGCCCATGCCGGTTAAGACAACGCCTATCGCGTTGCCGTTGTAAATTTCAGCTATCGATCTCATTGTCGCGTTGATCGATGGGGTCAGGGCATCCGGACTATCTTTAACCAAACGCATAACCACTTTCGCCTTATTTCTTTGGTCTGTGGCCTGTAACGCCATGCTGTACCCGCCGGGGACAAGATATATCTTCTTACGCGCGATGATTTCATTATCTTCGGCGACCTTTACCATCAACTTACAAACGCGCTTAAGGTGCGCCGCCAGGCTCTGGGTGAATTCTATACTGGGCATATGCTGAACTATTATAATAGGCGGTGAAAAATGCGGCGGAAGCGAGGAAAGGATGGCCACCAACGTCTGAGGTCCCCCGGTAGAGGCGCCTATGACGATGATCCTGCCTGTTTCAACTGCCTTATACTTTACCGGACGGCCCGGCGGGGCAAAGAGCGCGCTGATCTTAGCCATATCCACCGTCGAAGCCGACCTTACGGCTTTTAAAAGCTCAGGGGCGACCTTCTCTATATCTAATGACAGCTCGCCCGAAGGCTTCAATATAAAACTGACTGCGCCGGCCTCCAGGCATTTTATGGTAATGTCCGCCCCTTCTCTGCTATGCGCGGAAAGTATGATTACAGGAGTAGGATACTCTTCCATGATATGCTTCAAGGTGGTAAGCCCGTCCCACCCCGGCATAACCAGGTCGAGCGTTATTACATCCGGTTTTATCTGGGAGATTTTTTTTATCGCTTCGCTGCCGCTCTTGGCGATGCCGGCAACTTCTATACCATCAGAGCTCAGGATATCGCTGAGCAGTTTTCTCATGACAAAGGAATCGTCTACTATAAGGACTTTTATCGGCATACATCTATTTCAGGTATTTTTTGACCTCTTTTAGCACATCCTCTTCGCTAAAAGGTTTGGCTATATAGCCCTTGGCTCCTAGTCCCTTACATTCCGCTCTTATCGTATCTTGTCCTACGGCCGTGATCATGATAATCACTGCCTTCTTGTCCATTTCGATCAGTTTTTCCAGCACCTGTATTCCTTCCTCTTCCCCTTCAGGCATGATAATATCCAGAAGGACCAGATCCGGTTTTTCTTTTTTGTACATATTCAGGGTCTTCTTGCCGTCGTTCGCCATCACCACTTTATATTCCGGGGACAAGGTCTCTTTTAATACCTTACGGATGAATTCGGAATCGTCAGCAACCAATATTTTTTTCATTGTTCCCCCTTAAGCTTCTCTGTCTCTTCGCCTTCTTCTTTCTCTTCTTCCTCTTCGGCGGTTATCCTTCTCTTAAAAGAGCGGCCTTTTTTTTCCAGAGTGTCATCCCGCAGTTGGGCTAATTTCTCAAGCTCTTCTTCCGAGAGGACCGATTTCAGATCCAACAGGATGATCATGCGCTCTCCTACGGTTATCACGCCGATCATGTACTTTTTATGAATTACAGTAGTCATCCCCGGCGCGGGCTTGATCTCTTGTTGGGCCACCCTTAAGACTTCCGTAACCTCATCAACCATGATTCCCAATAGATTCTTCTGCTCTCTTGTAATTATTATATGCTTGCCTTCCACTCCCTTTTCCTCCCGCAGGGCAAAGCGCTTCTTCAGGTCAATGACCGCTATGATCGTTCCGCGGACATTTGTCAGACCCCGGATAAATTCGGGCGAGTCAGGGATGGGCGCAAATTTACCGATCCTGACGATCTCGCTTACCTGCTCTATATCGACGCCGAATTCTTCATCCCCCAGGTTAAATACGACAAACTGCACAAGCTTCTCTTCGCCGAACGCGCCTGTGGTAGCATGCATGGTGTTTCTAAAATCATACTTGTTGTCATAACCGGCCTTCTCAGGCGAAGACGCTGGCCGGACGGATGATCCTTTTTCATCGATATCCGCAATCTTAGTCTTTTCGCGCATAGTCCTCTCTCCTTTTATTAGTTATCCTCCTCGGACGGTTCTCTCTTCTCTTCTTTTTGCTCATCCTCTGAGCCTTCTTCTTCCGATTCTTCGCCGCCTACCTTAAATCTCCTTAAGGCCGCGCGCAGATTCTGCGCCAGCTTGGATAAATTCTGGCTTGACGCGGCCATCTGCTGCATGGCATGGGTCTGCTGCTGGATCGATGTGGACATCTCGCCGGCGCCCGTGGCAGCCTGCTCGCTCGTAACTGCTATCTCTTCTATCGTCTTGGCGACCTGCTGGGCGCCCGTTGCCTGATCCGCTGTGGCGGCTGAGATGCCCTGAGCCTTGGATGTGATCTCCTGAGCCCCCACGCTGATCTGGTTCAATATCTGGAGCGCCTGGTTAACGATATCTATGCTTTCGGTAACCTGCTGCGTCCCGGCGGTCATACTCTTCACTACCTCTGCAGTTGATTCGCCTATCGCGCTGACCATGGCCTCGATCTGGATCGCCGCTTTCTTGGTTCCTTCGGCGAGCTTCCTGATCTCATCGGCGACTACCGCGAAGCCTCTTCCTGCTTCTCCGGCGTGCGCCGCTTCGATCGCCGCGTTCAGGGCCAGAAGGTTAGTCTGGTCCGCGATATCCTTGGTCGTACCTACGATCACCGCTATCTCCTTGGCCCTCTTATCCAGATCTTTAACGGTGCCGGTATTGCCTTTCACGATGTCATCTATAGTTTTTAACCGGCCGGCCGCCTGTTTTCCTGAGTCCGTTCCCTTCTGGGCAAGTTTAGCCGCCTCCTGGGTGACCTCTGCCGCCGATTTCGCGTTGGTCGCGCCATCCTGGATAGATTTGGAAAGCGAAGCCACAACCTTGGTGCTTCCTTCGAGTTTCTTGGACTGGTCTTTCGCTCCGCCGGCTATCTGCTGCGTGGTCTTCGCGACTTGGGACAGAGCTGTATTGACCTGTCGTGACGAGCCAGCCAGCTGATTGGACGCGATCGATACTTTTGCGGAACTTCCCATTGCCAGCCTGATCAGATTACTCAGATTGTCGAATGATTTATTCAAGGCATCAGCCAATGTCTTGATATCTCCCTTCGTGTCTATTGCCACCCTTTGTGAAATATCGCCTTTAGAGAGGGCGATCGCCAGCCGTATCACTTCCTGGACAGGGGTGGCAATCGAATTGATAAGGTTATTGAGCGTATCCACAATATCCTTCCAACTACCCTTGACCCCTTCGACTTTTGCGCGCTCAGTCAATTTTCCTTCCGCGCCGGCTACCTGCGCGACTCGTGACACTTCACCGGCCAAACGGTTCAAATTGTCAACCATGTTGTTAAGGGTATCTTTTAATGCCAATATTTCTCCCTGAGCTTCAACAGTTATCTTTTGTGTTAAATCGCCGTTTGCGATAGCAGTTCCTACCTTAGCAATATTCCTCACCTGATTTGTAAGGTTCGCGGCCATAGTGTTGACGTTATCGGTCAGTTCCTTCCACGTCCCGGCTACTCCTTCTACCTTTCCCTGGCCGCCGAGTTTTCCTTCGGTGCCCACTTCTTTGGCAACGCGCGTGACTTCACCTGCGAAGGCGTTTAAGTTATCCACCATCTTGTTAATTGTATCTTTTAACTGCAATATCTCGCCTTGAGCCTCAACCGTGATTTTTTGCGAGAGGTCTCCCTTGGCTACTGCAGTTGTGACATTAGCGATATTCCTCACCTGGCTTGTAAGGTTTCCTGCTAATACGTTTACATTATCAGTTAGGTCCTTCCACGTCCCGGCAACGCCTTCTACCTTTGCCTGGCCGCCGAGTTTTCCTTCGGTGCCGACTTCTTTAGCCACGCGGGTAACTTCACCGGCGAAGGTATTAAGTGAGTCCACCATCTTATTAATTGTATCTTTTAACTGCAGTATCTCGCCTTGAGCCTCAACCGTGATTTTTTGCGAGAGGTCTCCCTTAGCTACCGCAGTTGTGACATTAGCGATATTCCTTACCTGATTTGTGAGTTTTTCTGCCAATACGTTTACATTATCAGTCAGGTCCTTCCATGTCCCGGCTACTCCCGGCACAGTCGCCTGACCGCCGAGTTTTCCTTCGGTGCCGACTTCTTTAGCCACGCGGGTAACTTCACCGGCGAAGGTATTAAGTGAGTCCACCATCTTGTTAATTGTATCTTTTAACTGCAATATCTCGCCTTGAGCCTCAACCGTGATTTTTTGCGAGAGGTCTCCCTTGGCTACTGCAGTTGTGACATTAGCGATATTCCTCACCTGGTTTGTCAGGTTCGCTGCCATGGTGTTGACGTTGTCGGTCAGATCCTTCCACGTTCCGGCTACTCCCGGCACAGCCGCCTGGCCGCCGAGTTTTCCTTCGGTGCCGACTTCTTTGGCCACGCGGGTAACTTCGCTTCCGAAGGCATTTAAGTTATCCACCATCTTGTTAATCGTATTTTTGAGTTCTAATACTTCACCCGACACATCTACTGTGATCTTTTGGGACAGGTCTCCGTTAGCGACCGCTGTGGTGACCGTGGCGATATTCCTTACCTGGCTTGTAAGGTTTCCTGCTAATACGTTTACATTATCAGTCAGGTCCTTCCATGTCCCGGCTACTCCCGGCACAGTCGCTTGACCGCCGAGTTTTCCTTCGGTGCCGACTTCTTTAGCCACGCGGGTAACTTCACCGGCGAAGGTATTAAGTGAGTCCACCATCTTATTAATTGTATCTTTTAACTGCAGTATCTCGCCTTGAGCCTCAACCGTGATTTTTTGCGAGAGGTCTCCCTTAGCTACCGCAGTTGTGACATTAGCGATATTCCTCACCTGGCTTGTAAGGTTTCCTGCCAATACGTTTACATTATCAGTCAGGTCCTTCCATGTCCCGGCAACACCTTCTACCTTTGCCTGGCCGCCGAGTTTTCCTTCGGTGCCGACTTCTTTGGCCACGCGCGTGACCTCGCTTCCGAACCGGTTAAGAAGGTCAACCATTCCGTTATAGGATTCCGCGAGATTTCCAAAAATATCCTCTCTGCGGCTCTTGAGTTTCCTTGTCAGATCGCCTTTTCGCACTGCCTCCATCGCTTCTAAAAGATCTCTTAACTGCTCTTCTCCAACCTCACCAAAACTTGCTTCTTCAACTGTAGCTACTCCGGACTCGGGTTGACCAAATAAAGCTTTTCTAACCGGCTTTCTAATCAATTCAGCCATAGCATACCTCCTTATTTTATGCTGATCTACGCGGACGAGATCGCTGACTTGTACGGACATTTCTGCATTGGTCCGCGTCATAGTCAGCGTTTCCATCTATGTTAATCCGCGTTTACTGATATCTTAATAATTGCCTTTGTTATCTTTTTATAAACTTTTCCAACATTAGAATGTGGTGCATGATGGGAGATTGGCATTCCTCTCATCTGCGCCTTATAGATTTTTCTAGAAAATGGTATAGTAAATATCTCCACCTCAGGAATATTGTTTGCAGTCAAAAACTTTTCTAACATTTGCTTTACCTCTTGAGTTATGCCCTTATCAAATATTGAACCCGAGTATTCTTTTAAGAGCAACATCATCACATTTGGTTCGATCCCGAGTTCTTCATTAAGGTCTAAAGCAAGTGTCTTAAGGGTTTCCATAGTTTCATATGCAAATACCCCAGAGTCTAAGGGGATAATTATATTCTCAGAGGCGACAATTCCGTTGATCACAAGAAGTGTTAATCCTGGTGGAATGTCTATCAAGATATAATCAAAATATTTTTCTATTGTTTCCAAATTTTTTCTAAGGATGCCCATGTTACTTGTCTGGCCGGCTGCATGAGTTACTACAGCCAATAAGTCTTGAGAGGAAGGCACCAAGTAAATTCCTGAGTCAGTTTCTAATATCACTTCCTTTATATCTTTCGTGCCAAATAGCACATCATAAACTGATGAGTCTATAGTGTTTCTATCAACACCTAAACCAGCCGTTGCACTACCCTGAGGGTCTAAGTCCACTACCAGCACCTTTTTATTCATCTTTTCAAGCCACCCTGCGATATTTAGACACGATGTTGTTTTTCCTGTTCCCCCTTTACAATGAACAAAAGCAATCACATTTGCACCATCAACTGTGCTATCGTCTCTGTTTCTTACAAGTTTATTCTTAGCCATTTTGTTATCACTCTGATACATAGATTTTTTAATTAAAAAGAATAAAATTCCAACAACACCTCTGTTCGCATACACTTGGTTTTTAATGTATCTAATTCAGTGATTGTACTGCTGGTTTTGTTGGAGTAATTAAAAGAATCTAGTCTATCGGGTTCACAATTATCAAGACTGCCTCTTGTGCGCCGCGATGCGTTGGGTGTGTTGTATTTGCCAACACTGGGGGGGGGTATTACATGCAGCGGCGTCACTGACCTAATTAGTTTGCAAAATGTAGCAACCCCACCAATGACCATTTTTGCTTCATGAGGTGCACCAAGATAGTGCCGATTCATACTACTTAACTGCGGCATCATATCGATAAAGTAATCATAAACTTATAATCCACTATTGAAAATGCTCCTTGGCATCTGAAGAAAATTGACTGAATTCTCTTTCATAACATCTTATAATAAGTATATCTCTTTGCAAGTAAATTAGACAGATTACTTAAAAACAGCTATGTAGAAATACTTATTTTGTCAGGGATTATTCTTGCTCGAATTTGAATCCTTTTTCGACTATGACTTTAACACACGCACTTCTAAATGATGATTATACCAAGAAAGACTGTTGAACGTCAGCGACCATTGGAAAAAACAGAATGGTCAAATTTTCTAATTCTCGCTGAATGCTAACAATTTCCTTATGAGAACTGCTCAAATCTTATTTTTGATTTGACTGCAAAATTGAGCATCCCGAGCAAAGTGAGTGCTTATCTGAATTCAAAATTCAAATTTCTCAAACTATTATGGAGTGCAATGTGTCCTCACATTGCGAAAAATCACTTATTCCTTAATTCTTCGAGCGAGTTCCATAGAATACAGTTTCGTTACAATAACGAAAAGTTTGACAAAACAGATAAAATTCGTTACAATCGCGAAAGGAAAAAATATAAGTATAAGGTGTGGAAATAAACTGACTGGATTGAAACTTTTGGTATAAAAATAAGGGAGGTTTACCCAGCTCTTTTTAGAAAGGGCTGGGTCACTTTCCCTTAAAAGCAAAAAGCCCCCGTACGGGGGCTTTTTGTCATGCTTATTTATGCATGTTCGATTTTTGTGGCTTTGTCCCCTTTGGGGGATTGAATAATTTCGAACTTGACCCGATCACCTTCATTTAGGCTACGGTAACCATCACCGGCAA
>Ga0209986_10001806_pt1 | contig 20144 bp, 19 predicted proteins | sample BlataG_FD_183168 | JGI IMG/M metagenome (GOLD analysis project Ga0209986, IMG submission 183168) | Deep subsurface microbial communities from Black Sea to uncover new lineages of life (NeLLi) - Black_00105 metaG (SPAdes) (version 2) | ecosystem: Environmental > Aquatic > Marine > Oceanic >... | reverse complement strand
GATGTCAAGAGTTTTATATGCTCAAATTCTATTCTTAAATTTTACAAGTGGTGGATGCTCGCCAGAAAGCGGTGAGCCGTGGCCGGAGATACTTCTTTCTTTTTGAGGATGAGACCGGCCTTCTGGAAGGGGTGGGGGAGACGAGGTGCCTCACATTTGGTTCTCCGCCCGCTTGCTACTTGAGAGGAGAGGTGAGGCGCGACGGCAACGGAAGGGCGAAGATTTTCAACTGCTCCTTCCTCAATCCCTATTAATAACCTTATGATCTTCGATGAAGGTGATGATACGCATCTGTCCTCGGCAGAGAGGACAGAAACCACGGGTTTTGCAGGAAAACATGAGGAGGTGCTCTTCCCCACAGTCTGGACAGCGGATGCGGGCAAACCCGCACATCGGATTGCCACAGTCGAGATACTTCTCAAGAACATCATTGATGACCGGCCGGAGGAAGCCGTACTCCTTCTCGAAGCGGCTCTCGTATTCTCTGAGTAACTCCTCGAAGGTTCTCCTTCGTGCTGGCTCGAGTCCCGCTCCTGGCACCATTTTGAATTCACACATCACGGCAAATCAAGTTCTTTGCATAGAATAATTGCAGGAAGTACCCTCACGTCATTTTTCTCATAATCTTTCTGTCCTTGATGGACTTGATAGAATTTGGGGATGTGGACTCGCTCTTTGAAATAATGAATCGAGGGGCTGATATCTTTTTCTCCAGTTTTACATTCCACAGCAAACTCTGGTTTTCCATCTTTGACCACGACAAAATCAATCTCCCGTTTGTCTGTGTCTCGGAGAAACCGGAGTTCCATTCGGAATCCTTCTGTATCTTCGATGAATTGACAGTACTTGAGTAGCTGGGAGGCGATAAAGTTTTCAAATCTTGGGCCCGGCTCCTCGACTAAGGACCAATCCCACAAATACAGTTTTTGTTCCTTTCTCACTGCTCTTACTTTTGGAGGGCCGTAAGGCGGGATGCGGAAACAATAATACATTCTTTCGAATATCTTCAGCCAGCGCTCAACTGTTTCATGAGCAACTTGCAGAAGCTCTTTTAGGTTTTTGACAGACAGCGGCGATCCTACCCGATTGGGAAGCTCTGATGCGAGAAGTTCGAGCAGGCTGATTTCTTTCACGGTTTCAAGGTCTCTGATATCATCATATATTACTCGCTGCAGCCTTTCTCTCTGCCATCTGCGCCAGAATTTTTCTTCCGACTTAAAGAGTGGTTCCGGAAAGCCTCCGAACGTCAGAAGAAGATCCAGAACATCTTTTGTCGGCTTAGCGTCCAACTCTCTGAGAGAAAACGGATGCAGACGGTAATAATAGTATCTTCCTTGCAAGGAATCTCCTCCCTTGCTGTAGTAATCCAGCCTAGCTGATCCAGTAATCAAAAATGATATCTTTCCCCTATTCTTATCAAAAAGACCTTTAACAAGATTGCGCCATCGGGCAAATTTGTGAATTTCATCCAGGATGATTATTTTTTCGTTTGGAGGAAGTTCCCCCCGAAGTAATTTTGATTTATCGGAAACATCATCCCAATTGAAATATGCCGGAAATCTAGTATTGGGCTTAGGCAGAAAGCTTAATGCTAATGTTGTCTTTCCTACCTGCCTCGGGCCGCCGATAAAAACCATCTTAGATTTGAGGTCCGATGTTACAGGCTTTTTGATGTATCGATCATGAATTCTGCTCATTTTAGAATCAATATAACACGATTTTACTCATGAGTAAAGTAGAGTTTTCATGAAATTAGTCATAATCTGACCATAGATTACGCCATATTTCCTTTTTGGACTTGCTTCAAATTCTTCACAGTGTTCCGTAATTTACACCCACTGACATCGTGAAATAAGAGTATCACATCCAAAACGACAAGTTCAACGACTGGAAAAGCGAAACAAATCAGCCGAGACCCCCAAACCATCGAGTTTAATATAGACTCGGTCCTTGAATCGCCAAAAAACAATTACTGCGGCTATCAGAAATAGTCCCTCCGTTGCTCAGTTCCCACCACTCGTGGCATGAGCATACGGCCTGTGACGGCCCGAAAATATTTCAAAAGGGCATGGACGGCTGCCAGAGATAATGGATAAAGGAGGGCTCTCTTGTTCTTTTTGAGGATGAGACCGGGCTTCTGGAAGGGGTGGGGGAGACAAGATGCCTCACTTTCGGTTCTCCGCCTGCCTGCTACTTGAGAGGAGAGGTGAGGCGTGACGGCAACGGAAGAGCGAAGATTCTCAACTGCTCCTTTCTCAATCCTTATTAAATTGTTCGTTCTAGAATTGCCTTAAAAGCCTTCCTTATTGGGAATTGGTAATTGTTTTTTGACATAGTTAAGAAATCTTTCACAGTCTTTTAGGGCCTTTTCAGCCTCTGACTTAAAAATGAGTCTTTCTTCATACTCAGCCATATTTTTAATACGAAGTATTCTTGCAATTCTGTTTGCATTTGTATTTATTTCTTCTCCATGTCTAATTGTTTTAAAAAGAGCTACAGCATCGTTATGATTTTCACCAGTATGGCGCTTTCCTAAAAAATATACACACATAGCATCACACGCTGCTATACAAGAATGGATAGCGCTGATAGTAGCTCCGTTCCATTCTTGATTATTAAATGAATTTTTTGCTCCATGCAGGCATTCTTCAGCTCGCTTGAAATAGTTAATGTATAATGATTTTTCAACGTCTCTTGTTCTGAATTTGGGCGCCATAATTCATCATTTCTTTTTTGGGAAGATTTGAATGCCCTTGTTAATTTCAGAGAAAATCTTTAAGTTTTTTTTCTGTTCCATTTCTTGTTCTGTTAGTATATAGGGTGCTAATCTATTTCCATATGCCTCAAGACATATGTTTGATAATTTATCTATTTGAGACTCAAGTTTCTTTTTGCTTGGCTTATCTTTTACCAGAATAAAGACATCTATATCACTATTTGATCTTTCAGAAGCTTTTGCTATTGATCCAAATAAAACCACTTGTTTTATCAAAGTTTTAGGCAAATTATCTAACAGCATCTTTTTTAAGTCCTCTAGAGGTTCTTTAATGCCTGAAACTCCTTTAAACAATTCAGATAAAACTCTAAAAGCATAGCTTTTGCGATTTACCCTCCATAAATGGGCTTTGCCAATAGTAACAAAATTTACGAAATTTAGTTCAGCAAGTTCTCGCATTGTTCTATTTACACTCATGTGAGAGACGTTTAAAACGGAAGCTATTTCCCGCTCGCTCATAGAAGCTTCATGATTTAGCAAGAATTTTATAATCTTTATCTTCGCTTTGGAGGTTAATACATCCAATAATGATATATGAAATTTCATGTCATCTTCCTTGTAACATATTTGTTACAAGTGTAACATATTTGATAAAGATGTCAAGAGTTTTATATGCTCAAATTCTATTCTTAAATTTTACAAGTGGTGGATGCTCGCCAGAAAGCGGTGAGCCGTGGCCGGAGATACTTCTTTCTTTTTGAGGATGAGACCGGCCTTCTGGAGGGAGTGGGGGAGACGAGATGCCTCGCCTTTGGTTCTCCGCCTGCCTGCTACCTGAGGGGGGAGGTCAGGCGCGACGGCAACGGAAGGGCGAAGATTTTCAACTGCTCCTTCCTCAATCCTTATTAAACATACTTTCCTTTTGGGACAGCCACTAGATACTCACCATTTTCCATGATTTTCAACTGCTCTCTTCTCAGCAGGTTTTAAGAAAAAAATTAAGATAAAAGCGGGTGGATCATGTATTTTCTGATCCTCTCGGCTTCTTGCCTATTGCTGGCTCTGGCTCGACTATGGAAGGTTGAAGCACGTAGGTAGACAACAATGACAACGAGACAACATCAAGAGTTCGAAAAATTGGGTGAAGCATATGCGATTGAGAAAACTGGAATTGATTTGAAAGAGGAAGGCATTCCTAAAATTCTGAATTTAATGTCAACCTACCTTGAAAGATATGCGTACATTTATTAAACTATTTTTTTAATAAGAAAATGGTAAACAACAAAGAAAATGTTTTAAGGGAAAAACCATCATTCTGAGGATTTTTCTGAATCTCTGGAGAATGGGCCATCAACATAAATTGCATCCATCCAATCTTTAGGAGGTAAACATGAGTCCAAAAAAATTCTCTTTGATCGTTGGCATTCTATTTCTCTCTTTGGGCCTCTTTAGTGCATTCTCTCTAAAAGATTCTCAGGGGCAGCAAGATGAATGCCTGATCACAGACTATACGAGTAAAGGGTGTACCGTGATCATCGTAGGAAAAAATGCATCTGTCGACGGCTCTGTCATCACAACCCACACCTGTGACTGTGGTGTATGTGATTGGACCTGGCGCTACATCCCCGCAGCAGATCATGAGCCAGGTTCCATGCGTAAAATCTACCATATTGATCAGTTCAAGACATTTCCGCCTGAGGAAGGATTGAAATGGGAGGTGGTTTACGAGAAAAACTTCACTGGGCTTGAAATTCCACAGATCGCTCATACCTACGCATTCGTTCACGGGGCGTTTGGGTACATGAACGATCAGCAATTGGCGATAGGAGAATCCACAATCGACAGCCGCCCCAAGATGAACAACCTGACACCTGCGCCAAAATTCGACATCACCATGCTCACACTGCTGGCCATGGAAAGGTGCAAGACTGCGAGAGAGGCTATCAAGCTCATGGGCTCTTTAGCTGAAGAGCATGGATATGGGCATACTGATTATGGAGAGATGCTGGCTGTGGCTGATCCCAACGAGGTATGGATCTTCGAAATCATGCCTGTGGGATCTTTGTGGAATCCAAAAACCGGAAAACCAGGAGCCATCTGGTGCGCCCAACGCGTGCCGGACGACCATGTCAGTGTCTGTCCCAACGAGTCAAGAATAGGAGAGATCGACCTCAACAAGCCCGATTATTTCATGGCTTCAGCTAATGTTATCTCCTATGCCGTAGAGAACGGCTATTATGATCCAAAAAGCGGTGAACCTTTTAACTGGAAAAAAGCCTATTCTCCGATAGAAGGAAGCGCAAACAGCACACATGGATGGCATAGCCGCCTGTGGAGATTCTTCGATCTTGTGGCCTCTTCCAAAAAATTCAGCCCGGATGTTCCCAACATGGATTTTCCGTTTTCTGTTAAGCCGGATAAGAAGTTGTCTGTGGAGGATGTCATGCGTCTCACCCGGGATAAATACGAGGGAACTCATTTCGACTTGAGCGGGACCCTCCAGGCCGGACCTTTCTCCAATCCCAACTATCTGACCAGGCCCTATAAATTTGACGGAAAAACCTGGGATACTAAAAGATTTATCAGCGACAACCGCGCTGAGTACGTCACTGTTACCCAGTCGAGAGGATGGCTTCCCCATCCCATCGGGGGAATCGTCTGGCTTGCTTGGGGCGCTCAGGATACCTCCTGCTTCATGCCCCTTTATGGCGCCGGGATAACCGGGATACCCAAATCTTTCGAAATCGGAGACCACTTTGTCTTTGACAGAAAATCTGCCCGCTGGGCATTTGATTATGTCGGTTTCCACACCCAGGTCGCCTATTCACTGGCTATCGAAGACGTGAAAAAGGCCCGGGAAAAATGGGAAAAGCCGGCTCTGAAAAACACTGCGGCTATCGACAAGGCTGCTCTGGATCTCTACAAGCAAGATCCTGACCTGGCAAGAGAGTTTTTAACCACATATTGTCTGAACAATGCAGAGAGGGTCATCGAGGCCTGGTGGGAACTGGGCGACCAGTTGTTGGTCAAATATAATCATCTCTTCATCTATAACCAAGAGACCAGAGAGAGAAAAACCATCCAATATCCTGACTGGTGGCTCCGGATTATCATCGAACACCAGAAGCTCGAGCCGCGGTCTGAAACAGGACATAATTAAAAAGAGGGAAAGCCGAAGGAGAGTTCTCATTTGGACCATAGATTTTTTAAATAGAAGAATTTGGTTTTGGAGGAATATCAAATATCGTCCGATTTTTCACAATTTCCACGCACTGACGTCTTGGAATGAGCCTATCACAGGAAAAAAGATGAGATCAAGGATAAAACAAAGAAACAAAACGACAAAAAAAGCAAAAAAGTAAGCTATAAAATAGACTCCTCCTCTCAAATCGAAAAAAAGCAGTCAAGGATGCTCTCAGAAATACTCGCCCCTCTCTTCGGCTGCCATCAACAGCTCCTTCTGGACGAGTTGAGGGGGAGGTGGTCGTTCGGCATGAAAAGTGAGCTTGCAGGCATACACCCCCTATAAAAGGCCATCTTTGATCCAGTCCTATGCACTTCCCCTGCATGACATTTAGTTCATTCATATTAATACTGAGAACTACAGAATTCGGCAGTTTTGAGAAACGGTCAAAAAGCAACGAAATAGATAAGAATTGGAATAAGCCTATTTGTTCGATAATACGTTTATAAAGATAGAGCGAACCAATTAATGCCGCGATATAAAACTTGCCCCTAAAGGAATAAAAAAATGTTTAGAAACAATATGAAATTCACCCTCAGAAATATGACTCGACTGCACTTTTTTTAAAATCAAAGGGAGGTTTCCACGAGAGCGAAAATCCCTCCACAAAATATCATAAACCATACAATGGATCTGATTTTATTGATCTTCTACATATATTTCTTTTGTGTGTGATCTTTTAACACGTCATTTCCCTGTATCCGTGTTTTTTTCACAATCAATATCTTTTTTTTTCAGAAGGTTTTTCAAAGGAGTTTCCGGTTCGTGGTAGCGCCTGTAATAGTGAGTAAGAGTCGTGAATGTGAAAAGCATGTTAATAGGCTTTATCCGGATTAGATGAAAAAAAATGAAATAGGCGATAATGTACGCAGGATAGAGGTAGATAGCCCCCACTATCCAAATCGTGTACCAATTCCTGATCCCATCGATCAGCGGAAATACGCTAGCGATGGAATTAAAAATAAACACGCCAACTGGAAAGCCCAGAGCTGCGATAAAATAGAGGATAACGCCCCATGAATGCCCGACCTCTACGGCTTTTTGCTGACAATAATTCATACATCGCAGGCAATCTTCGCAGTTGTGTTTCCAGTATGGGCGTGGATTTTTTCTCCCCTTCATGACGATCGCACCGTTCGGACAGGATTTCGCACACAGCCCGCATCCGATGCAGTTGTTATTGGCAAACATCATTTGTCCCATGAAAAATCGCCCGATCAAGAGATAAGTCGGAAGAAAAAAAGGGAAATATATAAGCAGAAGCACTCCCCAGAAGTATTCCCAGAGATTATTCAGAGTGAACCAAATCGATTTCCCTGATAGTAACCCTGGGAAATATTTTTCAGCCTTTCGTTTTGCGCTGGCTTTGATGAGGTTGATGTTTTTCTCGCTCAGCCGGCTGTGGAGCGAAATCATATTCGCAGGCATGTCAAAGCTCAAAGAGCCGCGGATATTGTATCCTTTGAATGGAAGAATAAAAGTCGGGAGCATCGAGGCGAGAGCTGCAATACCGGGAATGATTACCGGGCCGAAACGTATACATCCACGGGTAGGCATACAGAAAAAATGGGCTCTCCTTTTGAAAGGCATTTTAAAGATGAATTTAACTGCAGACCAAGGAGGGAGAAAACCGTGTGTCGGATAGGAAAGCACAATGAGGTTTTCTGGTGAGGCCTCGATCTCTTCTTTGGGCTTTGCCTGATTGATCGGAATGATTTCAGAATCAATATTGTTTGCAGCGCAAGCCTCGTGTAACCAGAGTGCCACTCTATAGGAATTTCCCGTGCCGCTCAGAAAATATATCTTTGCTCTTTTGTAATCCATCTCGACTATTTTGTTATACGCGCGCCTAAAGGTAAAGTTTTTCTTCCATTCCTGGGCTTTTTTACATGAATTGAAGACATGTGATTCCTTCTACTCATCGCGAATTCTTCATTGACATGGTATGTTTCCTCCATCTATCATTATCTACTATTATCAACAGAACCGGTCAGAAGGTGGAAATTGAAGAGAATGAGCTGGGCTCAATGCAGTCCAGAAAAACCAATTTCCTCTATTTTTGGCCAAAATACATTCCCGTTTAAGGATTATGTGTGACCGGGAAGGGAGGAGTATATGAAAACTATAGGCATGATCGGCGGAATGAGCTGGGAATCATCTCTGGAGTACTATCGGATCATGAATCAGGCCGTTAAGGAAAAGCTCGGAGGATTTCATTCAGCGCCATGTATTCTCTATTCTGTGGATTTTGATGATGTGGAAAAACTGCAGCATCAAGGAGACTGGGAATCATTGACCCGGTTGATGATCGAGGCGGCTCAAAGGGTGAAGAAAGCTGGAGCTGATTTTTTAGTCATCTGCACAAACACCATGCATAAGATGGCTGATGAGGTCCAAGGGGCAATCCAGATTCCTCTGCTGCATATTGCAGATGTCACAGCAGAAGCTATCAAGGCAAACGGACAAAGCCGAGTGGGACTGCTCGGCACAAAATTTACAATGGAACAAGATTTCTATAAGGGACGTTTGCAAGAAATACATGGGATAGACGTTTTGATTCCTGAGGATAAGGAAAGACAAGTCATTCACGATATTCTGTATAATGAGCTGTGTTTGGGAGAGATCAAGGAGCTTTCAAAAGGGAAATTTCAAAGTATCATCCAAAATCTTGTCAAACGCGGGGCCCAAGGTGTGATTCTAGGATGCACGGAAATTCCTTTAATCGTCCGTCAAGAAGATTATGAAATTCCTCTATATGATACAACAGCTCTTCATTCCAGAGCGGCTGTGGACTTTGCGCTCCAATAGATTGGAATCTTCTATACTTGGATACAGCCTTTGCAATCAATGCGTCCTTCTCGATAATCCTGTCCATGAGAGCCCGAAATCCGCATGAAGAACCTCCGGCGCGAATGAACGTCATTTTGTCTTTTCCGTCATTATAAGGGACAGACATGGTGAGTCCAGCCAGAGAAAAATTGGGGGAATGGGGTTCAAGAAGCATTTTTTTATTTTTTTCGGACAGAATATTATCTCCCACGAAATCCAATATTTTCTGAAAACGGTACAGATCTTTTACTGTGCTTAGAATGTTGCCAGCGGCGAGGCGTGTCGATTCTTCTTCGATACCAGCGAGAGCATACCCTTCCAGGCCTTTCTGATACCCAGTGGCCATATTCTTATGGATTGTCCTGTTGTTGTGCACGTGGGTGTTTTTCATACCAAGAGGATCAAAGATATTTTCCTCTAACAATTCAGCATAGGATTTCTCCGATACGGTCTCCAGGATAACGCCCAACACATAATATCCAGGGCTAGTATAGGTTGGCCGTTCACCAGGCTTGTGTAGGAGTTCGATATCCCAGAAATGCTTCATATACTCTAGAGGCGTGTGAAAGTACCAAAAAAACTAGCGTGTAAAGACGACATCTTCTATCAAGAACTCTTTATGGCTGCCGAGGAGAAGAGCGAATGGTTTTGAGAACCTCACCCCTTGTTCTCTATCGATTTGAGGGAGAATGTCTATCTTATAGCTGGTTGCTCCGCACTTTCCGCCGTCTTATGTCTCTTTTTAGTCCTTGATCTTTCCGTTTTTGGTGTGATAAGTCCATTTCAGGATGTCAGTGGGTGGAAATTGCAGAGAATGGGGAGAGATTTTTGGCAATCGCAAAAAGGAATTTCTTATTCCTAAAAGCATGGCAGAGCGGTATTCAATACGACAAGCTGAAAATTCTTCTCAGTCTTTGGTTCCGTTGCAATTGGGAGGGGAAAGAGATATGATAATGACACGATGAAATGTCCGGGACAGGATACGCGCTACTGGGAAAAAGAAGACATTTTTGAGGTCCGTTGCCCCGTTTGCCACACCTCCGCAGAATTCTTCAAGGACGATGTCCGAAGACGCTGTAAAAAATGTAACTCTTGGGTCCCCAACCCAAAACTCGATCTCGGATGCATCGAGTGGTGCGACTATGCGGAGCAGTGCGTCGGCAATGATTATTTGAAAAAACAGAAGAAAAGAAAGTAGCATAGATATCATCTTTTGGAATTTCGAATTTCAATGATCAGTAAAGACCTCTGGAACACGCTTTCAGGACTGGATGTCATCGACGTTGAGCACCGAAGCCTGTCTGACTACAATCCGGAGACACAAAGTTATCGTTTACGAATTCTCAACAGGGACTACGATATTTCCCCAGCAAACAGAAGCGTAAAGCTTTCTGAGTCATTCCCGGATCAATCTGCAGACTTCTATCTACAGCTTGCAGCCGTCAACTATCTCATCGGAGCAAAAGACCTTCCTCTGACCGGAAAGTGGACGGCCGAGACACAATTCCCTTCAGGACCTCTGTTTTTTCGTGGGCCCCACAAGATGCCGACCCATAAGCTGGAAAAGGCCTTCGGTCGTAATCAGGATGGCTTTGCCGCCCTATCTCTTTCTTTTGGAGGCAAAAAGGTGGATGGGGGCGATTGTGCTTTTGAATTCTTTTTCTTCCCCCGTCTCCCTGTGAGGTTGATTCTTTGGCTCGCTGATGAGGAGTTTTCCGCCCGAATGATTTTTCTTTTTGATCGATCAGCAAATCAACACTTCAAGCTGGATGGATTATGGGCCGCGGGAAAAGCTCTCGCCAATCAGCTGCTCCAAAATATTCCTGAGAAAATAAGGTGTATGAAACGATATTGACTAGCGAGCACTCAGCAGCAGAATAGACTTCACCCCACAAATCGTCTATCAAGAACTCTTTATGGCTGCCGAGGAGAAGAGCGAATGGTTTTGAGAACCTCACCCCTTGTTCTCTATCGATTTGAGGGAAAACGTCTATCTTATAGCTGGTTGCTCCGCACTTTCCGCCGTCTTATGTCTCTTTTTAGTCCTTGATCTTTCCGTTTTTGGTGTGATAAGTCCATTTCAGGATGTCAGTGGGTGGAAATTGCAGAGAACGGGGAGAGATTTTTGGCAATCGCAAAAAGGAATTTCCTATATTTAACAAGAGATGGAACTCTCCTGTTGATTCCGGATAATCCATGCGCTCCAAAGCGTCTCTCTTAAAATCCTGTTTACAAATAATGGGGAATATAATAATCTTTGAAATCAATCCTTAGAAAATGGCGTATTCAGAATCATCCAACAATTCAATATATCCATCGCTTTAAGATAAAGGAGAAATATTAATGAAAAAAAACCTAATTTTCGTCACCATTCTCTGTTTGCTGTGCTTATTATCATGCCGACCTGAATCTCCCTCAACCGCTGATGCCGACGAGGCCCTGATCTATGAACCCGGAGGGATGTGGCTGCCCCGGCAAATCGCAGAAATCCACGGCGACACCTTAAAAGAGATGGGCCTGGAGATCACCCCTGAGGTGTTTTCCGATCCCCTGCAATTTCCGTTGAATGCCATCATCAGTCTCGGAGGATGTTCGGCTTCGTTCATCAGTCCGGAAGGGCTGATCATCACTAACTATCACTGTGTCCGAGGGTACCTGCAGTACAACTCGACCAAGGACAACAACCTGCTCCACACAGGATTCCTGACTAAAAACCGTGAAGGAGAAATATCCGCCGGTCCAACAGCCCGGGTCTATGTCACCACCGCTGTCATCGATGTCACCGACCGCATGCTGGAGGGTATCGACAAGATCGAAGATGACCTGGAAAGGCACGATGAGATGGAAAGGCGAGAAAAAGCTATCATCAAGGAATTCGAGGCAGCCAATCCCGATTCCCGCTGCCAGGTGGCCAATTTCTACGGAGGAGGGCAATTTTATGTTATCGTCAGGCTGGAAATCCGTGATGTCCGTTTGGTCTATGCTCCCCATCGGGGAATCGGCGAGTTCGGAGGAGACATCGACAACTGGATGTGGCCCCGTCAAACCGGCGACTTTTCGCTTTTAAGAGCTTATGTGGGAAAAGATGGTAAACCCGCGGACTACTCTGTGGATAATGTTCAGTTCAAACCCAAAGCATATCTGTGCGTCTCCAAAGAAGGATTCGCGTCAGGGGACCTCGCTTTTGTCATCGGTTATCCCGGGAGCACCGAGCGCTTGACCACAGCCCTGGAAACTCAATTCGAGATCGATCAGAACCTGCCCTGGAGGATTGACCTCTATCAGACTTACATCAATGCTGTCCATGAAACAGTCGGAGATGATAAGGAGTTAGAGATCAAATCCGCCCGAATAGTATCCGGTCTGGAAAACAGCAAAAAGAACTCTATCGGTGTCCTGGAAGGTGCTCGAAAAAAAGATATCGTCCGCGAGAAAATCCAGAAAGAAAAAGAACTTCAGGAATGGATAGAGGCTGACCCGGAAAGGAAAGAAAAGTACGGGACCCTTATCCAGGAAATGGACAAGCTGTTCGAGGAACATCACGAATCATGGGAAGGCAAAACGCTGGTGCAATTCATGGGGAGCGGATTTTTTTCTCCGCTAACCAGCGCTGCCGTGACCATCGTCCGGATGGCGGAAGAACGCCCAAAACTGGATAACGAACGGGATCCGGCCTACCAGGAGCGAGACTGGAAGCGGCTCGAACAGAGGCAGATCAGCCTGCAACGAACGTATTCGCGGGAGCTCGACGTCACCATGCTAGTCACCACCATTGCCGAAGGCCTGGAACTTCCCGATGAAGAAAGCCCTGAAATCTTGGAAAACATGTTTGGCGGTGAACAGGTCAGTGAAGAGGGAATCCGTCAGAAAGTCAACGCGCTTTTTGACGGGTCCAGGATGGAAGATATGGAGTACCGTCTCAACCTGTTGAAGAACGCCAGCCTGGAAGACCTCAAAAAAAGCGAGGATACCTTGATCCAGTTTGCCCTGAAACTCAGCCCGGCCATCGAGCAGCTCAAAGAAAGCGATAAGCGTTACTCCGGCACTTCGGTGCTGCTCCGTCCCCATTATTATTATGCCCTGCGTGACTATTACCAGGGCAATATCGCACCTGATGCCAATGGCACCATCCGCATTTCGTTCGGTACGGTCCGCGGCTACAAGCCTGCTCCGGATAAGGATAAATATTTCCCTTTTACCAAGGTCTCTCAGGTCGTGGACAAATGGACTCAGTCCAAGGGCGAACATCCGTTCGATGCCCCTGATTCGATCATCGAAGCCACCCAATCCGGACGTTTCGGTTCCTTCGTATCTGAAGAAGCTGGAGAGGTTCCTGTAAACCTTTTGACTGACCTTGACTCGACTGGCGGGAATTCAGGTTCGGCCACTCTAAACAGTAAGGCCGAATTCGCAGGCATTCTCTTCGATGGGAATATAGAAGGAGTGGCCAGCGACCTGGTTTTCCTGCCCGACCTCACTAGATCCATACATGTCGATGTCCGCTACATCCTCTGGATCCTCGATGCCGTCGAGCACGCCGACCATATCCTCAAAGAGATAGGAATCGAACCGGAATTCTCGAATAAAACAAAAGATTTTCCTTACTGAGTTTTTTATTCCAGAAAGGCTTCCATTCACTGATAATTGCCTTTGGGATCAAATTTGAAAACCAAGTCATCTTGTGAGATGGGTGATTTAAAGAAATAAATATTTCCCTCAGAATTGACATCAAATCCCCATGCTTCGGCTAGTCCCAGTACAGCAATATTATCTTTTTCCAAATCAATGACGTTAGCGGATGAAAATTGTGAAGTTTTTACGCAACAGAGAAAACGAATTTCCTATATTTCAGGTTTCCTCCCCCTCACAATCTGAACACTCGCCCACTCCGCCGCATGTTGTCGGTCGGGTATCGTCTTCAGTGCAGCCGCTGGTGATGAAGATCGGAGAGGAGATGGCCCGCCATCCGTTTTCTCCTGATTGATACACCCTGACATAAAAATAATCCCCCTGACTGCCGGTTGCTGTAGTGCTCACATTGGGGTTTGTGGTACCGGGCGTCCATGTTTCGATGACGATCCCGTTCTTCAGCAGTTCTATGCTTGAAAAGTTCTCGCTGTCTCCATCAGATGCTTCAATTTGAATGTTCAGGGAACCGGCGCCTATCTTTGAGCCCATTTCGGCTCCATTGCATTTGAAAGACAATGCCAGGTTCTGATCCCGGGAGGAATAGAACCTGCGTACCTGCATGGCAGCATAGATGGACACACGGGTCTTCTCGGGTGCCAGGACGGCCATGCGCCACTCATTCATCGTACCCCAGTCTGTTCCGTGATTATCCTGGCTGCCCGTTGCACCAATATACCAGCCCCGGACAATGGCTTCGTCATAATACGGCAGGCCTTCATCATTGCTGTAATAGCCGTCATTAGAATAATAGTCGTCGGATCCGTTCCAGAGTTCCATACCGACGATTTTGTCGCTGTAATTGAATTTAAATCCGTCGAATGTGGTATTGTATTGACCAGGATGATTGAAGAACGCGATTGCATCCCTCGTGCTGAGCCAGTCTACGAACTCATTAAGGTCGTTCGTCGGCTCTTCGTCCGCTTCACAGTGATCCGCCGAATTGATCACCGTAATATGTCCCTTTCCGAGTAATGTCGGTGGGCCTTCCCAACTCGTATCATCGCTGGTCCATTCAAAACCCCAGAACGTGACATAGGTTCCGTCCTGGTTATAACTGTTGGCTATACTCTTCATGCTCTGGTATTCCGCATCTGTCAGACCGTCATCGCTTCCGTAGGGATAGGAGCAATGATCGGCAAGTGAGAAGAAGTCGAGCTGGGCATTGTCGCGTGCATACTCGTAGGCATCATCAGCATCGCCGCTGCCATCCGATAACGTCGAGTGACTATGGAGTTGTCCATAGTACACATTGTACCCTCCAATACTGGGCGAATCAGCCTCAACGGTGCTATTAGTCCCAACCGCACACATCAAAACAGAAATGAGAATCAATGTTGCTTTGTAAAATGTTCTTTTCATCTTCCTCTCCTTTCTACGCAGTGCTTCAGGTTTAATTCTCAGCTATTTGTAAAAACATGGTGTATTCCTTCAGTATAGTAAAACAGTTAACCAGGTTACCTTTAAAGAATAAAACACTATAGGAATTTTCTTTTTGTGCTTACGGCAAATCTCTCACAATTTTCCTCAATTTCCACGCACTGACATCCTTGAATAAGCATATCACGGGAAAAAAGACGAGGTCAAGGATAAAACAAAGAAACGAAACGACAAAAAAAGCAAAAAAGTAAGCTTCAAAATAGACTCCTCCTCTCTAATCGGCAAAAAGGAGTCAAGAATGCTCTCAGAAATACTCGCCCCACTCCTCAAGCCTCTTGGCCTGACAGGATGGGCAAAATCCCCGGACTTTGCATGAGAAGGTCAACAATCTTTCCGTTCCACATTCAGGACACCGAATTCTCGCAAAGCCACACTTCGGATTGCCGCAGTCCCCTTCCCCTTCACATACTTGGCGAACCAACCCAGATACCTTGTATACAAATCCTTGATGTATGACGGTGTCCAGATGCCGTGGAACTCGCCTGGGTAGACCACCAGCTCGGTGATCCTGCCGAGCCTCTTGAGCGCCATGTAGAGCTGCTCGGAGTTAATGACCGGGACGTTCCAGTCCTTTTCTCCGCACAGGATCAGCGTCGGCGTTGTGGTGTTCTCCACCCGGCTGAAGGGCTCCATTTTTTCCCACAGCTCGCGGTTCTCCCACGGCAGGCCGAGCTCGAACTCCCACCAGCGCTGGTACTGGTCGTGGCCGTAGTTGGACACGTAGATGAAGGTACTGGCGCCGGTGCAGGCCCCCTTGAACCGGTTAGTCCTGGTGATCACGTGGTTGGTCAGCTCGCCGCCGTACGACCAGCCACAGACCCCGAGCCGGTCGGGGTCACCGTATCCCCTAGCGATCACGTCGTCGACCGCCGCCATCACGTCCTCGTAGGCAATCCCTTCCAAGTCCCGCCAGATGGCCTTGCAGAAGGCCTGGCCATAGCCGGTGGAGCCGCGCGGGTTGGGCATCACCACCACGTAGCCCGCAGCCGCGAAGAGCTGGCCCTCGAAACTGAAGCTGTACCAATATAGTACACATTTGGATCACCAGGGACTCCAACAACTGCGATGGTTCGATTCCCAATTGGGCCTATATGGCGTAATTTGAATTGCTTATAAATCTCAGGGCTTATCTCCTGAGAATAACTTAATGCCACAAAGCCGGTAAAAATAAATAAGATTAACAGGGCAATCGTAAATAAAAATTGCCTTAAATAGATATTTTTGAATAACATCTCACACCTCCAAGATTTTCTTTTATGAAAACTATCTTTATTTTTAAATCGATTAAGATTTCACATCAAGTCATTTATTTTAAAACGCACGATATAACTTCCTCCTCAGGTTCGTTGTCTCATCTTTTGTCCTTTGTCTTTGTCCCAGGATTTTTATGTCTCTTCCAAAGTAACGGTCACTGGGAGTGAGATTATCGATGGCCTCATGGTGCGGGAGAGTCATTCTCACACTGAGGTTTGTGTCTTCGGCATGGAGAGATTTTTTGACCAAATTACAACATTTCCCTGAGAAAGCAAGTGAATTCTTGTCAAGAATAGTGTAAGATATACCGAATAATGTATGATATACAATTGTGAAGGAGGAAACAATGTTAGAAACGAGGAGACCAAAGCTGGACATGTTGTCTGAATCGTTCATTGATCAGATTGTTTCTGAAGCATTGGATGTTCTGGGAAAAACGGGCGTGCTCGTAGAGAACGATGAAGCGTTACGGCTTCTAGCAGACGCAGGATGCGAATGTAAAGAGCAGACGGTGTCGTTAAAGGAAAAGCTTGTCGAAGAGTCCCTGAAAACCACGCCTCATTCCATCAAAATGTATGACCGCAGCGGGGATCTGGCGATGAATCTGGAAGGTGATGCGATTTATTTTGATCCGGGCTCTGGGGCTTTGACGATTTTGGATCCGGTTACCTTGGAAGAAAGGAATCCGGTAACCAAGGATCTCATCCGTTTTGCGACATTGACCGATGCCCTCCCCAACCTTGCGGCACAGAGTACAGAAATGATTTCCACCGATGTCCCTGAAGCCATGCAGGACAGGTATCGGTTATACATCGGACTGCAGTTCAGCAAGAAACCGATAGTGACCGGTACTTTTACTGTGGAGAGTTTTGAGATCATGAAAGATATGCTGTTGGCAGTCCGGGGGAGTGAAAGAGCGCTTAGAGAGAAGCCTCTGGCAATTTTTGACTGCTGCCCCTCACCGCCCTTGAAATGGAGCAACTTGACCTGTCAGAGTCTCATCGATGCATCCAAGGCGGGGATTCCCGCCGAACTGGTGTCTATGCCCCTGACCGGAGCCACGTCTCCGGTAACGCTTGCCGGCACATTGGTGCAATTGACTGCCGAAAATCTGAGTGGTATTGTCATTCACCAATTAGCCAACCCGAGATCTCCTATCATCTTTGGGGGTTCTCCTGCGGCTTTTGATATGCGGAAAGGAACGACACCCATGGGAGCCATGGAGACGATGATGCTCAATGCTGCTTATGCTCAGATCGGGAAACATCTGGGGCTTCCCACTCATAACTACTTGGGACTTTCCGACGCTAAAATCGTCGACGGACAGGCGGGGTTGGAGACAGGAATGGGAGCGCTCATGGCGGCCCTAGCCGGGGCGAACGTCATCTCCGGTCCGGGCATGTTGAATTTCGAGAGCTGTCAGAGTCTGGAAAAACTCGTTCTGGATAACGAGATTTGTGGCATGGCTCTCCGACTGGTCAGAGGTATCGAAGCCAGGGGAGATCGATTTAGTGGCGATCTCTACGGGGACATTTACGATGGTAATCATTTTTTAACTTCAGAAGAGACGCTTCGGTGGTTTCGTAAGGAATTGACTCAGGTCGGTTCGGTGATTGACCGCGATACATATGATGTCTGGAAAAGCCAGGGGAAGAAGAGCGCCTGGGATCGAGCGTGCGATGAAGTCGAGAGAATCCTTAGTTCTTACACAGTGGAACCTCTGCCGGAAGATTCGCTCACAGCACTGACAAGCATCATGAAGGACGATGCCCAGCGAATGGGTATAACTCTGCCCCCTTTGGATTGAAGGTATGGTTATGAAACGTTTTTAGCGAATGACAGCCAGACCTGGTTGATCTCAATCACCATAGATCGCTTGTTCGACAACAAAGAGTGATAGAGATTTCAAAAAGAATGACAATACTATTTCTAATCTGGGAAGTTTAGTTCTGTTTTCTTTGGCATCGCTCCCATTACTTCAACTCTTATGACAACGGCATATATCCAATTCAAACTCAAAGCATATTTAACCCACATAGTAGGGTTCATGTCACACCAGGCCGCTGGTTTGAGTCGCTATTACACTTCAGTTCAAATATCTTAATCACCCACTATATCTTCATACTTCGCAATAATGGCATCGCCCTTTTCAATGAGGTCATTTGCAAGCGGCTCAACCTGATGCTTATCCAATATGCTCTTCACTATTTTATTAGCTTCGGCAGGCACTTCTTCCTTGTCCATATTCAGCAGGTCAAGTTTTTCTTTCTCCCAGAACGTGAGATCGCCTCTTAGATATTTTATAGTGTGAGGATGCGTCAGAAAGTCATGTCCATGCCCGACTTCTTTAACAGCATCCAAACCTATCTTCTCTTCTGATATTTCCACTTCATGTAGATAGTTCTTGCAGCAATCCCACATATACGAATCAATAATAAGCTGTTCAAAAGAGATTCCTTTAGCAGAATCAATACTCCCCAAACCGGCAATGAGGTCTGATCCACCCATTATTCCTATAATTTGAGTAGCAGGCGTCATCACTCCTGAAATGCCGCCTTCTATCTCTTTACCCCATCCGCCATCAGCAACAAGAGCTGGCAAACTGTATCTTTTTGCCATTTGTTCCAGCCCGATGCTTAGAAAACTCTTATCAACTGAATTATAGTTTATGCTGCCTGTTGTCATATCCATTGGGGCTGACTCGGAACAATAAATGTGGGGTGCACCAGGTGCTGCCATCTGTGAGATGACAATACTTCCCAGATTTTCAGTGTTAGCATTTACCAGCATTCCTGCCACCGTAACAGGAGCAGATGTACCACCCACTGACATGGACATGGAAGCAACCGGTATTCCGGCTTTTGCCAGTTCGACCTGCGCCTCAATGGAGCCTTTCTCATAAGTCAATGGTGCGATCGGGCATGCAATTACAGAAAAAAGAGGACGTTTTCTCAACTCTTCTTTTCCTCCTGCTATAAGAGCTGCCAGCTCAATCTGTACTTTTGCATCTTCAGCACTTTGCGCTGTAACACCCTGGACATGCTTGGTCGTATTTTGCATGGTCACCCATAATTCATGGGGACCATGGGCAAGAGGTGTAACATCTCTTGCGGTTAATGCCGTCAAGAGAAAATCAACTGAATCAACCGCATCTCCAAGTCTTGTAAACGCAGCAATATCCTTTCTGGTGGAATCTCGATACTCTCCAGCGTTATAATCATTAACAAAAACTGCAAGTCCGTTGGTAGTCACCCACGGATATGTTTTTGTAGGAACCTTCAGATCACGCTTTGAATCGCGGGCGCATAGTGTAAATTCCTTTTGAACGCTTTCAAAAGCCTGGTTAACCATCTTTTCAGGAATTTTAGCAACCATCGCATTGTAATCCACATTCGCTCCGTTCTTCTCAAGTATTTCAAGAACGGGCTTGCTGTGAACTTTTATGCCAATTTCCTGCAGGCTTTTTACACTTTGAGCATGAATCAGATCCATTTCTTGTTGGTTTAAGAAAACTGTCTCTGCCTCGGCCATTTTTGTGTCTCCAAATAAATATGTATTTCACTCACTGGGAATCCTTTCCCTGAAACAATGGTTAATTAATCGCTTAATCTGACATCGCCCGGAGTGATTTCTCAAGCACATCTAAAACTCTCTGGCTTTCTTCTGCGGTTAAAACAAGAGGTGGCTGAAGACGCAGAACATTTCCAAACACTCCTCCTGTCCCGATAAGAACACCAGCTTCACGACAAAGCTTGCGAACCTGTCCGGCCTCCTCAGCCGCAGGCGTCTTGTTTTTATCCTTAATCAGTTCGATACCGATCATTAACCCCTTACCTCGCACATCACCCACCAAAGAATACTTTTCCTTAAACTCAATAAGGCTGTTCATCAGTTCATCCCCCCGAACCGTTGCGTTCTGTGGTAGTCTTTCATCTGACAGAACATCAATATTGGCCATTGCAGCTGCACAACTAA
>Ga0209986_10001805_pt1 | contig 20145 bp, 16 predicted proteins | sample BlataG_FD_183168 | JGI IMG/M metagenome (GOLD analysis project Ga0209986, IMG submission 183168) | Deep subsurface microbial communities from Black Sea to uncover new lineages of life (NeLLi) - Black_00105 metaG (SPAdes) (version 2) | ecosystem: Environmental > Aquatic > Marine > Oceanic >... | reverse complement strand
TATGAATCGCCTAGCCACATTGCTCCGCTTCAGTAGTGTTGAGGAACTGGAGGATTGGCTACTTGAGCTGTCAGATGAGTTTCCGCTTGTTCGGATTGATGGCGAGAACATTGTAATCCGCAAGTGAATTCGTGCTGCAATCCTATCAGACGGGGTTATTAGACAAAGCAGACACCAGAGTACATGATAGCTGACAAGTTGCAGATTATCAATGGTCATGTCTACAAGCTGGTCGAGAATCCGCGGGGAGTCAGGACTGCTTTAAACCTTGTTCGAAAACTGCGGCGGGATAATCACGTGCTTGTAAAGCTTGTTGGAAACGGGTCTTGGGCTGTTTACTCTCGACCAAGGATTCAGCACATCTCTTGTTTTGGATATTATTTCAGCACGCTCGTTGGATAAAACCCTACAAGTGCTCGATAACTATGAGGCTTGAAAATATTGTTAGCTCTCTGACTTAACTGGCTAGAGTCGTAGAATAGGTAGGGTTTCCGGACGCAGAAGGAAAAGAGAAAGTAGGTATTCGCGTGGTTAGGAGGGGGAGAGTATGAAGTCCTTCTGCATCCGGACCCCATGATTACGAATTTTCACAGTATATTAAGGGTTGCAAATAGCTGTTGTAAAGTTGGACATATCTGGACAATTCTATTGTGGGCTTTATGTAGACCAGTACGACATTGATCGCTGAGGAATATAGCACACCTGTGAAGGTTCCTCACGGAGTAGTCCAGTGCCGTTATCTGGACGTACTAGACTTCGGTGTTCAACTTTGTACAACCTACAATGAACGGTTGAGATAGGTGCACGTAAAGAAACGTAGCCTACGACATCAATCTCGTTAACGGCGAGTCAACTAACAGCGCGAGGCGGTATCCCGAAGGACACTAGTAGCCCCATTCCTGCCCGAGTCTCTGCCTGTACCATCGTTGACCGCGTTTGGTCAGCGTGTATTTGCCACCTATGCCTAGGATCAGGCCCATGTTTTCCATGTTCTCAATCACACCGAAGAGCTTGTCATCAGAGGCACCAGTGACCTCCCTCAACATCGGGAAGGTCATCTTTCCATTTCGCTTCAAATGCTGAGCAACTTCGTATTTGCCGACCGCTCTGGTATCCCTTCGAGTCATTATATGGCCGCAGTTGGTGCAGAGAAGATCGCCCTTGGAATCATCCCTAGCGACTTCCTTGCTCCCGCATATTGGGCAGGTTGTCTTTGCAAACCTTAGACTGCGTCGATGTGACATGTTTACGACCGATTGGGGGGAACTCCTATTCGTTGATAAAACTAGCGACATGACATGACTATTGAGTCACCCAGTTTCAAGCCCGGCGCCCGCGAGTCGCCTGAAGAGCAGTGAAATCAGTGAGTAGTCTGTCTGGACTTGTCATAAGAGAAGTAAGACGTACCTATGGCCACAACTAGGGTGTTGGCTTCGGGTCTCTACGACTCCTCAATCCCTGGTTGCGGCAATCCCATGAGTTCTGCATGCATTGAATTGGCCGCGATTCGACCAGCACCCATGGCCAGGATTACTGTTGCTGCCCCTGTTACAATATCGCCGCCTGCCCAGACCATGGGCATATTGGTGCGGTTGTTCTCGTCTACCTCGATGTATCCCCAGCGGTTGAGTTCCAAGTCTTTCATGGTCTTCGTCAAGACTGGATTGGCTCCTGAACCAATGGCCATTATTACTTGGTCACACTCTATCATGAAGAAGGCACCCTCTATCGGTATTGGCCGCCTGCGACCACTGTCGTCGGGTTCTCCAAGTTCCATCTGAATGCACTCCATACCAGTAACTCTGCCATTCTCTCCGAAGATCCTGACCGGGTTTGAGAGCAGCTTGAAATCAATGCCCTCCTCTTCAGCGTGATGAACTTCCTCACTTCTTGCTGGTAATTGTTCTCTGGCACGACGATAGACTATGGAAACGTCCGCACCTAGGCGTTTTGCTGTTCGTGCAGAGTCCATTGCTACATTCCCTCCCCCAACGACGCAGACGCGCCTGCCTGGCGGAAGTGGTGAATCGTACTCAGGGAACAGATATCCCTTCATAAGGTTCGATCTGGTGAGGTACTCGTTGGCTGAGAAGACACCATTCAGGTCTTCGCCATCGATTCGCATGAATCTTGGAAGGCCCGCACCAACACCGATGTAGACGGCATCGTATCCGAGTTCATCAAACAGCTCGTCAATGGTCATAGTCAATCCCACAACAATGTTCATCACGAACTTGACACCTAGGCTTTTCATGTAACCAACTTCAGCCTTCACTATCTCCTTCGGAAGCCTGAACTCCGGAATACCGTATATGAGGACGCCACCAGGTTCATGCAGTGCTTCATAGACTGTAACCTCGTGCCCCTTGAGAATGAGGTCTCCTGCAACGGTAAGTCCTGATGGTCCTGATCCGATGACTGCAACCTTCTTGCCGGTGGATGTATCTTTCTTTGGAATCTTGACTAGGTTATTGTTTCTCTCGTAGTCTGCAACAAATCGTTCGAGAGCACCAATAGAAACGCCTCCGAAGCGCTTCCACAAGGTGCAAGCCCCCTCACATTGAATCTCCTGTGGGCAGACACGACCGCAGACTGCAGGAAGAACATTGGTTTCTTTTATCTCCCTGGCTGCTTCTGCAAATTTACCTTCAGCGACAAGAGCGATGAACTCAGGAATGTGGACGCCGACGGGACACCCTTCAACGCATGGCTTATTCCTGCACTTTATGCATCTCTGAGCCTCCAGCATGGCCTGCTTAGAGGTCAATCCGAATGGAACTTCTTCGAAATTGACCGCACGTGCAGCAGGATTCTGCTCTGGCATCTTCGCTCTGGGGATTGCCATCCTCTCTTTTGCTGTTAGAGTCTTGTCGCTCATCAGACTGCCTCCTTGCCGCAGTTCTTACAGCCGTTTTCTTTGATGGCTCCGTCAGCTCTGCTTTGGTGGAATTGATATGCCAGATTCTCTTCACCAACGTAAGCGCCTGCCCTGGCGAATACATTATCCCAGTTTACTAAGTGCCCGTCGAAGTCGGGCCCGTCAACGCAAGCAAATTTGGTTTCGCCTCCTACAAGGACTCTGCAACATCCACACATTCCGGTACCATCGACCATGAGTGAATTGAGGCTGACAATTGTGGGGATGCTTGCTGGCTCTGTCGCTCTTGAGGAGGTCATCATCATGTACGTGCACCCAACGAAGTGTGCGTGATCGATCTTCTCGCCACTCTCCTCCAAGATCTTGATGGACTCCCAGACATGGCCTCGAACTCCACGAGAGCCATCCGCAGTAGCGATGATGACTTCGTCTGCCACCTCCCTGATTTTATCCTCGTTGTAGATGAGGTAGGCTGTGCGAGCCTCCAGAAGAGCAATGACTTTGTTCCCCTTTTCCTTGAAAGCCCTAGCCAGTGGGTAGATTCCTCCAAGACCGTAGCACCCGCCCCCGAGTAGAACAGTTCCAAACTTCTCAATCTCTGTGGGTTTGCCCAGAGGTCCCACGAGTGTATAGACGGCTTCACCTGGCTTCAAGCGAGTGAGTTTCATAGTTGAAACGCCAGCTTCCAAGTAGAATATCGTGATTGTTCCTTCTGAAGCGTCCCAATCGGAGAGTGTGAAGGGAATTCTCTCACCCTCGGCATCTGGAATCAGAATCACAAATTGTCCAGGCTTTGCACGACGAGCGATGGCTGGCGCTTCAAGTACAAGGCGCCTTACATTTGGAACTACCTGTTCGTTGATCACTATTGTGCCCTTCATCAGGCCACCTCCTTCACCTGAGAGTCTGCGCCCTCTTGTTTTGATAACCTCCTAACGAAAGCATCCATGGATTCGGTAGACAATGGGCGTTCTCTCTTTGGTAGGGCGTTAATGAATGTCTTCAGGTCCCCTATTCTCTCAGCAAGGATTGCGCCCCTGTACGCGGGGTTCCAGTCAGCAGCCTTCCGAACCCGCTTAATTTCGACTATGGCTCCAGAACCAAATTCCTTAGTAAACTCCTTTAGCTCCTTCGCCACCTTCTTTGAGCTCTTGTACTTGAAGCCCTCCGATCCAAGCTTCCTGCCAAGCTCAGTTAGTATTAGCCAATCCTGTTTCGAATTTCCAATAGGTGGAGTAACTTGTTTCAGCTTGAGCTGCTTCATCTCCATATTGACAACTGTTCCAGAGTCCTCTACAAAGCTTGCCGCGGGAAGAATCACGGACGCGCGATTATTCCATTCCGAGGGGAATGGAGACTGGTAGATTACATGCTTAACTTTCTTGAAACCTTTTACGGGCAGTGAGCCATCTGTCACGTAGAGGACATCAAGTTCACCTTTGGAGGACGCCATACGCATCTGTTCCAGACTTAGGCCCGCCTTGATTTTCTTCCCCCAGAGGGCTTCAAATTTGCCCCTGACACTCGATGCACTCACTGATGTGAGTCCTGGTAACAGATCTGGCTGCAGCCCAGCCATAATAGATCCCACCTCATTACCATAATCGAATGTAGGGTAGATTCGACCCTTGTCACCAATCAGTTTCAAAAGGGCTGTCATTGCCTCTCCCGGATTGCTCGCCTGAAGAATGCCAGAGCCGAATACAATAGCTCCGTTGCCCTTTGAAACAATTGATTTGATATGCTCTGCGTGCGGCTTCTTGACTCCCTTAAGCTTCTCCTCACCTTCAGCTAGCTGTGAGAGTATTGTTGAGAAATCCTTAGCCTTGAGTGAGATGTATTCTGTAGCCCATCTCTTCAGGTTCACGCCAGCCTCTCCAATGAGTATCAGTGGTGCACCTCTTGCGACCGCCTGATAACACGACTTGGCGACAACTTGGTGGGTCTTTACGAAGTCGCCTCCCACCGCAATAATCCAATCTGCCTTCTCAAGGTCTCGAAGTGCCCCAACCTTTGCGAAGCTATCAGTATTCGCAAGTGTTCTGACAACGAGCGAAGCAAAACCTGAGCCTCTGAAGTCAACGTTCGAGGTGCCTATTGCACCACGAGCCAGTTTCTGAAGAAGATATGCGGCCTCTGTAGTGTGGTGAGGTCCCCCTACAAAGCCTATTCTCCCTGGAGCGGTTTCGTTGAGAATTTCCGCTATATGCTCATATGCCTCATCCCATGAAACGGGGATGCTGATTCCATCCCGTCTAACAGTGGGAATCTTGAGTCTATCGGGGGCATTCATCAAGGATGGAATACAGAACCTGCCCAGAACGCATGTGTGGCCCCGGTTTGGCTCGGAGTTCTCAGAACCCGGATGAGATGCCATTATCTTGTCCCACTTCACGTCAAACTCTATCTGACATCCAGTGCCACAAAGCATGCAGGTTGTTTCCTCTGTTTCATCAGGTGTTCCGTGCCATTTCATCATTCGAGGTGATAGTGCACCCGTTGGGCAAACGTCGATGCATGCTCCGCAGAACCAGCAACCACTATCCAAATGCGAGTTGCCGAAGGCGGTATCTACTCTTGTTTCATGACCCCGCTTGGCAAAGCTGATAGCTCCTGTGCCTCTTATCTCATCACAGACTCTGACACACCTTGCGCATAGAATGCAGATGTTGTAGTCTCTATCGAAGAACGGATCATCTTTCTCAACAGGCATTTCCTTGTACCTTGGCAGGAAACCCAAATCATCAAGTCCTACATATTCGATTACATCGCGTAGCTCACAGGAGGCCTTGCTTGGACAAGTACTACACCCTGTGATCAAGCCTGACTTGAAGGGCTGACTGCGATACTCATTGCAAATATTCCACTCGGCACAAACGACGCATGCGGATGGGTGCTCTATAAGCAACAGCTGAAGGATACTGCGCTTCAGCTTCATTAGATCATCATTGGTTGTGTCTACTATCATGTTGTCTTTCGCAGGAGTTGTGCATGCCGTAACAAAGCCCTTCATCCCCTCGACCTCAACAAGACACATTCGGCATCCGCCATGTGGGGGAAGGTCCGGATGGTCGCATAACGTGGGGATATAGATTCCCTCTTCACGAGCAATATCCAATATGGTGCGGCCATCTTCCTTGAATTGAATCTGCTTTCCGTTTATTGTCAGATTCGGCATTAGTGCCCACCTCCATGATATGCGGGTATCTTGTCAATTGCTGTCGCCTTGGGTGGACACACCTCGAAACAAGCCCCACATTTGATGCATAGGTCATCTGAGATAACATGCACCTCGTTCTTCTTTCCAGTGATTGCATTCGCAGGGCAGATTCGTAGACACGCCCCGCAACCTATGCACTTCTCAGGCACTATGACGTACTTGATGAGCGCCTTGCAAACTTCCGCCGGACAAATCCTATCACGGATATGCGCTTCATACTCGTCGCGGAAGTATCGGATCGTGGTGAGTACTGGATTGGGTGCAGTCTGGCCGAGTCCGCAGAGGGAGCCCTCCTTCACCGTGATTGCTATCTCCTGAAGCTTCTCTATATCGCCCTCTTCTCCGTTTCCCGACTTGATCTTGTCAAGTATCCTAAGCATCTCTAGCGTACCCATTCTGCATGGCGTGCATTTGCCACAGGACTCTGCTTGTGTGAACGAAAGGAAGTACCGGGCCACATCTACCATGCACGTGGTTTCGTCCATTACGATCATCCCGCCGGAACCCATAATCGTTCCTGCTTGTGTCAGGGAGTCATAGTCAACTGGGAGATCTAGCTTATCCGCGGGAAGGCATCCACCAGAGGGTCCACCCGTCTGCACAGCTTTGAATTTGGCATCCCCCTGGATTCCACCTCCTACGTTGAAGATGATATGACGCAAAGTTGTGCCCATCGGCACCTCAACAAGTCCTGTGTTCTTCACCTTGCCAGTTAGCGAGAATATGGCTGTGCCTTTGCTCTTCTCAGTGCCAATTGATGAGAACCATTCAGCCCCCCTTCGCAAGATGATAGGGATTGTAGCAAGTGTCTTCACATTGTTAATGCAGGTAGGTTTACCCCAGAGTCCTGAGTCAGTTGGGAATGGTGGTCTTGGACGCGGCGTTCCGCGGTTTCCCTCAATTGAGGTCATTAGCGCAGTTTCTTCACCGCACACAAATGCACCTGCCCCTTCTTTGACAGATAAATCGAAGCTAAAACCGCTGCCGAGTATATCCTTACCTAGGAATCCTCTTCTCCGTGCGTCGAGGATCGCCTTCTTGATGCTATCTACAGCTTGCGGGTATTCGTGACGGACGTACACAAATCCTTCGTCAGCTCCAATGCTGTACGCTGCAACAATCAGTCCTTCTAACACCGAGTGAGGGTCAGCCACAAGTATTGCTCCATCCATGAAAGCGCCTGGATCACCCTCGTCTGCGTTGCAGACAACGTATTTCTTATCGCTCTTACTCCCACGCCCAAATTTCCATTTCAGCCCTGTTGGGAAGCCTGCACCACCGCGCCCCCGTAGACCTGACTTGAGCACTTGACCGATGACCTGCTCTGGTTTCATCTCAAGGAGTGCCTTCCTAAGACCGTCGTAGCCGCCCTTCTCGATGTATTCATCAATGCTACCTGGGTCTATCTCGCCGCAGTTGCGTAGCACTACTTTCTTCTGTCCCTTGTAGAAAGGAATATCCTCGTACTTGGGGATTATCTTTCCAGTTGTGGGTTCTGTATAGAAGAGCCTCTCCACTGGCTTTCCGCAAATGACGTGTGATTCCACAATCTCATCGACATCCTTCTCGTCGACTTGACAGTAGAACAATCCCTCAGGTTCCACTGTAATAACTGGGCCCTGTTCGCAGAAACCATGGCAACCGATTGTCTTGATGCGCACTTTATCCTCCAAACCCTTGTTGGCAACTTCCTTCTTCAGGGCTTCTAGGAGTTGATGCGCCCTTGCGGACTCACAACCAGTCCCTCGGCATACTCGTATCTCAAGGATATTCTGCTCAGACTCATTGCCGGGACTCATTGTGAATCCCCCTCTGACTTCTCTGCCTTTCTGTCCTCCCGGTCAACGCTGTCCAGTAGCCGCTTCAACGATCGCTGTGTCGTACGACCGTGTACTTCATCGTCAAGAACCACAGCAGGTGCAAGCGCACAACAGCCAACACACGCAACTCTCTCCAGACTGTACCTCCCATCAGGAGTTGTGTCTCCGGGTTTGATACCCAGCTTTTCGCTCGTGGCGGCTAGCAGGCGGTCGCCACCCTGAACGTGGCAAGCCGTACCAAGACAGATTCTTAGGTGGTGCTTGCCAGGTGGGGTGAATCTGAAATTGTTGTAGAAACTAGCTACGCCGTAGATTTCTTGCTCGCTGAGGTGAAGTTTGTCAGCTAACCAAGTGATAGCCTCGCGCGGTATATACCCGAGGCGTTCTTGGATTTCCTGAAGAGAGGGAATGACCTGCTCAGCCAAGTCCGCACGAGAAAGGTCCTGCATATTTTTGGCCTCGGCGGACGGGAAGTTAAAAATCGTTTGGAATGACGACTCCCGCAAGAAGGCTAGTGGCCGGCCTAGACACGTATCTCACAGAAGATACTGGATTCATCAACTTCAGATATTATCGCTGTAACGCCAATTCTGGATACCAATTCGGAGAAGTCCTCACGACGGAGAGTTGTGGCTTGAAAACTGTCCTTGCAGACAATGCAACCATTTCCTGTTTTTTCCAAGTCTATCTCTCCGATGAGGCCCTCTGAGGCTTGGAGGTGAAACCACTCGAGTCGGTGCTCCCAGAAGCTGTCGGAATAGCTGGAGAACAGGCACGTTCCACCATCTCGAGTAACACGCAAACTTTCGATGAGGAGATCCTCCTGATTGATCTTGAACGCAGATATCCCATTCTGGATGCAGATCACAACATCGAAACACCCGTCAATGAACCCAAGATTGACAGCGTTCATTTGTGCAAGGTCAAGATTGGAATGATCCCGGAGATCCTTCTTCGCTTGATCAAGACTCGCCTTCGATGTATCAATCCCTACAACCTTTCGGGTCTTTCCTAACAGTTCTCCGAGGACTCGACCATAGCCACATCCTAGTTCCAACACAGCATCTGAAGGCTTAATTATCGCTAGAACGTGTTCTATCTCTGCTTTCAAGTATCGAGCAACTCTTGGAGGCGCAATCTCATAGCATCTCCGGAGCCTTTCTGCTGAAAGGGAATCTGAGTAGTATTGACTCAAAGGAATCATAGTGTCAATAATGATGCTATGTCATGAATGTTATCCCTCTTGCCTTGAAGCAGGTATGATTGAAATAGCAGGATTCCCTTCAGTCGCAGCGTCGTGATTCCCTATGCAGGATACACCAATCGACACAACTGAGATGCGCATTCTCGAGCTGAACACGCAGTATCTGGGCGTGAGCCTTGGCATGTTGATGCAAGGCGCTGGGCGAGAAGTCGCTCGAACTATCATCCAGAAAGAGAACGTGAAGCGGAAGCACATTGCTATTATCTGTGGCCCGGGAGGAAATGGAGGCGATGGAATGGTAGCGGCTCGGCATCTCCAAGAGGCCGGTGCACATGTTGCGGTTGCTTACGTTGGCGCAGAACAGACAATTTCGAGCACCGATACTCTGTTCAACTGGGAAATCCTGAGGAATCTGCACGACATTGAGAGGGTCGTCCTCAAGACCGAATCCGCGTTGAAGCGTTGGAATCCCCTCCAGGAGTCGGACATCGCTGTCGATGCAATCCTTGGTATTGGAGTTAAAAGCAAACTGAGAGAGCCAATCCTTACTGCAGTGAAGGCATTCAACAAATCGAGCGCAATCAAGTACGCCATAGATGTTCCCACAGGCGTTGATGCTGATACCGGCGAAATTCACGGTGATGCAGTCAAGGCCGACTACACCATTACCTTGCACGCACCAAAACCAGGTCTTTCCAAAACGAAGGATTACGTGGGCAAACTCTACGTCGTGCCGATTGGAATCCCTCCTGAAGCGGAATGCATCTGTGGTCCGGGTGACGTTTGGCTGTTCAATCGACCTCGCTCTACAACCGCTCACAAGGGTGACTTTGGTAGAATACTGGTCGTGGGTGGAAGCGACATCTATTCAGGCGCTCCTGCCTTGGCGGGACTTGCAGCTCTGCGAACTGGTGCAGATCTCGTAAGCATCTTGGCACCTGAAACAGTGGTTACGGCAATCCGTTCCTACAGTCCCAATCTGATGGTTAGCAGTATGGGTACAATGATTCTCACGCGTGAGTCGGCCACAACTGTGCTTGATGCAGCACAAGATGCGGATGTCCTAGCGCTGGGCCCGGGTCTTGGTCTTGACAAGGAAACCGGGGCCACCGTAATCTCCATCGTGGCGGAGTTGGCAGCCATAGGGAAACCCATGGTGATTGACGCTGACGGACTCAAGAGCCTGTCCTCGTCGGGGGTGAAATTTGACCCAGCTATAAGCATCTTGACGCCTCATTGGGGCGAGTTGGAATTTCTCTTGGATGAGGATCTGGGCGATTCAACCAGTCTGGAGAACCGAATGCAGCATTCCCTAAAAGCTGCATTAGAGTTCAACACTGTGATTCTGCTCAAGGGTCCAGTCGACGTAGTAGTCCATCCCGATGGCCGATACAAATTGAATCGTACCGGAGTTCCAGCAATGACCGTGGGCGGCACGGGGGATGTATTAACTGGCATTGCGGCAGCTCTATTGGCTCATGGGCATCCTGCTTTCCATGCGGCTTCAGCGGCGGCCTACATCTCTGGTTCGGCCGGCGAGAGGGCGTATGGCGAGCTTGGAAATCATATCACTGCAACTGACTGCATAGCTAACATCCCTTGTGCCATGGATGGATACGACTAGGTGATCAATGGCATCGCGTTCAGGTACTCTCGCGCCAACGCAATATTCTGTTTGTTCACGGGTACCCATACAACTCCAACATCAGGTTGACCGTATAGCATGACTGAACCTTCGGGAGCCAAGAGGACTGCTGGGAATCCCATCAAATCCTCTTCCCCTTCCACGAAAATCAACGACTTGGCACCATCATGAATTGCGGTATTCATCACTGACCAAGCTTCGGGAAGAATCATGGATGCAGGATTGTAGATGCGATACTCGATTTCAGCCGAGAAGCTGCCCTCAAATACACCGCGCTTCGTTATGCCATCCACGACACAGACGTCTGGTGTGTGACCTTCCGCGATGAGAGATGCACTGGTCACATCGCCTACGGCAATCACCAATTCAGGCACCTCTTCTTGAATCCGAGCAACGACCCTCTGTTCAGGAATGCCCTCCTTTGTATCGTACACTTCTCCTTTTGGTGCCTGCAAACCAGCTCGACGCTGGTCAGGAAGGCGTCTGGGAGGTTCTGAGGTCCTCCTTAGGGGACGGCCCTGACGATCTATTTCTCCGAGCCTTACCCTTGCGGAAGACATCTTATCCCCATCCTGGGCGCGGACCGGCTTCAGAGGCTCCATTCTATCGGGAAAGGCACGCTGTTCCCTGCGCATGTCGAGACCCTTGGCTTCTATCTCCACGCAGCAAGGCCCCTCAAATAGCATAAACGTGGTTGGTCCCTCTATCGAGATCAAGTCCTCATAGGTCGAGATGACTTCAACACGTATCGTGTTTTCTAGATGAATTGATCTCAGATAGGCGCGAAGGTTCTCCACCCGGAGACTCTCGGGTTGAATCAGATAATCAAGTTCCAGTCCTTTCTCGACGAGTTCTCCACATATCACTGCGGCCACTGGTTCTGGCATGTCTGACAGCCTGTCGATTAGCACATGGTGTCCCACGTGGAACCTATCGAACAAGTTGAGAGCCCAAGTACCGGCCATGCGACTCACGTTTCGACACCTTTACTTGGAACTTTAATATATGTGCATCCTATCTTTACGCAATCAAATGAGTGCAGGGCATATATCATGAAGATACTTGCAGTTGCAGATGTTCATAGTCCACGATTTCTTGATGAATTCATGGCAAGTCTAGATGGGCAATCTGAACCTGACCTGTTCTTAATGGCAGGGGACATGATAAACAGAGGAGCCGCCAAGGAGTTTCCTCGGATTCTCGATGTGATAGATGACAAAATTGGATGTAGCTTTCCGATTATATCGTGTTTTGGAAACGAAGAATACTCCGAGATTCGAAGAGACTTGATTTCACGACTACGTGACAGAATCACTTTCCTTGATGAGAAGTCGATGACACTCGAAGTTGATGGGATTAATGTGGGCATCGTGGGCACGCAAGGGTCTCTCGATAAACCCACCGACTGGCAAAGACGAAATATGCCCAATGTGAAGCGAGTTTTTGAGCGGCGAGCCGAACGCGCGGAAGCGCTCCTCAGGAAGATCTTGCCAAGCGTTGACCACACAATTCTGCTCATGCATTATAGTCCCTGCACGGAAACATGCGTTGGCGAAGATGATAGGTCTTTTGCCTGGCTCGGAAGCAGGAAGTTCTACACACTCATCTCAAATTTGCAGCCTGACCTTGTGATTCACGGTCATGTGCATAACTCAACGACACATAAGGCATTCATTGGAACGACCGTTGTGCGAAATGTCTCTCTTCCAGCAGTCGGTTCCATTACTCAACTACAGCTATAGATGCAGCCGCTCACTCGTGGCCAGTGACTTTCATCGTTGGCTCAAACTTGTAACCGTAGACGATTATCCCACTTTCTCCGTATTCGGTGATTTTTCTGAAGCAAGACCGAACCCGCATGCCGATATGAACGTCTTCGATGTCGCAATTCACAATCTGAGCTGTGAGCCTGGCCCCTTCGTCCAATTCCACCTGCGCAACAATATAGGGAATCTGTCTCTTGAACGTGTCAGGTGCTTGTCTTACAATAGCGAAAGTGTGTATTTCGCCAAGCCCCTTGAATGTATACTTCTCAAGTTGTCCCTTTCTGCGACACTCGGGACACACCACACGCGGGGGGAAGTAGTAGGTGTCACAGGTTGTGCAATGGTCTCCCTGGATTGTGTAGATTGCTTTTATCTTGCGCCAGAATTGTGCTACGCCTTTCTCTGACATCTTGGTTACCTCCCTAATATGTGCACTATCGATGTAGCACCTGTCCCTCCAATATTGACAGACATTGCCTTCTCAACGCCATCAACTTGCCGCTTCTCTGCGTCACCCCTAAGCTGTAATGCTAGTTCGACTATCTGAGCAACGCCCGTCGCGCCTATCGGGTGACCTCTTGCTTTAAGGCCTCCTGATACGTTGACGGGGAACTTGCCATCGATTTCTGTCAGGCCTTCCTCCACGGCTTTGCCTCCTTCTCCCTTCTTCACAATCCCTATGTCCTCGGTTATTATTATCTCACTGATTGTAAAGCTGTCATGGAGTTCAAAAACATCAATGTCTTTGATTGTTAGTCCCGCTTCCTTCAGAGCGCTTCTTGATGAACTGACAACTGCGCTCATGCTGCAGATGTCAGCTCGATCGTGCAATGCGAGAGTGTCGCCGGCTTGCTTAGATGACTCAACGTACACCGGTGTATCAGTAAATTCCTTCGCTCTCTCTGCAGAACACATGACTAATCCAGCCGCACCATCGCTAATCGGAGACGAATGGAGAACACGGATGGGATCCGCCAGCAGTCCCGACTTCATGACTACCTCAAGTGGAACGGGACTCTGGAATTGAGCCCAAGGATTGTGTGCTGCATTCTTATGGTTCTTGACGGTCACCATACTCAATTGCTCTTCAGTAGTACCATACTCCATCATATGCCGTCTTGCCATGAACGCATACAGTGCCGGAAAGGTTGCTCCAAACATGCCTTCCCATTCCCAGTCAGAGGCCACACTGATAGTATCCATGGCCATAGACTGATTGACATCACTCATCTTCTCAGTGCCAAGCACTAGCATAACGTCATGTTCGCCAGACAGAATCGCCATGTACGCTTGACGCACTGCAGCTCCGCCACTGGCACATGCGGCTTCAACACTGTATGCGGGAAGGTTGCCAAGGCCTCCCCAGTCCGCTGCCTGTGCACCCAAGTGCTCCTGTCCGGTGAATCGTCCTGCACTCATGTTGCCGATAATCAGGCCGTCGATGTCTTTCCCTTTCACTTGAGCATCGAATATGGCGTACATTCCCGCTTCAAGCGATATATCGGCCAAGCTCTTGTCCCAAAGCTCTCCGAACTTGCTCATCCCTACTCCAATAATAGCAACTCTCTTGCCCATTATCTCCACCTCATCCGAGAGCCTTGATCTTTCTTCTGAACTTAGCGTAAGTCGCGTAATTGACGTACGTCTTCCTTTCAATGTAGTCCTGAACTGTGGGGACTTCTCCGCGGCGTTTAACAATCTCATCTTCTACGCGTATAACAAATGAGTCACTCCCTGCCCCTGAACCATAGGCGGTCATGAATATCTTTGAACCTGGGTCTGCTATGTCGAGCACATTGGCCAAACCCATCATCGCAGAGGCGGAGTATGTGTTTCCAATCTGACGTACTACCAGGCTGTCCTCAAGCTTCTCCTTAGGCACACCAAGCTGCCTGCCCATGGCTACTGGGAACTTCCCGTTGGGGGAATGAAAGACGAAGTAATCGTAATCATCCACAGTTGTGTTCGTTTTCTCGAGAAGTGCCCGCGCCCCCTCTCCGACGTGACGGAAATACGCTGGTTCACCCGTAAATCGTGCACCATGACTCGGGAATGCTTGTCCTTCTCTGCGCCAAAAATCCGGAGTGTCTGTCGTGAACGAGCTAGTATGCTCAATGGTGGCAACCGCATTCTTTTTGCCAAGGAGTACGGCAACGCCTCCTGCGGCGGCAGAATACTCCAAGGCGTCGCCTGGGCGTCCTTGGGCTGTGTCCGAGCCTATGGCCAGACCAATTTCTATCATATTAGACTTGACAAGCCCCATGCATACTTGTATTGCTGCTGTTCCCGCCTTGCATGCGAATTCGAGGTCTGCACAGGTCATGTGCGGGGCGCATCCTATTGCCTCAGCTACCATGGTTCCTGTTGGCTTGACTGCATAAGGATGCGACTCGGAACCGACGTAGATTGCACCGATGTCTGTTGGGTCTATCTGTGCACGCTTGACAGCATTTCTTGCCGCCTCGACGCTTATGGTTGCAACATCTTCGTCAGGTCCTGGAACTGACTTCTCGAAGACACCAAGGCCCTTGGCCATATTTTCCCCGTCTTCGCCCCAGACAGCCGCGATCTTCTCAGTTTTTATTCTGTATCGAGGGATGTATACACCGTAACCTATGATGCCTACCATTTCTCTCTCTCCTCGCTTGATTCGTTGAATGTCGAATCACAGAACGGCATTCTTCGATGGGTCGGCTTAAAACCTCTTATCAAGGTTGTTGTCTAGCTTCTTGCTCTCGACGATGTTCGCCGAAGGCCTGCCCAGTTTTATTGTGTTGCCAACAAGTCTATAGGATTGCACGGACTATATATCCCTAGCGACTCAGCAAGCGAAGCCTTGCGTGTTATGAAGATTATTCTGCAATCATAGAACTCAATTTCACATCGAAATCGTAACAGTGCCTAACATTGTTTCGAATCGGTATCTCGAGTTGTTTCGCGATGTAATCCAAGACATCTTGCACTCTCAGGTCCAATTGCCTCTTGGTCAGACTTCGACATTCTGGTACATGTTCGCTAATAGCAATACTCAATATCCTTGCTGCCCCAGAGCTGTACTGAGTGGCTTTCTTCGGGGCGTGAGCCAACTCCATAGGTAGACCCAATTCAGTGGCTAGCTCTCGGAAGATAATCTTGCGTTCAGGAGTTTTGCCCACTGCAATCTTACGGTTGGCCGGGATGCCAAGTGCCAGTTTCACGAACTCATGGTCAAAATACGGGAACCATGCATCAACACCGCAAAATGAGATTGCTCGTTCATCACGTTCGATGTTGGTCCTATGAGTGATTGAAACCTCATTTCTGAGTTGAACTTCGAGGGCTTCTTCACCTCTGTTCTCGTACAGTCTAACATGCTTTGCATACCCCGCAAACAATTCATCAGGCCCCTGCCCTGAAATTACAAGTGGTATCCCTTGTCGCCCAGCTTCCCTTGCTGCAATAAAGAACGGCAGTGCAATCTCTATGTCCATTCTGCGGGTGCACTCAGTGGCATAGACAACCTCAGGTAATAGATCCCACACTATCTTGTCGCTCATCGCCACCTCGATGATGTCAAGGGCTAGCAAGTCTGCGGCGTGCTGAACGACAGATGCATCACGCGACCCTTTTGCACACGTACTAATCAGCACAGTATTCGAGCATCGCTCGCTCGCCAGCAGTCCAGCGAGAGAGCTGTCAACGCCACCTGAGAAGAGAACAGCACACTTTGCACCGTATTCGAGCCTAGAGAATGAGCTGAGCAAGGCTTGCTTCAATGACTGAATCAACTGCTCCTGAGGGGCTCCTCTGACAACGACGATTTCATCTATTGACAGACTCTCTACAATCGTGATGGCTCCTGTCCATGATATCCTCAATTCGCAACCCGGATTCAGGGAATGCACATTGCCAATGCCCCCGGCCCAAAGGCTCTTCTTGTCAGTGGCGAGCAAGACGGAGCCATCTACTCTGCCATAATGAAAAGGTCTGGTTCCATCAATGGATCTGAGCACCCTCAGCCCTCCCGCGTCTACGACCACTGCAAGTGAATTGAATATGCATGGTAGAGAATCCTTGTCAGAGGTCCTACTCTCAAGCAAATCCCGAATCCCCGTCTTTGGAGTGGCAGTCTCAATCACGGTTAGCGATTCTGTCTGCACATCAATCAGATCTTCGATTTCCCTGTGTGTGAAAAGTGACAGCATCAAATGGGGATTCGGAGGGAGCTCAGCTGCAGAAGACACAACCCTAATGCCTGCTTCTGTACTTGTGACTATGAAACGTTCTTCTCTGCCTCTGTGACTAGCAGATTTGGCCATCAGGTTAAGAATGCGCAGGCTATTCTCCGATGAAATGCCCCCTACTACGCTCGCAATGCCTGCCATCCTAATCACAGCTCTCTCGAAGTATTCCCTTCACGTATCACACAGTCCGAATAATTCTCAGATATGAGTTGGATGAACGTTGAGCTTGGAACCTGATGCAGAATCTATCTGAGTAGTACGATGATATTTCAATCGCCTTTCGGAACATCCTCGAGGACAACCATCTGTACCCCAGTTATGCCCTTGAGATCGTTGTTGAGTTCTTGAACGGACATTGAAAGCTGTTTGGGTGTGAAGTAACACTCGTAAAAACAACGGTTTGCCGCTTGACAAATCCCGCTGGTGAAGAGGATATCTTCAAGTCCAGCCTTCTCAAAGATTATCGTAAGTTCCTCAAGGAAGCTCTTACTTAATTTCTCTATTTCCAGTCTAAGATAGAGAACTCTGTCACTGTCTACCGGGTAGAGCTTCACATTCTTGTCTTTCATTACAAGAATCACGAGCCCGTAGGAGTGGCCGATCTTGCCAACGAATTCGACTGGCAGGGTGATGGCAGTCCCTTCTTTTATTTCAAGAACGCGTGCTTGTGTCATGTTTCCGTTACTCAATGTTCGTGCCTCCGGACTAAGGGATAGGAGCCGGATGATGGCTCAAGATTATAATTCTTGCGGGAGAGCGAGTAAACGCCCTAGTTTCCTCTTCGGAACCAGCTTCGTATCTTTCTGAGGACTCCTGTATCTGGTTTCTCCACGCTGCGAAGCATCCATTGCCCCTTTGAAGGTCTGTAATACTCAAGGAATGCGACTCCTCCCTCTGACCGCAGCTTCTCCATTTCCTGCAGTTGCATCTGAAGCCACGCCTTCCTCGAAACCGGCATGTTTGCTGTCACGAGATCGAAAAGTCCTGGCTGCAAATCGAATACCAAAGCTCTTTCACTCATGTAATCTAGAATGCCTTCCGCCAGAGCATTGTTGTCGGTGGCACGATCCGTGAAGAAAGATGCTGCAACTATCATATTCGGAAATTTCTCCGGAATGTTAAGAGCAAATTTACTGGAACGACGAAACTTTGTGAGATGAGTAACCGCATCTAGAAACAGTATTGTTTCGGGTTTTCCTTCGAATTCATCCTCGGGGATTTTGAGACCAGCTCTAACTATCTCACCTTGCTTGTCGATTACGGTCTGAATGAGCTGATCTGTGACCGGTGGAAGCTCAATGTCTTCAATTCGCTCCAGCTCCTCATAGGACATCGATGAGTCGTCCCACTCTTTTTCTAAGTCGGCCTTCTTCAATTCGGATTCCCGTCTAGGGCGACGGTGTGGAGGTACGTAACCAATCTGCTCAACCAGGTGCTGCAGCACGAGTGGTAGGAATAAGTCATATAGTGTTCCACGCGTTTCTGTAATGAGTAGCACGGACTTGAGGTTGGATACTCCGTCGAGGAATTCGGACATGCTTTCTGGTTCGCGTTCGAAGAACTTAATTAAGTTCTCTTCCGAGTAGCCACGGGTGACTCTCTCAGTCCATTCTCTGTAGACATCCTTTACTTCCTGCTTTCTTCTGTCTTTCACCAGGTCCATAAATTTGCCCAGGTATTTCACTCCACGAGTGACAGCTACTGCTGGATTAACGAATGCTACCAGCAGGCTTGCTGCTTCTCCCGCATATTCACTTGCCTCTGCTCCTCGAATCCTACTAAGGACCTCCTCAGTCAATGACGGGGGCCCAATCTTCTCCACAAGAACCTCAATCATGCCAGCAATGTCCTCAAAGGAAGCATCGCTTGGCCGGATATTTTCACCAATTGGTGATGCATCTGATAGGACCTCTGCAAATACGTTCGGTCGACCCACCAGCCATTCAATAGGTATTTTCAGTGAAGGGTATTCATGCAGCCAAGTCCTCTCTGAGTCCTTAGAGCCAAAGTAGAACTTCCTAGAATCCGGGAAAAGGCCATCGAATATTCCGATGAACTGATCGAAGCCAGCTTTAGTGCTTAAGCCCATTTCACCCCTCTCCATTGAGTCAGCAACAAATACCAGCGCATGATTCTTCGTCTTCGCTTGAGCTGCCATGGCTGCCATGACTTGTTTCGGAGATAGATACAGACGTTCGCTTTCTGCATAGGGTGCATCATAGAATGAAATCAAACCCAGTCGTTTCCAAGGTTTTTCAGACATTGTAGTTCTTGTCATATGAGAGAACCATTCGAAACCTCTCATGTATCTGGGGATGCTCTCGTCATTAAGCTCGGGGCTCTGCATGCAATCCACCTACAATATCGCCTGCAAGGGCAGGAACAGACACTGAGTCAGTTAGATGTGAAATAAACCTATGCAATCTTTCAGCATCAGCAACTATACCATCAACTAGCTACTCCGAACCCCTGGCATGTGAGCTAGAAACTGTAGTCTCAACCTAATCAAGTCGAAGAGCTATCAAGCCAACAATCATCGCTGCAACTATGAATAGGACAACGAAGAGGAGTCGCCAATCTACTAGGGGGGCCGACGGCGTGCCAGGATGCTCCATTGACAAGACAGTCAGATGATTCTCCTCAAGGAGAGTCAGGCATTGCATGGCATTGGCAATGAACTGAACAAATCCAACCTCGAAGCCCGGAGCATTGGCCCAAGCGCCGTTAAGTGACTGGCAATTCAGAACAAACTGCGTCACCGTTTCATTGACTTCCTCGATGGCGTCAAGCAGGTCCATTGCTTTTAGGGCATAGTACGTGCTCAGAAGATTCGTATCGTTGGTCAGAAGTCCTTCCTCGAAACCCCCAGCTAGCTCAGGTATATCGGGGTCAAGATCCTGACGGTCCATTATCCACGTCTTTGTGGCTTGAATGGCCGGTGCGGCTGGAAGTGCATCCAAGAAGCTTAGCGAGAGGAGTGCCGCAGCACTTGGTGTAACTCCTGCAGTGATTGATGCGGGACTCAACTTGTAGGCATCACCCTCTCTGCAGTTCAGAATCCACGTGATTGTGGCTGTTTTGTTGAGAAGTAGGCTGTCCAGAGTCCATGGAGTTTCGTCAGCGAGGGTGTCGATGACCTCCAACGCGAGGTAGGTGGAAACGATATCCGCATTGCCTCCAACCTCATTACTGAATCCTCCGCTCGTTGTCTGAGTCTTATTGATGAACATCAATGCTGCCGTCGCATTAATCTCTACATCATCCAAGTCTGGAATGCCACTCTGCGCAGTAATAATCTTCCAGAGGCCTATAGCTTTGTAGGTGTTTTCTACACTGACTAGACCTGCGATGAAGGAGCCAAACCCTCCGTAGCGGTCGCTGCTCTCTCC
>Ga0209986_10001804_pt1 | contig 20147 bp, 19 predicted proteins | sample BlataG_FD_183168 | JGI IMG/M metagenome (GOLD analysis project Ga0209986, IMG submission 183168) | Deep subsurface microbial communities from Black Sea to uncover new lineages of life (NeLLi) - Black_00105 metaG (SPAdes) (version 2) | ecosystem: Environmental > Aquatic > Marine > Oceanic >... | reverse complement strand
GGTGCCGCTGGTGCGAGTGCAGCATCATGAGGCCCATGCCGCAGCTTTACTTGCTGAGCACGGGCTCACCCCAACGACGCAGCCGGGGGTGGCTGTCGCCTGCTTTGACGGCACGGGTTACGGCCATGACGGCGGCATTTGGGGCGGTGAGGTGTTTGTGACGGGACAAGATGGCCTCGCACGGGTCGCCACGCTCGCGCCGTTTCTGTTGCCCGGTGGTGATGCCTGCATCCGCAAGCCCTGGCGGACGGCGCTGGCAGTGCTGCATGAGGCCGGGATTGACTGGGATGAGCGTCTGGCCTGCGTCGCTGCTGCAGGCGAGGCGGATCGACACGTGCTCAAGCGGCAGCTCGCGACTGGCTTCAATTGCATCAGCAGTTCCGGCATGGGTCGGCTGTTCGACGCCGTAGCCGCCATTCTTGGGCTGAAGCAGGAAGTGACCTATGAGGCTGAGGCGGCGTTGCGGCTGGAAGCAGTCGCGGCGTCGGTCAGCCAGCAGCATGATGCGGCACGGTACCGCTTCACGCTCAGCCAATCGCACGGGCTACCCTGGTCGATTGGCTGGCAGCAGTTGGTGGCGGCGATTGTTACCGACATGCTGGCCGGTCGGCCCGTGGCTGAGGTGGCAGCCGACTTTCATCACGCCGTCGTCCAGCTGCTCTGCGAACTGGCCAGTCACCTGTGCGGGACGGGGCTAGCCGAACGGCGCCTCGGGCTCTCCGGCGGTGTCTTCCAGAATGCCTTGCTGGTTGAGCGAGTCGTGGTCGGCTTGCAGGCGACTGGTCACGAACTGCTGTTGCACCACCAGGTGCCGGCGAATGACGGCGGTCTGGCCCTCGGTCAGGCAGTGCTTGGCCGGAGTCAGGTGGAAGTGGGCTGAGCCCGGCCGTCGCCTCTCGCGTTCAGAAGGAGTCACGGGCGACTGGCCATTAGCCTGTGCTATTCTCCTCAACGTAAGTCGGAGCAGAGCCTGCTTTGTTTGCAGTCCAATTGCCCGCCGTCTTTTCAGGAGTTGTGATGAAAAACGAGCACGTGTCGGCCGGCGGTTTTCGCCATAATGGTCAGGGCCTTTCGCCACGACCTGCCTCAACTCGGGGGCAGAAGGCATCTGCTTTGTGGATGCTGGTGCTGGCCCTGGCCACTGGCTGGAGCCTGCCGGCGGGTGCCGACGAGGCCGTTCCTGCAGATACCGCTCCGCGGTGGTGGAAAGGCAACCTCCACACGCACACGCTCTGGAGTGACGGGGATGATTTTCCCGAGATGGTCGCCGAGTGGTACCGCACCCGCGGTTATCACTTCCTGGCGCTTTCCGATCACAACGTGCTCGCCGTCGGCAACCGGTGGATGGCCGAGCAGACTGTCCGCAAACGCGGTGGTGATGAGGTAGTCGACAAATACCTCGCCCGCTTCGGGCCGGCCTGGGTGGAACGGCGGGGAGAGGGTGAAAAGGCTGCCATTCGGCTCAAGCCACTGGCAGAGTTTCGCTGCCTGGTGGAGGAGCGGGGCCGCTTCCTGATGATTCCGGCCGAAGAAATCAGTGATCGAGCCGCCGGCAAGCCGATTCATACCAATGCCAGCAACATCGTTGAGCCGATCCAGCCGGTGGGGGGCCGGACTGTTGTGGAGGCGATTCAGGGCAACCTGCGGGCGGTGCGAGATCAGGCAGAAAGGGCGGGGCAGGAAATCGTCGCCCACCTCAATCATCCCAACTTCGGCTATGCGGTCACCCCGGCCGATCTGGCCCAGGCCACGCTCGAGCAGCATTTCGAAGTCTTCAATGGCCATCCTGCGGTCAATCAGCGGGGTGACGACGAACACCCTTCAGTCGAGATGTTCTGGGATATCGCCAACACCATCCGCCTGGATGAACTGCACGCGGCACCCCTGTTCGGGATCGCCACTGATGACAGCCACGACTATCACTCACACCCGGGCGAACCCAAAGCGTCACGGCCCGGCCGGGGCTGGGTGCTGGTCCGGGCCACCCACCTGACACCCGAGCACATTGTGCGGGCACTCAAACAGGGGGACTTTTATGCGTCCAGCGGAGTCGCGGTTCGCGAGGTCGCATTCGATGAATCGGCCCGGGCGCTACGGTTGGAGATCGAGCCGGCCGGTGATGCCACCTACACGACCCGGTTCATCGCGTCATTCGCGGCGACCGATGATCAGCCGGCCCGGATCGGCGTGGAGGTCGCGACGGCGACGGGCTTGACGGCCAGCTACCGTCTGACCGGCGAGGAACTCTATGTTCGGGCAAGGGTAACGTCGAGTGAGCCGCCGCACGATCCTTGCTGGGAAGGACAGCGGGCCGAAGCCTGGACCCAGCCGGTGGGCTGGCGGGCGGGGGTTGCAGGCAGGCAGTGAACAGGAGGGCGGCTGGATGAAACAACAATTGAGGTGGCAAACTCAGCGACTGCGCTGCTGGCTGCCGCAGCGGCAGGCCACTTGGCAGTGGTTGCCGGCAGTTCAAACAACCGACCGGTTCTGGGGTAGCCTTCGACCTATCCTGCACCGGAGCCTCATCGTCTGGATGCTGTATCCAGGTTTTTTGGCCGCTGCTGAGCAACCAATGATCACCGCCCACCGGGGGGCATCGGATGATGCCCCGGAAAATACGCTGGCTGCATTTCGGCTGGCCTGGCAACAGGGTGCCGATGCGATCGAGGGTGACTTTCGCCTCAGTGGCGATGGTGACGTGGTCTGCATTCACGACGCCGACACCGCCCGCACCTGTGGGGTCAAGCTCGTTGTGGCCGACACGCCACTGGCCCGGCTCCGCCAACTCGACTACGGCCGCTGGAAGGGGGAGGGCTTTGCTGGCGAAACCTGCCCGACGCTCGCGGAGGTGCTGGCCGTCGTGCCGACCGGCAAACGGCTGTACGTCGAACTAAAAACCGGTCCCGAAATCGTGCCGCAATTGGTCCGCGATCTGGAGCGGGCGGCGGTATCCCCAACAGCAGTTGTCCTGATTGCCTTTGATGAGGCAACGGTTGTCGCCTGTAAGGAGCGGCTGCCGGCGGTGAAGGCCCACTGGCTCACGGCCTTCAAAGAGTCATCCAAGGGGTCGGGAAACTGGCGGCCAACCGCCGCGGCGATTGCCGAGACGGTCCGCCGCTGTGGGGCCGATGGAGTTGGCATGCAGGCCCGGGCAGAGGTCATCGATGCGGCCTTCGTCGAGACGCTCCGGACAGGAGGCGTTGGCGAGTTTCATGTCTGGACCGTCGATCGCCCAGGAGATGCCCAGCACTTTGCCAGGCTGGGGGCGGTCGGCATCACGACCAATCGGCCTGCGTTTCTGCGGACGGCCCTCATCAATCAGTAGCCGGAGGGGGCGTCGGGACGCTGCGTCGACCCAGTCGCGAGCTTAGGCAGGAAGGCAATCCTATTCGGCACTACTTTTGCAGGTTAGACCGCATCCGGCCTGCGTGTATCGTCGACCCCCGAGCCTCCCCGTCCTGGATCAAATCCCCACGTGATATTCCGGGGGGGTGCCCGTGCACTGAGAGCCGGCGTAGCTGGCCAGTGGAGCCATGGATGGCGGAGCGCAGGCAGCTTCGAACGAGCGAAGGCCTGAAGGGCCGAAGCGAGTGTCCGGCGACAGGGCACGGGCAGCCCCGACCTACGCTGGACGTCGGCGTTCTTCTCTCAAAACCAGCTCCACAATACAGGTCACCTGATGCGGCACATCTTGTGCCGAACAGGATTGGCAGGAAGGCTGACGGTTGCGTCCCTTCAGATCGAGCAGATGCCCAGCCCTCATTCGTCGGGGCAGCTGCCTGCAGCGAAATTCGGACCTACTCCGCACAGAATCTCCTGATGCACCTTTTCTTTTGCGGTGAAGAGCACAATCGCAGCAGTTGCTACCGAGGTCACCTTCCCGCCCACCATTGGCCGATTGGCGAAGCGTGCCCTTGACACAAGAACTGTACGTACGTATCTTCTTCCTCAATGTCCGCCTCCGTCGACACATCACGCTGTAATCCGGTCGAAAGCCGCGAGCCGGCTTGGGCGATCGCGACGCTTTTCCCTCCGCAGGGCGGCTGGAACGAGGGAGCGTATCTGTCCTTCACCGAGTCTCTCGGCCAACTGGTGGAGCTGGTTGATGGCTCGATCGAGGTGCCCGCGATGCCCACCAAGACCCATCAGCAGGTCGTGCATGCCCTGCTCGCTCTCCTGCTCCAGTTTTTGCGGGCCAATAGTGCGGGTGATGCCGTGGCCGCTCCCTACCGGATGCGGCTCCGGGAAGCCACGTTTCGGGAACCCGACATCGTCGTCTACACCAAAGATCATCTCGATCGATTTGGCGAGCGGTATGGTGAGGCTGCCGACCTTGTCGTCGAAGTCGTGAGCGATGACGCAGCCAGCCGCATGCGTGACTACGAAGACAAGCGTCGCGATTATGCCGAGGCAGGTGTGCCTGAATATTGGATTGTTGATCCCGTGGCTGGGCAGGTCACCGTGCTGGGCCTCTCCTCCGATGGATATGCCGTGCTGGGGGAATACGGCCTTGCCGCAGAGGCGAGTTCCCGGGTTCTGGCTGGCTTCCATGTCGCCGTCGGCGGCCTGCTCGGGCGATAGCAAGCCAGAGCGTTCGCCTCGCCCATGGTTCTAGTTTGGTTTGATGCCGAGCCCCAATTCGTCGCGGCAAAAGCGGATGCTGCGGTCGAGTTCGGCAAGCTGATATTCGCGTTCCGCCGCCTGGCGATCGCTGCCCGGGGGCACAGAAAAGCCTTCCAGCGGTCGCCCCCGGCGGGCCAGCGCCCAGAAGCGGGCGAGCTCGCGGGCATGAACATCGGGGTACTCCCGCCAGAAGGCCCGATCAAACAGCGGGAACTCGCGGGCAAAGCCGGAGATGGTTTCAATGTTCACGGTCACGCCGGGGCACTTCTCGGCAAAGAGGTTGAAGAATGCCGACAGGTCAACGCAGCCCTCGCCCATCGCCGTCCATTGCACGGTGACGCCGTTGGCCGACTCCCAGACCATCGAATCTCGCAGGCTCGTGGTGACGATAAAGGGGGCGAGGCGTTCCAGGGCTGCGAGCGGATCTTCAAGGGCCCAGCAGGCGTTGCCGGAGTCAAAGTTGACACCGACAAAGTCACTGCCGGCAGCCTCGACAAGGCCAGCCAGTTCCTCTGATCGCATATCGCCCGCATGGTTCTCGACGGCGATCGTGATGCCACTGTCGATAGCCCGGGACCGCATCCTCTTGAGGACTGCCACGGTGTCGTCAATGCGGGCGGCAATGCCGCCCTCGCTCGAGCGATCTTCACGACTACCAAGAATCACCCGGAAAGCCCGGCTGCCAAGGGCCTTGGCCATCCGGATGCCAAGGGCAAGGTGCTCTTCCGCAGTGCCCCAATCGTCCTTGAATCGCTTGGCGGTCGGGCAGATGCTCCAGGAGCCGAGTTCGAGGGCAACGCCGCGATCGGAGGCATAGCGGCGGAGGTCGGCCAGTGACGCGTCATCAAAACGGCCCTCGAGCGGGCCAAAGTCGGTGATGAACAGTGAGTCGCAGCGGAGGGCCTCGGCATGATCAACCAACTGCCGGGCGTTCCAACCACAGGCCCGCACGGCAAAGTTGTCAAAGCCAAGGGGGATGCCTCGCCGGGGAACAGCCGCCCGTACCAGCGGCAGACTGCTGACAGCTGCGGCGGCCCCAGCTGCCATGAGCAACTGCCGACGCGAGACCGGAATGGCTGAGAGCGGGGAACGCAGCGGAGTAGCCTGCTTGAGTCGCTGCGAACGTATCGAAGACCGCCGGTGAGTTTTCATTGGCACTGTTTCCCAAGAATGCTGGGCAAGTGGAACTCAATCACTCGCTGTAGTCAGCTCCCGACAGACTTTGCATGACTTCACGCTGCCAGGCTGCCAGCTGCTGCTGGAGGGCTGCTGCTGCGGCCGGATCGGCCGGCAGCAGATTCTCAGTCTCACCCGGGTCGGTTGCGAGGTTGAAAAGCTCGGCGACTGAATCATCGTCGCGACGGTCATGCAGAACCAGCTTCATGTCTCCGGCAATGATGGCCCGGCTGCCGGCTGAAAAATTGTCAGGGAGGTTCGTGTAGCGGTTGTTCCTGAAGCTGCGGGTGGGTTTGCCGCCGGAAAGCTTCACCAGCGGTGTCGTTCCCTCCTGCCAGGCCGGCTCGATCCAGGGGTCTTTGATCCGGTCGGCAAGCTTGCGGTCGTTGAGCTTCCAGAACAACAGAGGCGTGGGCCGCTCGGCCATGGTGTCGGTCCAGACCGGGCTGATGTCGATGCCGTCGAGGGGGCGGTCGGGCGGTGAAAGCTTCAGCAGGCTGCAGAGCGTTGGCAGCAGGTCGCTGGTGGAGGCCCGAAATTTCGAAACGGTTGGCTGAGGAATTGCCGCCGGCCACTCGATCAGCCCCGGCACCAGTAGGCCCCCCTCGTAGACAGAGCTTTTGGCACCACGATGGGGCTCACCAAGCGCTGCCTCGGGCGAGGTGCCGTTGTCGCCGCAGTAGAACAGCAGCGTGTTCTGCTTCAGGCCGGTCGCTTCCAGGTGATCGCGGAGTGTTCCAATCGCCCGATCCATGGCTGTGATCTCGGCGTACCGTTCCCGGAGCACCTCTCCCTGCGGCCGTTTGGTCGGTAGGCCGGTTTCGTTTGAGGTCAGCTGGACCAGCTTGGTGTAGCGGCTGGGCAGATCGTCGTAGAGGCTGAGGTCCTCGGGCAGCCCGCTGTAGGGTTCGTGCGGGGAGCCGAACCAGACCACCGCAAGGAATGGCTTTTCGTTCTGGGTCTGTTTGTCGACAAAGGAAATGGTCTCGCGGATGAGTACCTCCGAGCTTTCACCAGGGAAGACCTCCGGTGGACCGCCGTTCCGTGAGAGCGACGGGTTGAGCTCGAAGAAATTGTCATGGGAAAGCCACTCATCAAAACCCATCGCCCCGGGATTGGTCGGTGAGCCAGCCTTCACTGTGCCAACATGCCACTTGCCGAAGTGCCCACAGCGATAGCCGTTCGAGCCGAGCAGGTGGGCGATCGTGATCTCCTCCGGCCGAATCGACCAGCCGGGAGCGAATGTCCCCATTCGGTTGGGATGCCGGCCCGTCAGAAAGCTGACCCGCGTGGGTGAACAACTGGGGTGGGCGGCGTAGAACCGGTCAAGTCGCAAGCCGGTGGCGGCCATCTCATCGAGCACCGGCGTCTGGACATGCGGGTGGCCGTTGTAGCCCGTCTCTTCCCAGCCATGGTCGTCACTCATCATCAGGATGATGTTGGGCTGCGGAGCCGCCAGGCAGGGAGCAGCGAGGAGCACCAACGCAGCAGCCAGCACAATCCGGACTGGTGGGGTGCCGGCCGGGAACGGAGGTGTCATGCGCAGGGTTCCGTGATGGGAGGTCCGGCCGGCTGACCGTGGGATTGCCGCCGATTCGCCAGGCAGTTTAGCCAAACATCAAAGCCAACGCCCGTCCCAAAGTCCGACGGTGGTGGGCTGCCGCAAACTATTTGACCATTCCCAATGGGCGAAACGCTTGCGAAGGTGCCGTCGATCGTCCTCATCTTCAAAAGAAAATTTCTTGAGGACAAGGCCTCGTTGTAGCCGTACTACGGATGACGGTGAAACGCGATCGATAGTTCAGCGGCTACTGCGTCCGTCAGTGGGAAAGATCAGCGATTCGCTGCTCTCATGTGGATCGGAATAGAGAATAGATGATGAAGCCAACTGAATCGGATCGGCAGCCGGCCGGACGTCGTAAGTTTCTGGCACGCGGCGTTGCCGGCATGGCCATCGCGAGCACCAGTCACGTTGTGCTCGCCCGCGACGGCGTCCGAGTCGAGTCGGAGTCGCATGAGCTCGCCAGGGACCTGACTACGAATGTCGATGTTGTGGTGGTTGGTGGCGGTACGGCCGGAACCATCGCCGCCATCCAGGCCGGACGCGCCGGGGCGAAGACGCTGCTGATTGAACGCAGCGGCCAGCTTGGCGGCATGACCACCGTCGGCGGCGTGTGCTACCCGGGCCTGTTCGACGCCTGGGGCAAGCAGATCATCGACGGCATCGGCTGGGAGCTGGTCAAGGAATCCGTTGAATTGGACGGCGGCAGGCTGCCCGACTTTGCCAAAGTACCGCAGGCCCACTGGCAGAATCAGGTCACCGTCAACCAGCACGTCTACTCGATCCTGGCTGAGGAGAAGTGCGCTGATGCGGGTGTTGAGATGGCGTATCACGAGTTCATTCAAAACGCCAAGGCTGTGCCAGCCGGTTGGGAGCTCACATGCGTCGGCTTTGGCACCAATCGCGTCGTCCGCTGCAAACAGATCGTTGATTGCACCGGTGGGGCCGAGGTTGTCGGCCTGCTCGGCTATGAACGAATGCGTGAAGAGGAGACCCAGCCCGGGTCGTACTTCTTCCAACTCGGCGGCAACTATGAGGTCGGCCGCAAGCAGCTGCACCAGATTTACGTGCACGGGGCCGACTCCACCAATTCCCGCACCGTCACCGAGGCGAAGCTGGCCGGACGCAAACTTGTGCTGAAAAAACTTCGCGAGGCCGGGGGGCGTCCCCAGCCGCTCAAGCCTGGGACGGTGCCGACGGTGCCGTTGTCCGCGCTGGTGCCCAAGGACAGCAGGAACATCATCGTGGCGGGACGGTGCATTTCGAGCGATCGCCTGGCGAACTCGGGGCTGCGCGTCCAGGCCGCGTGTATGGCGATGGGCCAGGCGGCGGCAGGCGCGGCGGCACTTGCGGCGAAGGACGGCACCACGCCGGGCAAGGTTCCGCTGGGCCAGTTGCACACGCTGCTCAAGGAGCACGGCGCGATCATCCCGCAAACAAGCTAGGCTGACGCGTGATGAAGCGGCACTGGGTCTCGACATTGATCGCGATGCTGTTCGCGACCCTCGCGGTCACTGGCGTGATGGGGTTCTTCTTCCCCTTTAACCTGCTGACGGTGTCGGTCCATTCGCTTGTCGGCTACCCGAAGGCCGAGCAGGGCGAGGACGGAGGAACCACGTGGTCGCTTTCCTACGTCGATGAGACGATCACAACGGCGGTCGACCTGCTGGACAGCGCGGTTTTGAAAATTGCACGGGACAAGCGATGAAGGATGGCCACCGCTGGATCGCTTGCCTGGTCGCCGCGGTGATGCTCTGCGGTCTGGCCTGGTCGGTGATCTGGCCAACCGGCGGTGACTTTGTCCACTTTACCGGCAGGGCCTTCGCAACGACCTACAAGATCACGTACGCCCACGGCCCGGACGTTGGCGCCGTGCAGTGCGCGGTCCAAGAAGAGCTCGATCGCATCGATGCTGTGGCCTCGACGTGGCGAGATGACTCGGAGCTGATGCGTTACAACCGAGCGGCCGACCCCGACACGTTCAAGCTTTCGCAAGAACTGGCGGGCCTGATCGAGCGTGCTCAACAGATCGAGGCACAGACCGGCGGCGCGTTCAGCCTGCGGCCCGATGGGCGGGACCTCGACCTCTCGGCCATCGCCAAGGGCTACGCCGTCGACCGCGTCGCCGAGCTTGCCGCCCGCCTCGGCCGCGGCACTCATGCGACAGCCTGCCACCACCCGGTACCAGGAGGCCCTCTCCTGGACATTGCCTTTGGCATCACGATGGGATGCGTCGATGAAGGCGATCGCGATTCCTTCGCCGGATCGACCTGCTGAGAGCCAATGGTCACAGCCGGCTAGGATCACGGTCACGAATGTGGGAAGGAGGCGAAGAGTTTTGTGGTTGGAGGTCAGGCAGGCAGGCCGAGGGCGTCCCGGCGACTGGTCAGGCAGTCGAGCCAGGCGTCGAAACCGGTGCCGGCCTTGCTGGAGGTTTCAAAGATGGTCATGCCGGGGCGGACCGAGTCGATGTTGGCGACCGCCAGGTCGCGGTCGAACTCGCAGGCGGCGGCGAGGTCGCACTTGGTGATCGCCGCCACGTCAGCCGTATTGAACAGGCCCGGATATTTCAGCGGCTTGTCCTCCCCTTCGGTCACCGACAACAAGGCCAGCCGGAGGTGCTCCCCGAGGTCCCAACTGGTCGGGCAGACCAGGTTGCCGACGTTCTCGATGAACAGGTAACCGAAATCGGCCAGATTCCAGTCGACCAGTTCCCGCTCGATCATGTCGGCCTCAAGATGGCAGAGGCCGTGGGTCATGATCTGCCGAACCGGTGCCCCGCTCTCGGCGAGGCGGCGGGCGTCGTTGTCGGTCTCGAGATCACCGACGATTGCCGCCACCGACTCGCCCCGCTCTCGCAGCCGACGGAGGGTCTCGAGCAAGAAGGTTGTCTTGCCGGTGCCGGGGCTGGAAACGAGATTCACCACCAGCAGGCCCAGACTGTCGAACCGCTGCCGCATCGCCCGGGCAGTCTCGTCATTCTTCTTGAGAATCCTGGTGCGAACCTCAAGGATGCGGGGCGTGGCCATCGGTCGGCTCCTCAGCAGGCAGGTCGAGGGTGATGCTTTCGATTTCCAGTTCGCGGCCAGCGCGGATGTCACCGCTGCGGGTCTTGCAGACCGGGCAGGCGAACCGCTGGATGCCGGGCAATTCCTGCTCAGTGTTGCAGGCGGGACACCAGATTCTCACCGGGACCGGCGTCACCGTCAGGCTGGCGTCGGCCAGCGGCGTCCCGTCCCGGACCAGTTCAAAACTATACCGGAGGGCATCCTCATGCACGCAGGAAAGCCGGCCAATCCGAAGTGTCACTGCCAGCACGCGAGCCGCTCCAGCCTCCCGGGCATGCTCGCTCGCAATCTCGACGACGGATGTGGCAAGCGACAATTCGTGCATTTCAGCAGTGGTGAAACGGGAACAAGCCCTGCAATCCGGCAGGCCAACGTATCGGTACGAGAGAAGCGGAGCCTTTATTTTATGAAAGAATTTGCTGGCTGGCTGAATGACTCCATAAACTTTCGGCGGCCGCAGGGGATTCAGCGGCGGAACCCTGGTGAATGTCGAACTCCGATATTTCCGTTCGCGAGGAGATGGGGCCATGGCGACACTTCTTTGGCTGCAGGGTGGTGCCTGTAGCGGCAACACGATGTCCTTCCTCAATGCCGAGGAGCCGAGTGCGTGTGACCTCGTCACCGATTTCGGCATCGACGTGCTTTGGCACCCGTCTTTGGGGCTGGAACTGGGCAATCATGTCACCTCGATGCTGCATGACATCATCGCGGGCAGGCGGCAACTCGATATTTTCGTGTTCGAGGGGACGGTCATTCAGGCACCGAATGGTACCGGTCGCTTCAACATGTTCGCTGACCGGCCGATGAAAGACTGGGTGACCGAACTGGCCGGCGTCGCCAACGCCGTGGTGGCCCTTGGGGACTGCGCCTGCTGGGGCGGCATTCCAGCAACCGCCCCGAACCCGTCGGACAGCATCGGGCTGCAGTATCTCAAGCGGGAGCATGGCGGATACCTGGGAGCGGGCTTCCGTTCCAAGTGGAATCTGCCGGTGATCAACATTCCCGGCTGCCCGGCCCATCCCGACTGGGTGACACAGATTCTGGTGGCAATCGCCAGCGGCCGGGCGGGTGACATTGCCCTCGACGACCTCCAGCGGCCGCAAACCTTCTTCAAAACCTTCACCCAGACCGGCTGCACCCGGGTGCAGTTCTATGAGTACAAGCAACACACCCATGAGTTTGGTCAGGGAACCCGCACCGGCTGCCTGTTCTATGAGTTCGGTTGCCGGGGGCCGATGACCCACTCGCCCTGCAACCGCATTCTCTGGAACCGGCAATCGTCGAAGACCCGGGCTGGCATGCCCTGCACGGGCTGCACCGAGCCCGAGTTTCCCTTCTACGATCTGGCCCCCGGCACCGTCTTCAAGACCCAGAAAATCGCCGGCGTGATTCCCAAGGACGGCCAGACCGGCACGGGCAAGCTGTCGTATCTCGCCCACGCTGCCGCTGCCAAGCTGGCCGCGCCCCAGTGGTCCAAGGAAGACATGTTCGTCGTGTAGGTGTCCGCCGCCGGAGCACCGCAGGCAGAAGTCGATCAAGCCAGCATCCAAACCAGAGGAGGATTTCATGGCCACCGTCACCGCCGAACCGGTCCCGATGCGAATCAGCCCCCTGGGCCGCGTCGAGGGGGATCTCGACCTGCGAATTGAGGTGACCGACGGCGTCGTCACCAATGCCTGGACCGAAGCGAGCATGTTCCGCGGCTTTGAAATCATCCTCAAGGGAAAGGACCCGCAGGCGGGGCTGATTGTCACGCCCCGCATCTGTGGCATCTGCGGCGGCAGCCACCTCTACAAGGCCTGCTATGCCCTCGACACCGCCTGGCGGACACACGTGCCGCACAATGCCACCCTCGTCCGCAACATCGCCCAGGCCTGCGAGACGCTCCAGTCGATCCCGCGATGGTTCTACGCCTTGTTTGCCATCGACCTGACGCACAAGAACTATGCCCACCTGCCGGAATATGACGAGGTCTGCAGGCGGTTCTCGCCCTTCGTCGGCACCGGCTATGAGAAGGGGGTCACGTTGTCGGGCAAGCCGGTCGAGGTCTACGCCATCTTTGGCGGCCAATGGCCCCACTCGAGTTTCATGGTGCCCGGCGGCGTGATGTGCGGGCCGAATCTCTCCGATGTGACCCGCTCGATCGCCATCCTCGACTACTGGAAACGGGAATGGCTCGAGAAGGAGTGGCTTGGCTGTTCGATCGACCGCTGGATGGAAAACAAGACCTGGGAGGATGTCTGGGCCTGGGCCGAGGAGAACGAAAGCCAGCACAGCAGCGACTGCGGCCTGTTTCTGCGGTTTGCCAAGGCGGCCGGCCTCGATCAGTACGGCCAGGGCTGCGGCAAGTTCCTCGCCACCGGCACCTACTTCCAGCCGGAACTCTACGCCCGGCCCACGATCGACGGCCGCAACGCCGCGCTCATCAACCGGTCGGGCGTCTACGACGGCGAGGAGTACCACGACTTTTGCCATCTGCATGTCCACGAAAGCACTGCCCACAGCTTCTTCAAGGGAGACACCTACCTGCATCCCTGGCATGGGGTGACCGACCCGATTGACCCAGCCGACGGCAAGAAGCAGGGCAAGTACAGCTGGGCCAAGAGCCCCCGGTATGAGGTGCCCGGCAAGGGACCGATGCCGTTGGAGGCGGGCCCGCTGTCGCGGCAGGTGATTGCCGGCCGGCAAGGGGCAGCCGTCCATCAGGATCACGATCCACTCTTCCTTAATGCGATTAAGACGGCCGGGCCGAGCGTGCTGGTGCGGGTGATGGCCCGGATGCATGAGGCTTGCAAGTACTACAAGCTGGTCGAGGGCTGGCTGGGGGCGATCGACCTCCATGAAGACTTTTACACCAAGGCGGTTGAGCATGCCTCGGGCAAGGGCTTTGGCGCCACCGAGGCGGCCCGCGGAGCGCTGGCTGACTGGATCGTGATCGAGAACGGCAAGATTGAGAACTATCAGGTGATCACGCCGACCGCCTGGAACATCGGGCCGCAGGACGGCCACGAGGTCCATGGGCCGATGGAGCAGTCATTCATTGGTTCACCGATCAAGGATCCGACCGACCCCGTTGAGATGGGCCATATCGCCCGGTCGTACGACTCGTGCCTGGTCTGCACCGTGCATGCCTATGACGGCAAGTCGGGTCGGGAACTGGCCAGTTTCCGGATCGGTGAAATGGGCTGAGGTGCGTCTGGACGGATAGCGAGTGGAGGTGCTTGATGGTTGATGACGGCGATCACCCGGCTGCTGGTCCGCCGGTGCAGACGTTGGTCATCGGCTGTGGGAACATTCTGCGGGGCGACGACGCCGCTGGTCCGGTGCTCATTCGACGGCTCTGGGAACGGGGGCTGCCGGAGGGCGTGCGGTGTGCTGATGGCGGCACCGGTGGCATGGATGTCGCCTTTCAGATGCGGGGCGTGCCGGAGGTGATTTTGGTTGATGCCTGCCGCTCGAAGAGTCCCCCTGGCACGCTGTTCCGGCTTCCCGGTGAAGAAGTCGAAAACCTGCCGCCGCTCACCGGCATCAACATGCACGCCTTCCGCTGGGATCATGCCATCGCCTTTGGCCGCTGGCTCTTGAAGGATGACTATCCTGCCTCAGTGACCGCTTATCTGATCGAGGGTGAGAACTTTGAAGTTGGCGAGGGGCTGTCGCCAGCGGTGGACAGGGCGGTCGATCGGCTCGCCAGCACCCTGTTGGCTGAACTAACAGACCGCCCAGCTGTGCCAACGGGGCAATTGCCATGACCACGACTGCACACCTGCCAACGATGCCGCAGGCCCGCAGCTGCCCGCTTGAAATCACCGCCGAGGGAAGCCTGCGGCTGGGCTCCGCTGTAGCGGCGCGGTTCTTTCCCGATGATGCCCTGGTGGTGCTCTGCGGGCAGCCGCAGCAAGACGGCAGCCGTGAGGTGCTGCTGCTGCCAACCCGCGGGGCTGCCGGTGGCGGCCTGATTCTCAAGCAGCGAAACGCCGCCGGCGACCGCAGTGTGCTGGTGGCTGAGGCCTTTGGATTTGCCCCACCGGTCGGCCAGTTCAACGCGGTCTGGGATGAGAGCCGGGGAGGGCTACTGCTGCAGTTGGGCGGTGGGCCGCTGCTGCAGCGGCCGCAGCCGGTTGGCATCTTTTCCTTTCCGGCCTCGCACCTGCTGCTGCCGGCCAGTGATGACTCACTCGCCCCGGCAGCGGCCCAGCGGCTGCTGCTGGGGGACGCCAGTGGTGACCTGCCTGAAGCCTGGGCTTTTTTTGCCGCAGCGGCAGCCGAGGATCTGGGCGAGGCGGTCGGGCTGCTTCCAGTTGACGACCTCGTCTCGCGATACAACCGGTTTGTGCTCGACCCCACCACTGACGCTTTCGCCGAGCTGCGGGGCTCTGGCGAACCGGTCATTGCCCGTCTGGCCGAAGCCGCTGCCTGCGCCCATGGGCTGGTCGATCAAATCGCCAGCGGGAGTGCCGCCGAGTCAGAGGCCCCTGCCGCTCCGACTGTCTCCGCTGAACTGCCTGGTGAGCTCGCCGCCCTGCTGCTGCTGACTGCGGCAACGCTGGCAATGGAAGCGGGGGACACCGCGGCTGCGGCGGCTCAACTGGAGCAGGCCGTGGCAGCAGCCGAGCCGACCTCGCCCGTGTTGGCGGCCCTGCTGCTGCTGCAACAGGCTGAGCTGATGCCGGCGGCTGAGGTTGGGGTTGCAGTTGCCTTGAAGCTGCTGGACCGGGCGGCGGCACTCGCGGCCGAGGCCCGGCTGCCGCTGCTGCAGGCAGAACTCTGGATGCGGCGGGGCCTCCGGCTGCAGGAGTTGGGAGCGGGGGGGAGCCGGCAGGCGGTGCTCGAGGCAATCGAGTGCTATCAGCAGGCCCTGGCCAGTGGCATCGACGCCGGATCAGCGGCCGACTGGTTCGGCCAGATTCAGAACAACCTGGGGCTGGCCTACCTGACGACACCGGGCCGCGAGGCGAGCGATCAGCTGCGGTGCGGCATTGCCGTGCAGTCCTTCCGCAAGGCGCTGGAAATCTTCACCCGCGAGGCCGACCCCGGCATGTGGGCGAGCGTCAGCATGAATCTGGCCAGCAGCCTGCAGTACCTGCCCTCGACCCATCCGGGTGAAAACCTCGCTGAAGCGGTCGAGCTCTACGAGCAGGTGCTCGCCGTCCGGACTGCGGAGGCTGATCCTGTGGCGCACGCCCGGGTGCTGCTCAATCAGGCCAACGCCCTGGCCCATCTCGGTATCTTTGCGCCGGCTCGGGAAAAATTGGCCACGGCCGCGGAACTGTTCGAGCGTCACGGGCTGGCCGGTGAGGCAGAGGCGGCGGCTGAGCTCCTCCGCGAGATCGACTCAGCTGAGGCCGCCGACCCGGCAGCGGCCCCCAGCGAAAGGGCTGACTGATGGACCTCCACGAACGGCACCAGTTCGACCTGCTGTTGGAGCTGGCGACTGAGCGGTTTGCCGCCCGACTCCAGGAGCGGCACCGGGGGCCGGAGCCGGCGCTAGCGCGGCTGGCCGCCGACGGTGGCGGTGCCGACACCGAGCAGTTCGTGGCCGCCTTCTTTCAGGACATGCTGCTCGACTCGGCCGCTGGCGGGGCCTTTGTGCTGCAAGCCCTGGCCAAGCGACCGGTGGCCGGACGGCTGGCGGCCCTGGCTGATGCCCAGCGGGTCGAGGACCTGCTTCTGCAGCTGGCCCAGTCGGTCTTCAGTGAACTGCTGGTCAAGAAAACAACCGAACACCTGCAACGCTTGGCCGGCTACCTGGGGGCAGGCAGCCCGGCTGCAGCTGGCCGTGAGGAGGTTTTACCATGACGCTTACCGAAACGAGTTCTGTGGACGCCGATTCCGCCAGTGAGCTGGCGGAGCTCGACTTTGAAGCCTTGGCCGGCCGGGCCGATCGGGCGTTGGCCGCGGTGGCGGGGCTCGAGCAGACCGCTCGGGCGACGGCCCGTGAGGCGACGACGGCAATAGAGGCGTTTCATCGAGTCGGCCTGCGGGTGATCGTCAAGCATTTGAAAGACGATCCCCGGGGCCGTGAGCTGCTGCTGGAACTGGCGGGGCAGCCGGAGGTCTATGCCCTGCTGTCGATGCACGGGCTGGTGCGGGCCGATCTGCCGACCCGGGTGGAGCGGGTGCTCGAGATGGTGCGGCCCACCCTGGCCGAGCATGGCGGTGATGTCGAACTGGTTGATGTTCGCGAGGGCCGGGTCGTGGTCAGACTGGTGGGCAACTGCCACGGCTGCTCGATGTCGGCGGTGACACTGAAGAACACGGTTGAGGAAGCGATGAAGGATCAGCTGCCAGAGATCACTGGGGTCGATCTGGTTGAAGAGGTGGCGACAGTGCCGGCCGAGCCACCGGTGATGCAGATCGACCTGCCGATCGTGGGCACTGCCGCTGACGGCAGCCCGACCCTGCAGGGGGCCGGCTGGGCGGAGGGGCCGGCTGGGCGGAGGGGCCGGCCGCCGCCGAGGTGCCGGAGGACCGGCCACTGGCCTTCGAGGCCGACGGCGTATCGGTGATCGTGGTGCGGAGCAAGGCGGGGCTGCGGTGCTTTCGCAACAGCTGTGCCCATCAGGGCCTACCGCTTGACCGGAGCATCTGCGACACCGCCGGTGGCACCATCCGCTGCCCCTGGCATGCCTTTGCCTTCGACACCGACACCGGTGAGTGCCTGACCGCCCCACAGTGCCAGCTGGAGCCATTTCCCTTGCGGGTGACCGGTGACCGCATCTGGGTGAGGCCGCGATGAATCTGCCGGCGACAATTGTTGAGGCCCAGCCAGCCGCGGAAACCCCGTGGGCGGCCCGGCCGATCCGCTGGCTGGGTGCTCCGGCCACCGTCGGCCTCGCCCTGCCGGCGGCCAACCCAACGGCCAGCCATCTCTACGCCCCCCGCGGGGTCTGGACAGACGGCCAGCGGCTGATTGTCTGTGACTCGGGCAACCACCGGCTGCTGCTCTGGCATCAACTGCCTGTCGCCGACCATGCCCCGGCCGACGTTGTTCTGGGCCAGGCCGATTTCACCAGCGAGGGGCCGGCCGCTGCCGGCCGTGGTCCCGAAAACGGCCTCCATCTGCCGACCGGCGTGATCGTGATCGACCGGCCCGACGGGCCCTGGCTGGTCGTTGCTGATGCCTGGCACCATCGGCTGCTGCTCTGGCAGGGGCTGCCAACCGCATCGGACACGCCCCCCGACGCATTCATTGGCCAGCAAACCCTCTCCGAGGTGCAGCCCAACCGCGGTGAAGCGGCCTCAGCCGCCAGCCTCTACTGGCCATACGGGCTGGCCTGGATTGATGGCCGGCTGATTGTGGCCGACACCGGCAACCGGCGGGTGCTGATCTGGGATGGCCTGCCGGGCGTCGATCTATCTGCCGCTGCCCCGGCGGCGGTCGTCCTCGGCCAGGATGACGCCAGCGGCCATGACGAGAACCGGGGTGGGCCGGTCTCGGCCGGATCGTTCCGCTGGCCCCATGCCATCGCCGGCGGTGACGACCTGCTGCTCATCGCCGATGCCGGCAATCACCGGCTGCTTGGCTGGCGGGGCCAGATCGAGTGTGACCGGCCAGCCGACCTCGTCCTTGGCCAGCAGAACTTTGAGTCGGCCTGGGAACTGCCGCACCAGCCGCAGGGGCCGCAGCGGTTGCGGTTTCCGTACGGTGTTGCCGTTGCCGAGGGCCTGCTGCTGGTGGCCGACACCGCCAACAACCGGCTGCTCGGCTGGCAGCTGCCGCTGGCGGGGCCGCTGCCGGAGCCAGCTGAGTTTGTGTTGGGTCAGACCGACTTTGCTGGTAGCGGTGAAAACCGCTGGCAGGCGGTGCTGCCCGACACCTTCTGCTGGCCTTATGGCCTGGCGGCGGTTGCGGGCCAGGCCAGCGGGCGGTCGGTGCTGGCCGCGGTAGCCGATTCGGGCAACAATCGGGTGATGCTGTGGGAACTGGCGACCGAATCGGCTGCTCCCTCGGCCGCCGCACTTCCGGAGGACTGAGCCATGTGTCTTGCCGTGCCCGGACGGGTCGATGCGATCTACGAAGAGCAGGGGACCCGGATGGGCCGGGTCGACTTTGGCGGCGTGATCAAAGATGTCTGCCTGGCCTACCTGCCTGAGATCGCTGTCGGTGACTACACGATCGTCCACGTCGGCTTTGCCATCAGCAAGATCGATGAGGCGTCGGCCAAGGAGACGCTGAAGACCTTTGAGGAACTCGGCCTGCTTGAGGAAGAGCTCGACGAGCTCAAGCAGACCAACTGCTCAGTCGATCTCGGCCTGGGAGCACGGCCACGATGAAACACCTGGCCGAATATCGCGACGGCCCCAAGGCCCGGCGACTGGCTGCCGAGATTGGCCGGCTGGTGACCCGGCCCTGGTCGATCATGGAGGTCTGCGGCGGCCAGACCCACTCGATCATCCGCAACGGGATCGACCAGCTGCTGCCGCCTGAGGTTGAGCTGATTCATGGCCCCGGCTGCCCGGTCTGTGTGACGCCGGTCGAGACGATCGACCGGGCTCTCGCCATTGCCCGGCGACCGGAGGTCACCTTCTGTTCCTTTGGCGACATGCTGCGGGTGCCCGGCTCGCGGGAGAGCCTGCTCGACGTGAAGGGCAGTGGTGGTGATGTCCGGGTGGTCTATTCACCGCTCGATGCCGTCAAACTGGCGGCGGCCAACCCCGATCGTCAGGTGGTCTTCTTGGCGATCGGCTTCGAAACTACGGCCCCGGCCAATGCGATGGCAGTGAAGCTGGCCCACGATCAGGGCCTGGAGAATTTTTCCTTGCTGGTCTCACACGTGCTGGTGCCGCCGGCGATCCGGGGCATCATGACCTCGCCCGGCTGTCGGGTGCAGGCCTTTCTGGCGGCTGGCCATGTCTGCAGCGTGATGGGAACGACAGCATATCCACCGCTGGCCGCCGAGTTTGGTGTGCCGATTGTGGTGACGGGCTTTGAGCCGCTCGATCTGCTGGAGGGCATCCGCCGAGCGGTTATGCAGCTGGAGACAGGCCGGGCTGAGTGTGAAAATGCCTACCCACGGGTGGTGACTGAGCCGGGCAACCGGGCGGCCCAGCAGATGATTGCCGAGGTGTTCGAGCCCTGTGATCGCAGCTGGCGGGGCATCGGCCCGATTCCGGCCAGCGGCTGGCGGCTGGCGGCGGCTTATCGAAACCTGGATGCCGAACTGCGGTTCGGTGTGGGCGAGCTCCATGCCGATGAGTCGCCGCTGTGTCACAGTGGAGAGGTGCTCAAGGGCACGCTCAAGCCAAACCAGTGCCCCGCCTTCGGCCGCGAGTGCACACCCCGAACGCCGCTGGGGGCGACGATGGTCTCCAGCGAAGGAGCCTGCGCCGCCTACTACCACTATGGCCGGACCCAGCCCGGGCAGCTGGTCAGCCTGACTGGCGGACAGTGATGCCTGAGCCCCCCGCCGATTTTTCCGGCTTTTCCTGTCCCGCGCCAGCGGCGAACGGCTCACAGGTGTTGATGGGCCACGGCGGTGGCGGGGCGATGTCGCAGGAACTGCTCGAGCAGGTCTTCCTGCCAGCCTTCGGCAATCCGGTACTCAATCGGCTGGGTGACTCCGCCGTGCTCGATGGGCTGACGCTCGCCCCGGGTGAACGGCTGGCCTTCGCGACCGACTCACACGTGGTGCAGCCGCTGATCTTTCCGGGCGGGTCGATTGGCGAACTGGCCGTGCATGGCACGGTCAACGACCTGGCAATGAGCGGGGCGGTTC
>Ga0209986_10001803_pt1 | contig 20150 bp, 28 predicted proteins | sample BlataG_FD_183168 | JGI IMG/M metagenome (GOLD analysis project Ga0209986, IMG submission 183168) | Deep subsurface microbial communities from Black Sea to uncover new lineages of life (NeLLi) - Black_00105 metaG (SPAdes) (version 2) | ecosystem: Environmental > Aquatic > Marine > Oceanic >... | reverse complement strand
GTCCAAGGATGACTCTACCGTCACCGTCAGTTGGCCGGGGACGCAAAATGCCCGTGGAGAGGACATAAGACTTTCAGTTAATTCTTCAGAATTAACAGAAAGCAACCTCGATGAAGCAGGAACCGAACATCAGTTCGGGACCTTGATGTCCACGATTGTCTAGGTTTCGGGCAACGGTATCATGAGTACGAGTCCGATGAAAGATAGGAAATAGGACAGGTAGGATGGATGCCGGATCCGAGAATAGGGCCCGTTCATGACAAGCTTGTGCGTTTCAGCCATCGTCCATGAAGATGCGTGTAACTGTCGAACCTTTCTTGACCAACCGTGGAGTATCACACCCCCACCCAGAGTCACTAGTCCTCCTGACCAGAGAAGAATCAGACTATCAGCGATAGGGAACAGCGATTGAACAAGGACTGGCCCTTGCGAGGTGAGCCAAGCAATTGGAATCAGTAGAACCAAAGCAAAGGCCAGCAGAGTTGAAGCTGCGATTGTCAATATAACAGATTTGGGCACAACTGTATCGGGCTCCCTCATGGCGGAGAATCTTCTCCCCTGAATCTTCTTCATATCCATATGGATATGCAATGCCACATCGACTACGGCCAGCACGCCTACAATAGGCCCCGCAATTTCGAAGTTGAGCATTCTTTGAAACAGGACAAGAGCGCATATTTAATTTTGGAAATCGCGAGCTGCGGTTTCATTCCGCAACCCGCAATCCTTTATTAGGCCTTTCGAAAACGCTGCAGAGAGCCGAGTTTCACAGCCCCCAAGACAACGCGCGGCACACGAGGAGAATAGAATGCCCGAGAGAAGAATTGGCGTATTCATCTGTCATTGTGGATCAAACATTGCTGGTGTAGTGGATATCGACCGCGTCATGGAAGCTGTCAAAGACGTCGATGGAGTGGCACATGTAGAAGACTACAAGTATGTCTGCTCCAAACCAGGACAACAGATACTCAAGGATAAGATAAAGGAACTCCGTCTTGATGGAATTGTCATTGCAGCTTGCTCACCAAGGATGCACGAAACTACTTTCAGGAATGCCATGCGCGAGGCGGGCCTATCACCGTATGTTTTCGAACAAGCCAACATTCGTGAACATTGTAGCTGGATCCACTCGGATGACCCCGAGGCTGCTACGGAGAAAGCAATAGATCTGGTACGAATGTCCGTTGCCCGAGCAAGGCTCCTCGAGCCTCTAAAGGAATCCGAGGTGTCGATCCTGAAATCTACGCTTATCGTCGGTGCAGGCATAGCAGGCATATCCGCATCTCTGGACCTCGCGGATGCGGGCTTCAAGGTCTACATGGTTGAGAAGAAGCCTACCATCGGCGGGCACATGGCTCAGTGGGACAAAACCTTTCCAACCCTGGATTGTTCCTCTTGCATTCTCACACCACGAATGGCTGAGGTGGGAGCGCATCCTAATATTGAATTGATAACCATGGCCGAGGTCGAAAAAGTCGACGGCTTCGTTGGTAACTTCGAGGTGACGATTCGACAGAGGCCGCGGTATGTTGATCTGGAAACCTGTACGTCTTGCGGTGACTGTTCACTCGTCTGTCCAGTGGACGTTCCAGCTGAGTTTGAGGCTAACCTCTCATTCCGGAAGGCAATTTATGTCCCGTTCGCTCAAGCAGTGCCCTCAGCATTCCTTCTTGATATGGAGAACTGCCTAGGTGTAGACGCTTTGCGTTGCGGCAAATGCAAATTGGCATGCGAAGCTGGCGCAATCGATTACGATGATCAAGAGAAGATAATCAAGATTGAGGTCGGTACAATCATCGTCGCCACCGGTTTCGAAGTATTCGACGCGACGCAGAAGGAGGAGTATGGCTATAATGTCTTCCCGAATGTTGTCAATCTCGCCGAGGTTGAACGGATGCTGAGCTCAGCGGGTCCAACCCAGGGTCATGTGTTGCGACCGCACGATTTGAAGGAAGCAAAGAAAATCGTGTACATCCAGTGCGTGGGAAGCCGAGATGAGCGCACGAACAAGTACTGCTCGCGCATATGCTGCATGACAGCTATCAAACAGGCTAGAATGATCAGAGACAAGACAGGTGCAGATATCTACATATTCTACATTGACCTTAGGACGTTCGGGAAGGGCTACGAAGAATTTTACGAGTCCACCGCTACTGCTGGAGTTTCGTTCATCAGAGGTCGAGTGGGCGAGATTCTGGAGGATAGTAAAACGCATTTCCTCACCGTAAGAGGAGAAGACACGCTTCTGGGCAAGCCAATCCAGATTAGTAACGTGGATCTTGTTGTACTATCAACTGGAGTGGTAGCCCCCAGTGAATCAAAAGACATCATACGTGTTCTCGGCTTGAGCCAGTCGCCAGATGGTTTTCTGATGGAAGCACACCCCAAGCTCAGACCCGTGGATTCGTTCAATGACGGAGTTTTCGTGGCGGGAATGGCTCAGGGTCCAAAGGACATCCCGGATACAGTGGCTCAGGCGAAAGCCGCCGCGTCTGGCGCAATGGGACTTATGGGCAAGGGCAAGATCAGCATCGAGCCCTACTACTCCGTTGTGGATGAGGACAAGTGTTCTGGTTGCACAGTATGTGTTTCCATTTGCCCCTACAACGCCATTACAATGAGCGAACGTGACCGTGCGGAGGTTAACCCCGCCCTGTGCAAGGGGTGCGGAACCTGTACGTCCACCTGTCCCAGCGGCGCGATAACTTCACAGCACTACACAGATGGGCAGATTTCGGCAATGATCGAGGAGTATCTTTCTGCTCACGATTGACCTCAAGAAGCAGAACAGGCCAGTTGGTATCTATCAGAGGGTATGACAATTATGAGTGAGAAGGTTCTAACTGTTGCAATACTCGCGGGAGGAACCTCAGGGCGGTTTGGGTCAGAGAAAGCAATGGCCAAATTCCGTGATCGCCCCCTTGTGACTCATATGATTGAGGTTGCTAAGCATCTATCCTCAGAAACCCTTGTTGTCGTTTCCAACGAAATGCAGAAAGAAGCCATAGGCACAGTGGCTACGGGAGAAAACATTGTCGTTGACCCAGAGGACAGTGTTAGAAGCGCTCTCACGGGAGCAGTGACCGCATTCGAGTATGCTACCACCGAGTACGTGATGCTCTTGCCAGTCGATACACCTTTGGCAAGCATTCCTCTGCTTCGGTCAATCGCGGACCTTGGTCCAGGATATGGCGCAGTCGTTCCATCATGGCCTTCAGGTTACATAGAGCCCCTGCATGCCACGTATCTCGCAGAACACGCTTACGGTCGCGGACTCGAAGTGATTGCCAAGCAAAAGCACAGGATGAGTGACCTACTCGACTCGCTGCATAATGTGATGCATATCTCCACCGAGGTGTTGAAGATGTTTGATCCGAACTTGGATACTTTCGTCAACATCAACACCGAGCAAGAACTCAGAAAGCTCGAAAGGGAACATGCACGGAGAACTTAGTCGAATGTGCTTTCATGCCTAATTCTGCAAGTGCCCTCATAGCCAACCATACAAGGACCATATGGATTCTCGGGCACGCAGCGCTTCCCGAACAGCGGGCACTCCATAGGATCTGCCATCCCAATCACGACTTTATGACAGATACATCCCGGGAGTATGTCCACTGAATCGAGGGGCGGAAATTCGAATTTTTCGCGAGCGTCATAAGCAGCAAGTTCATCACTTGGAAAATAGCCAGAGTCCCCTATAACACCAAGACCCCTCCATGGGGCGGCATCAATTCTGAATGCATCCTCCAACACCTTCTGAGCAGCAAGATTGCCCTCAGGACGAACCACACGTGTGTATTCATTCTCTGATTCAGCACGGCCTTCCTCAATCTGTAGGAGTATCATTCTGATAGACTCTAGAACATCGAGCGGCTCGAAGCCGGCTGCGACACACGGCACTTTGTACTTCTCTGCTATCCGCCCATAGGCATTCGTGCCAATTATCACTGAAACGTGACCCGGCGTGATGAAGCCGTCCACACCAAGTCCATCCTGATTCATCAGAATCTCCATGGCAGGAGGAACTAGCTTCAATGATGTGAGGATGGAGAAGTTCTTCGGAGGTCCTTTCAGCAGTTCTACGGCCATTGCTGGAGCGGTAGTTTCAAAGCCCACACCTACGAACACTATCTCTCTGTCGGGATTATTTCTTGCGATCTCCACGGCCTCGTTTGGGCCATAGACCACACGTACATCGCCGCCCCTCACGCGCTCTTTACCAAGAGATGATGCGGTTGAAGGAACGCGAATCATATCTCCAAACGAAACGACTACGTGTCCTTTGCGGACCAGTTCAATGGCCATGTCAATGTCCTCTGCCGCACTGACACACACGGGGCAGCCAGGGCCAGCGACGAGGTCAATCTCCCGGGGTAGGAGCGACCTGATCCCGCTATGACTGATTGTGTGCTCGTGGGTTCCACAAACGTGGACTATTCTTGTCTGCCTGCCGTCGTTGAGGCGACGGATTTCCTTTGACAAAGCCTCTGCGTACTTGGCATTGCGAAACTCATTCTGGTTGAGCATCTGATGTCAGTCCATTGACAGGTGATAATGAAATCGGATAAAAGAAAGATGCTACCGGATAAAAGACCAAAGGAACCAACTAGGTTGGCTTGTGAATGTCATAGAGAATAACAAGTGCTTCGCCCACTGAGATAGAGAGCCTGCTTGCGAGTTCCCGAACACTGACCTCGGGTTCTTTGGGTAGTATCTCCTCCCTTATGTAGCCAGTTAGGTTCGCATACAATGGACTTCTTCTTGCAGTTTCAACAAGGATAGGCCAGAGCGACTCGTTCGTTAGACCTGTTAGGTCGAAATCAAGAAGATGTGTTGGTTCAACAAAACTCGCAGAGGCTGAAGAGGCTTTCTTACTCTTCGCTTTGTCTCCTGTTGTATCTGTGAGTCGCACCTGTTTCAAGTCAATGTCCCTTCCTGAAAGGGGTCCCGGCGTGAACCTTGGAAAAGGTTCGAATGTTTATTCTCTCATCTGCATTATAAGCATTCGGGCGTTCATCACCCTCGATCTCCATTTAGCGCTTTTCTGAACGAGCGAGTTCAGGCAAATGACACATTGTCCGACTTCGCAAGGTTTAACAACTCCTTAGCAACGACTTGATATACAATCATGACCCGAGGGTCATTGGCGGGGTAGAAAACTAGTTGCCTCATACATTTGGTATTAGAAGAATTGTTCTTGACGTTTTGAAACCACATACACCGAGACTAACAGACCTGGCCAGGATGGTCGCTAGCGACGAGTCTGTCTTGGGTGTGAATATATCGCTGAAGGAAGTTGACCAGAGCACCGAGTCGATTGCAATCACTATCGAGGGGGACGACCTCCGTTTCGAGGTAATCAAGGAGACATTGGAGCAGGCAGGTGCAGTCATCCACTCCATCGATCAAGTAGTGGCAGGTAAACGATTTGTTGAGGAAGTGGCACTGCAACCGGAGAATACCTAGGTGTTGGCCAATCGGCCGCCCAGTTCGGTGAGTAGTCGCTTACTCTCATCCTCAATCCTCCGTTGAACAAGATTATGCAATTCCTGTTCGAACGCAGTAGGTATAATCTTCACAACACTGCAGAGGCTGTCAACGATTCGCTCAGCTAGCGCATTGGGAGAAACAACACTGCCTCTAACAATGCTGCGTACGACCTCCTCACCCACACTGGTTCTCACAACAGAGTTAACGACACTGGCAATGGTCCCCTGAGGATCAACGTAGAATGGAAGCTGATTCTTGTCGTATAGAATGGCGAAGCCTAGCTTCTCGACCATGTTCTCAGTGTACCAATCAAGGCTTGACTCCTTCATCCGGAGTTTCGCTGAGAACTCCGTCTTAGTCAGTGGGTTGGGATGACTCCAGGGATGACGTGTCACCAAGAAAAGAGCAGCCCCAAAGAAGGGATCAACATCACGCGGCATACCCTCTTGTGAAACATATCGCCTCACAAGATCAAGTGCCATTGATTCGTATCGATCGTCAACCTTGTGTTCCGAGAAGAATTCGTGTGCATCCATGACAAGGTTCACCACAATCTGTGGGTTGACCATGAGGCGTACGTCATCGCTGCGGGACACTGTTTCGGGCACTCCGTAAAGAAGCTCAATTGGACCGTAAGGAAAGTGGGTATTGAGTCGGGTTATATTCTTTTGCTAAAGAAATCGAGGTGAGTTGCTTTCGCGCCTTTTTCCAAATCTTCATCTCGCACGATAGGTCTTCTCAAGAGCCCACCGAAGAGTTCGCTGTATCTCCTCAAGCCTACTGCTTGAACCGAAGTTCTTTATGATCAGCTGAAGAAGAATACCATCCTCAGCATGGACTTCGAAATCAAATGCCTCGCTCCACTCGAGCTCGCCATTCTCAACTCTCTGTCTATCTTCTCTCTGAAACTGTCCCAGAATCCGCTCAACGAAGAATCGGGCGAAGGCGCCCCTCTTAATATCGTACAGTGCGTGCTCTGTTGGAAGAATCGTAACATCTGGACCAATAACTTCCATCGTACCCAATTCGAGATCGCGAGCTTTGTTCAGCACTAAGATGGTATCCGGCTCCTCAGGCACGTCATCATCCACAGGCTCGGTCGTGTCTTCGGCCACGGTGTCTTTCCCTCCAAGAACTGCGTCAGCTGAGGAGAAGCTACCCATGCCAATGACTGCATCGAGTTCAACAATCATCTCCTCAATCTTTTCAACTCTACTTCTGAACTCTTCCAGTTGGTCTTCCAAGTCCTTTCTAATCTCAAGAAGAGCACGTATTTGTGGATTCTCCAATGTTTACACCATTGCGTTGGCCAATTCGGTGAACAGATTGGCCCGCGATTATATCACTCATTGTATTATTTCAAGACCAACAAATCGAAGATTAACTCTGGATATCACGCAAGTACCCAGGTTGCTACTCTACAACGCAGATGGCAAAGTCTGGGCATTCCATCTCACATAGTCTACAGACCTTGCATGCCTCTAAGTCCTTGATAATTGGAAGGAAGAAGCCTCGATTGTCGACCTCGTCAGCCTTCCTGAGAACTCCATGCGGACATACTGAAATGCAGATAAGACAGCCCTTGCAGAGCTTCGCATCCACAACAATCCGCTTTGGTTTCTTTACCATTGATGGGGTCCTCAGGCGCGGCCGAGCCTTTGATAGAATATAATACTATTTGTCCAGTAGCAGAGAGGGCATGCAACAGCTGTCAAGAACTTGCACGACCTTTGACATTTCGTAGGTGGTTATAACATACTGCTCGGGATTGAGTGGTGTGGATGTTCTATGCTGGTTGCTAGGGCCTTCAAATATGAACTGGACCCAAACAACCAGCAGTGATCTGAACGCTGCACGTAATCTTGTCGCCGCCAGTTGGACGGAAACAGAAAACGCCTGTGGAGAGGACGTGAGACTTGTCGCAGATCCAGTAGGATCTGCAGAGCAGATCTCATTGAATCAGGAACCGAACATCAGTTAAGGACATGATGTCCATGATTGTACAAGTTTCGGGCAACGGACCGTTATATAGCTAGGAACTGGAAGGCACAAGTGATGCTGGTGTTTGATTGATGAAGTCATTTCTTGTCTTCATGTGCCCCAAATGTAGGAACTTTACAAATGCTCCTGTCGGTCAAAAACGAAGACGGTGCAGCTACTGCGGCAAAATCATCAACATCGCCAAGGCGGCCTGTGCACTGTTCGATAGTCCCGATGCTGCCACAACTGCAGTCAAGGAGTTCAACGCCGCACGGGGCGGCGATGTGTTTGAAAAGGCGGTGGAACGGTCACGAGAGAGAGTACGCGCCTTGGTTCCTGAGAGGCAATTGCGAGCTGAGGATATCTCAGAAGGGATGGATGCACCTGTTCCCTCGGGGAAGAGAGAGAGGCTCATGCTCCTCCTTGATAGAGAGGCCACAGATGCGCCATGTACGCTTGGCAGAATAGAGAGCCTATGTGAAGCGTATCACCTGGGTTGGACTTGGGTGGAAGACCAGTTAACAAATCTTGCCAATCATGGCACTCTGATCTTTCCACATCCTTGGTCGATTCAGCTGGTCGAATCCAGCGTTGAGAAAGCAAAGACATCCTCAGACAGAACGAACGTTTCAGATGCGATTCTTGTGCTACTCAGGAATAAAGGTGAACACGTGAGAATCGATGATATAATCACACACCTTCAACAAGAAGGGGTTTCTCAAGCTTCGGTGATAGCCTCACTGGAGCGACTGATGAGAAGAGGGGACATCTTCGAACCGAATCCGGGAGTTGTAAGCCGAGCATAGGTACCTCGATTGATTCAAATGATGTTAAAACTCTGAAGGAATGACTGCGATGCCTATAGTCGAGTTGGTTGCCAAGAAGACGATTGAGAACAACCCAGACCTAGGTTTCAGCGTAATTGACCTCATAGTACTGCTGTGGCTGTACTCAAACCCGTATGATAGTAAGAAACGTCAACTCAGCTCAATCCGAACCGTTCTGAAGATGTGTGAAACTCTGCAAACACCGGGGAAGGGCATCGAGCTCACTGATGAGGAACTCACTCAGATTGTTTTGGGAAGCTTGGACCGGTTGAAAGACAAGAAACTTGTCTTTATACGATCAGCTGGTCGACATTTCGTGAAGGGCACTCTCACCGATGCGGGCGTTGGTCTGGTGCGAAAGTCAGTGAATTCGCCGTCACTGAAGCGGGTTATTGCGGAGTTCGGCGATAATCCTTAGAATCGCCCCTCTCTGACGAGAGAATGCCAATGGATGTGTAGTACTCAGGAATCCAAGCGTAATAAGACCTACGTGTGATAAGGTTTAAATGCTAAACATTTCCGCAACTGGCCAGTCGCTCTCTGTAAGCGATTGCTTGAGAACCGATGGATGCAGTGCAGGCGCCTTGTTCTGCTCGCGAGAACAGTCTGTAAACGTGTGCCGGTAAGGTCTGAAGTAGTTGTTGAGGGTGTCATAGTGTCTGGTTGAACACAGTCGTAGAACTGGGTTACACCGGCCAGGTCACTATACCGGAAGTGAGGCACAATGCCGACATATGGATATTCAATCATAGGCATGGACCCAGACCGAACAGCCATAGCTAGTGGCAGAAATCTGCGTTGCTCTCCCAAACAGTCCAGAGAAGTCTGTAATGAGCTCCGCGGAATGATGCTCGATAAGGCCATTGATCTTCTTGAGAGCGTAATTGAAGAGAAGGCATGGATACCTTACAGACGCCACAAGAAGAAGCGCGGTCACCACGCAGGCATGAAGAAGTGGGCTCCAGGCGGTCATCCGGTGAAAGCATCCAAGAATATCTTGAAAATTCTGAGAAATGCTGAAGCCAATGCGGACAGCAAGGGTCTGGACATCGACAGGCTCAGGATAGTCCATTCAGCCGCACAGCGCGGTAGAACATACAAGAAGTACATTGAGAGAGCTTTTGGCAAAAGCTCACCGTACTTCGAGAGCACTACACACATCGAGATTGTGTTGGAAGAGGTGGGTTAAGTGTCAGCAGTGAAGTACTTCATAGAGCAAAACACTCGCAATCTTAAGATTGACGAGTTCTTGGGGCGAGAACTCAACGCGGCCGGATACGGCGGTGTGGAAATCCGGAAGATGCCCATGCGTACAGAAGTCATCATTCATGCCTCTAGGCCAGGTGTGGTTATTGGACGTCGAGGGGCAAAGATACGAGAACTGTCAGACATCCTTGAAACCGATTTCGGTATTGAGAACGTGCAGGTCGAAGTGAGTGAGATAGAGAATCCTTGGCTTTGTGCTCAGGCAATGGCTTCCAGACTTGCAAGACAGCTTGAACGAGGCGTCCGTTTCCGAAGAATGGCATATTGGATCCTTCGTCGTGTAATGCGTGCCGGGGCACTAGGATGCGAGATAATCGTCAAGGGCAAATTATCAAGCAGGAGAGGACGCTACCAGAAGTTCAAGCAATCCACGGTTGCCAAAACGGGCGCACCAGCCAAGATGTATGTTGATGAGGCAGATGATACTGCCATCCTAAAACCAGGCGCGATAGGTATCAAGGTCAGAATAATGCAACCCGATGCCAAACTACCTGGAGTGATAATTGTCAAGAAGCCGAAGTCAAAGAAACCTGCAGAGATAGAGCTGCTCAAGCCAGCGGAAGAGGTGGGTGATGTGGTTTCTGAATCCGAAGATGCCGAAGAGAGCTTTGCGGGAATAACAGGAATCGAGGAGCTAAGAGAATTAGAAGAACTCGATGGGCTTGAGCTCGTGGAAGATGTTGAAACCGCCGAAGATAAGAAGGCTCCAGAGAAAGCAGAGGCCGCTGAACCCGAAGAGAAGCTGCCTAAAACAGAAAGCGAATCTTTGCCTGATGAAACGAGTACTCTGGAAGAACTGAAGGAATTGGATGAGCTTGACACTCCCAGTGACGGAGGCGATTAAAAGATGGCTCGACTCACAGCAAACGACATCCGCAAACTCAATCCGGCAGAACGCCAGAAGAAGATGGATGAGTTGTTCAATGAGCTCACCAATGTTAGAATTCAGATTGCCACTGGTGGCGGTTCTGAAAACCCCTATCAGATAAGGGCAATCAAGAGAGCTATTGCTAGGATTCTAACAATTCAGAGAGAAGAGGAGTTGAAACCGGAACAATGACTGTAACTCCAATGAACCTCATCCAGCACGAGCTGGTTGGCTTGAAGACACACGTGGTCGCATCTAGGGATCCTGGACAGGTGTGCAAATCGGGCACAATAGTTGCCGAGTCCAGAGAAATGATTCGCCTCGACACAAGCGCAGGTGTAATCCAATTGCCAAAGAGCAACTGCGTGTTCGACATGAGTCTTCCTGATGGAACTGTCGTCCGCGTGGACGGATATGTGTTGAAAGGAAGACCTGAAGATAGGCTGAAGAAGCGCCTCAGCAGGAGATGGTGAAGATGGTAGATACGAAAGCAAAAGCACGTGACATTGGGATTCCAAATGTAGAGCCACCTGAGATTGTGTGTGACGATCCGAATTGCCCATTCCACGGCAGTCTCCCAGTCAGAGGACGCATAATGGAGGGCATCGTCACCAGCGTGAAGATGAATAAATCGGTCACGTTCCAAACGGACTACCTGCGTCTTGTCAAAAAGTACTCTCGATATGAGAGGCGCAGATCAAAGAAGCATGCTCATCTTCCACCGTGCATTGACGCCAAGGTAGGCGATACGGTCAAAGCAGCCGAATGTCGTCCCCTTAGCAAGACTGTATCCTTTGTAGTAATAGAAACAAAGTCGCAACGAACTGAAGAGGAGGAATAGCCCATGTCAAGGAAAATCGGTAGAGGCATCAGGAAATTCATTCCAAGGATTGCACGAGGGCTGCCCATTGGGGCTAAGATTCTGTGTGCAGACAATTCTGGCGCAAAGGAACTCCAGATAATCACAGTCTTTGGATACAAGGGAAAGCTCCGGAAACTGGGAAAGGCCGGTGTTGCAGACCGTGTGAATGTATCTGTGACAAAAGGGAAACAGGAGTTGCGAAAGCAAGTCATCCAAGCAATCATTGTGCGTCAACGAAAACCGTTCCGCAGACCTGATGGCACGTGGATGCAGTTTGAGGACAATGCAGCAGTTCTCATCAAACCGGGAGGCGAGCCTCAGGGCTCAGAACTCCGAGGACCAATGGCGAGAGAGGTCACTCTGCAATGGCCCAGAGTTGCTGCTATCGCTTCGAAGATAGTGTGAGGTAAAAACTGATGACAAAGAAGCTGAGTTCCAAGTCCCCACGCAAGCAACGGAGGCGCATCTACAAGTCACCCTTGCATACCCACAAACGATTGTTGAGATGCCAACTAGACGAGTTCCTCAGAGAGGATTACGGTTTTCGCTCAATGGTCGTGAGGAAGGGAGACCTCGTTCGAATAATGAGGGGACAGTTTCGAGACACTGAAGGAAAGGTCGTTAGGGTTGACTACCGCAACGTGCGAGTATATGTAGAGAGTGGAACAACCACAAAGGCTGATGGTAAGGAAGTACAGATTCCACTCCATCCATCCAACCTTAAGATAACACAGCTTGAGCTTGATGATGAAAGGAAGAAACTCATCGAGAGCAAAGTAGTCAAGATTGTGGAGAGTGAATAGATGACAAGAAGAGGTCAGAAGAAGCACCTGAAACGCTTACCTGCCCCAAGACATTGGCCCATCCAAAGGAAGGTAGCAAAGTTCACGACTAAGCCAACCGCAGGTCCACACTCCAAGGATCAGTGCTTAACACTGGCAATTCTACTTCGAGAGATGCTGGGCCATGCAGAGAACATACGCGAGGTTAAGATGATACTCTCCGATGGTCAAGTGTTGGTTGATGGCCGAGTACGGAAAGATCCAGGGTATCCAATCGGTCTGATGGATGTCGTCGAGATTAAGTCATCAGGTGAACGCTTCAGACTCCTCCCTAGGCGACGAGGTGGATTCCGCCTTGTAGAGATTTCCGAGAAGGAAGCAAGTGTCAAACTCTGCAGGGTTGAGAGTAAGATGATGATCCCTGGCGGGAAACTCCAAATAGCACTGCATGATGGCCGCAATATGCTGCTCCCAGAAGGGGCTAAGCCATCAGATTACAAACCTTTGGATACATTGAAGATATCCATCCCTGACCAGAAGGTCATATCTTCGATACCCCTCGACCGGGGGGTTTACAGCATAGTAACCCGGGGAAAGAACGTCGGGATTGAGGGCAGGGTTGTTGAGATTGAAAGACGGTTAGGTACTCACGCAAGCACAGTAACATTAGAGGATCCAGATGGGAACAAAGTCCAGACAGCTCTGGAATACGTGTTCGTTGTGGGTACTAAGAAACCAGAAGTCAGCCTCAGTTCCGCAGGAGGGTCTGAATAATGAGTTCTCCAAATGAACAGATCTATGTTGAAGATTGGAGAGCATACCCGATGCGTGAGCCAGTTGTTTCGAAGGTTGTAGTGGACATCTGCACTGGTGGCGGAGAGGAGATGGGCAAAGCATCCACGATACTGGAATTGTTGACTGATCAAACTCCAGTCCAGTCAAAAGCCCGTCAGACGGTTAGAGAGTTTGGTATCAGGAAAAATGAAGCGATTGCCGTGAGAGTCACTCTGAGACACAAGAGAGCAGAGGAGTTCCTAGTCAAGGCGCTCAAGGCCAAGGAGAATGTACTCCTGATTAAGAACTGGGACTTAGATGGTAATTTCGCATTTGGAATCGGTGAGCACATAGACATACCTGGAGTGAAATACGACCCTCAGTTGGGCATTCAAGGTATGAATATCACTATCTGCATCGAACGTCCTGGCTTTAGAGTGAAGCGAAGACGTAGACGGAGAAACAAAATCCCATACAGACATAGGCTAACACCGGAAGAGAGCATGATCTTCGTCAAGAACAAGTTTGGGGTCGAAATACTCGAAAAACTGCGTGAGAGGACCTATCTATTCTGAGGTGAAGCATGATGAGTACAAAGAAAGATCGAGGAAGACAGCGCAAGAAAATGGGCAAAGGAAGCCGGACTTGTCACCGATGTGGCACTCACAGGGCCGTAATCCGCTCATACGGTTTGAATATGTGTCGACGCTGTTTCAGGGAAACAGCTGTCAAGCTGGGATTCTGCAAGTATAGTTAGGAGGTCCGTTAAGAAATGACACTACTAGATCCATTGGCTGATACGATGTCAAGCATATACAACAGCGAGTTAGTCGGGAAACCGGAGGTCGTTGTTGCACCAGCTTCCAGCTTGATAGAGAGAGTATTGCAGGTCATGCAATCAAGGGGCTATGTCGGTGAATTCGAGCGCATAGATGATGGCAAGGCTGGCAGATTCCGAATACAGCTCATGGGCCGAACAAATAGGTGCGGAGTAATCAAGCCGCGATATCCTGTGAAGCGCGATGGCTTTGAGAAATACGAGAAACGCTTCCTGCCAGCATTCAACTATGGAATACTGATTGTGACCACGCCTAACGGGGTCATGACTCATGAGGACGCTAAGAAGGAAGGAATTGGCGGACGATTGCTTGCATACGTATACTGAGGTGAAACGAAGATGTCAGGCAAACCAAGCTATGCGCAGCGTATCGAAATCCCCAGTGAGTGTCAGGTCAATCTAGAGGGCAAGACTATCACGGTAACGGGACCTCTCGGAACGCTTGAACGGACATTTCCTGAACCTCAGACGAGCATCGTCATAGAGGGCAATGAAGTGGTAGTATCCACTGTAAGGTCTCGCAAGAGCACCCGAGCTTTGGTTGGTACTGCTATTGCCCACGTGCGTAACATGGTCACAGGTGTACGGCATGGGTATGAATACCAGATGAAGATCGTGTACAGTCACTTCCCCATCACCGTTGAGGTGAAGGGCAAAGAGGTCATAATCAAGAATTTCATCGGAGAACGTGGCGTTCGTAAGGCACGCGTCATAGGTGACGTTGAGATAAAGACCGGAGAGGATGATGTAATCATCAGCGGCGTCAACATCGAACACGTGTCGCAGACTGCCGCGAATATACAGCTCGCCACAAAGATCCGTTACAAGGACAGGCGTGTCTTCCTTGATGGCATCTACGTCCTCAAGAAGAGGAAAGGTGAAGAGGTCAAGTCCATAGTATAGGAGGCGAGATGATGTCCAAAAAGCCAAAACTGACAGATGTTGATGGAGTAGGACCAAAGCTAGAGGAAAAGCTTATCGCAGCCGGTTTCAAGACCGTGGCGAAGGTGTCGAAGAGCAACCCTGCAAAGCTTGCAACCAAGGTAGATGGCCTCAGCGAGAGTAGAGCAGCTGATATCATTTCATCTGCCAAAAAGTTTGTGCCAGAGGCTCCGAAGGCCAAGAAGGCTGAACCGAAGAAGGAGATACCCAAAAAGGCGCCAGCCAAGAAGATGGCTGAGCCGAAGGCCAAAATCAAGAAGACACCTGCAAAGAAGAAGGCCAAGAAGAAAGAGAATGAGATACACGCCAGGGACAAGCTTGTTGATCAGAGACTTCTCAGGATTTCAAAAGAGATGAGAAGGAAGCAACCTCAATTCCGCCATGAACAAGCACATCGCTGGACACGCATAAAAGATTCCTGGAGAAAGCTACGCGGAATAGATAACGCTACACGAGAGAAACGCAAGGGCCGCATAGCCATGGTGTCTCCGGGATACAGGAAGCCAAAGGCTGTGAGAGGTATGCATCCCTCAAGATTCATTGAAGTGCTTGTCCACAGGCCAGCCGACTTCGAAGAGCTGACTCCCGAGGTTCATGCCATCAGGATTGGGGCAACCGTCGGTATGAGAAAACGTCAGGCGATTCTCAAGAAAGCTGACGCAATGTCTCTAAGAGTTCTGAATCCTGGCGCTCCGGAAAGCGTCTCAGAAGAGGACCTCTTCTCGGAGCTCGACGTGGAGGTTGACTAGAGATGAAGCTTACATCCCAAAAACGACTCGGTGCCCAAGTGATGAAAGTAGGGAAGTCGCGTGTTTGGATAGATCCCAAATTCGAAGATGAAACCAGCCTCGCAATCACCAAGGAAGATATCCGCCGTCTTGTTGACGAGGGCGCAATCCAGAAAAGGCCTAAGAAAGGCGTGAGTAGAGGTCGGGCGCGTCACAATATGCGTCAGAAGCGGAAGGGTCAGAGAAAAGGGCCTGGCAGGAAGAAAGGCAAAGCCACTGCCAGTCTTTCAGGCAAGGACCGATGGATGATGAAGATACGCCCAATGCGTCGTGAGTTAAGGCGACTCAGAAGCGAGGGCAATATCACGCGTGGGGTATATCGCGAACTGTACTTGAAGGCAAAAGGCAATGCGTTCAGGAACACTGCGCACATGCGGACTTACATCAAAGAGCACAAGTTAGGGAAGGTGAAATAATGGCTCAAGGACCGACATACAAAGTCAAGTTCAGACGTAGACGAGAGGGCAAGACGAATTACTATCGTCGCCGTCGACTACTGCTCTCCAGGCTCCCACGCCTTGTGGTCAGGAAGACCAATACAGGAATGATAGTCCAGGTTGTAGATGCTAGAGTGGCTGGCGACATGACAGTGGCATCCGCAGTTTCACCAGAGATCTCCAATTATGGTTGGACTGTTGGTGGCGGAAACATGCCTGCAGCCTATCTTACTGGCCTGCTAGCTGGTCTAAGAGCTAAGAGTAGAGGCGTAGAGCGGGCAGTACTTGACATTGGACTTAATCCTCCAGTGAAGGGCTCGAAAATCTACGCCTCACTTGCGGGAGCGTTGGATGCTGGCATTAACATCTCACACGATCCAGATATTCTGCCAAATGAGGCCAGACTATCCGGCGAGCACATCGTGGCAGCGTACGATTACTTTGCTGAAAGCACCGGTGACTCTCTGATGTTTTCAAAGGTGGGAAAGCAGAAGACAACCGTTACAAGCATTCCAAAGCAGTTCAAGAAGGTGAAGAAAGCCCTCTTGGAGATACCGAAGGCTGAGCTCGCGAAGAAAAAGAAGAAAAAGGCGACACCTGCGAAGAAGACTGCCGCCAAGAAGCCCTTGAAGAAGGCTGCAGAGAAACCCGCGGAGAAAGCACCTCGTGCAGTGCCCAGAAAGCCAAAACCCAAGAAGCTCCTTGCGCGGAGAGGCAAGAAATAGGGGATGATACATGATGAGTGGAAGAAATCAAAGAACGCGTAGACAACCCCGACAGGATGTGGACCCGCTTAAGGACTGGGTTCCTAAAACCCGGTTGGGGGAGCTGGTCAAAGAAGGCCACATCAACAGCCTGCAGGAGGTTCTACAGCAGAACTACCTCATAAGAGAATCCGAGATTGTAGATATGTTGTTTCCGGAACTCCAGCAGGAGATTGTAGACGTGAACCTAGTTCAACGCCAATCAGACAGCGGCCAACAGAAGAGCTTCCGCATTACTGTCGTCGTCGGTGATGGCCAAGGCAACATCGGGATCGGTATAGGAAAGGCTCCAGAGTTTGTCCCATCGATTAGAGCAGCTGAAGCTAGGGCCAAGATGAACATCAGACCCCTACGTAGGGGCTGTGGTTCTTGGGAATGCCGATGTCACGACCCTCACAGCGTCCCGTTTGCAGTGAATGGAGCGTCGGGCTCAGTTCATGTGACCCTCAAGCCGGCTCCAAAAGGAACTGGTTTAGTCACAGCTGATGTTGGCAAGACAGTTCTTCGAATTGCGGGACTGAAGGATGTATGGTCGATGACAAAGGGCCGTTCGCGAACGTCCTCGAACTTCGCCAAAGCGTTTGTTGATGCTCTTTCAAAAACATACAAGATGCTGCCACCTCAGGAATGGGCAACAGCAGGAGTGGCTGAGTCATGAGTGAAAATGGAGCCGTTATACTGGCGATACGTCTCAGAGGACAAGTGAGTGTTAAACCTCAAATCGAAGACACCTTGAAGAAGCTGCGTCTTGGCAGACTTCACCAGGCAAGGGTCATCAAGCTTACACCTAGTCTTCAGGGAATGATTACCAAGAGCAAGGATTACATCACGTGGGGTGAGATTGACGCGGACACAGCGCACATGATTCTAGCCAAGCGTGGCCGCCTCTCAGGAAACAAGCGCCTCACTGATGCCTATGTGAAGAATAATTCAAGCCATTCATCGATTAAGACTCTCGCCAAGGGATTGGTTGCAGGAACAGCAAGCGTGAACGATGTTGAGGGACTCAAACCTGTCTTTAGATTGACCCCTCCGAAGAAGGGCTTTCGTGGCAAGCGTAACCTCCCCGTTGGAATGGGGGGCGTGACCGGTTATCGAGGTGCAGGGATAAACGAGCTTGCACAGAAAATGATTTGAGGTGAATTTGGTGTCTTGGGATGACGATTCATTTGATGATGACCAACGCAAGGCTATCCGCAAATGGTTGGGTGACTTTCTCCCCGAGTCAGTATTCCATCAAATCGATGAGATGATGGATCGCATGATGCAAGACCTGAGCGAGGGAGGAATGCTTGACCCAGAATCCATGGAGAAGTTCATGCGCAATCCGGAGGGCACGAATCCCTTTGTGTTTGGATTCTCAATGCGTATGGGGCCAGATGGAAAGCCATTCATCCAGCGGTTTGGTAACCCCAGTCCAGATGTGGAAGGTGTCAAGGAGGCTCATCAGTTAGAGCCATTGGTTGATGTCATCGAAGAGGATGATGAAATCATAGTTGTGGCAGAACTGCCTGGTGTAGAGAGAGATGAGATCAAGGTCCGAATCAAGGGAACTGCTCTCACAATCCATGTTGAAAACCCATCTCGCCCATACCACACGGAGATCAAACTTCCTAGCAAGGTGAAGAAAGAACAGGCCAAGTCAGCAGTTCGAAACGGAGTCCTAGAGGTGCGACTCAGGAAAGCATAGTAACGGAGGAACTAGTGATGGAGAAGCGAAAATCGAAAAAGATCCACAAGATGAGAGGCCGCAGGGCCGCTGGTTACGGTTTCAGCGCGGGTCATCGTGCATCAGGACAGCGGGGCGGCAAGGGCATGGCTGGGTCTAAGAAGCACCACTATCAAAGAGTTATGGCGGAGAATCCCAACTACTTCGGGAAGCAAGGATTCAAGAGACCTCTCAAAATGATTGAGGGCGAAACCGTTCTAAATGTTGGCGACCTAGATGAGGCTGCTGATAGGCTCGTCGCATCGGGACGTGCCGCCAAGACAGGGCGGAGATACACCATTGACGTGTCGCGTCTCGGTATTGACAAGATTCTGGGTTCCGGAAAAATCACGCGTCAACTAAACCTGACTGGCGTTAAGTCCATCAGCGTAAGAGCCCGAGAAAAAGTAACGGGCAAAGGCGGCACCATTGACCTGCCAGTCGATAAGTGAAACAGCCCGCGGATGCAATTGGGTCATAGATTGCGCACAGTCAACACTGATTCGATGCCTTAGTACACGACTATGAGGACCACTATCTTTAAAGGTTCAGCTCATTTGTTGGCCGAGAAAACCCGCAGGAGAAGTAAGGTTGCCTAGTACCTTTCTAAAAGCCCTATCACCATTTGTAAGAGTAATGCCTGAAGTAAAGGCACCAGACCGTGAAGTTTCTTTCAAAGAGAAAGCTGTCTGGACGATGGTCGTGCTTGTGATATTCCTAATAATGTCACATATGCCACTCTACGGTGTGAACCCACAGGAAGGTACTGACTATCTGTGGGCAATGCGAGTCATCCTCGCAAGCACCAGAGGAACACTGATGGAACTAGGGATAGGTCCAATCGTAACTGCCGGTCTAGTTATGCAGCTTCTCTCTGGATCAAAAATCATCAATGTTGATTTCGGGGACCCAGACGACAGAGCACTATTTACTGGTGGACAGAAAGTTCTCGCACTATTCATGACAGCATTCCAAGCGATTGCATACATCATGGGTAATGCCTATGGCGCTTTGGAACCAAATGAACAAGTGTTAGTGTTCGTTCAGCTCTTTACTTCCGGCGTCATAGTCATTCTGATGGACGAGTTAATCCAAAAGGGATGGGGACTCGGTTCAGGCGTTTCACTATTCATCATGACGAATGTCGCTGGACAAGTCATATTCAACATGTTCAACATCACCGAGTTCGAAACCGTGATTGGGGATGCTCCGGTAGGCTATGCTCAGGACTACACCAACTTGCCAAAGGGCATTATTGCTGCGGTTATCCAGAATATTATGAGAGTAGCAGGCGCTGGTGATCCAAACTTTCCAGCAGTCGATGTGAGCTGGCTTGTGTTCCGCAATGGCTTCAACCCGAGTCTCTTCACACTCGGCGTCACATTCCTAATCTTCGGAGCGGTGATTTGGTTAGAGTCTGTGCGCGTCGAGATACCACTTCAATATGCTAAGTACAGAGGAATGAAGGCACGGTATCCAATCAAGCTGCTGTATACATCAAACATTCCTGTAATTCTAGCGCAGGCGTTGTACGCGAATGTTCTGTTCTTCGGCCAGATAATTTTCACGAATTTTAATCGAAATGGTACGAACCCGCTCCTTAACCTCATTGGCACATTCACGCAGGATGAAGGGTCCAGCCGCATGATAGCAGATGGAGGACTCGCCTACTACATCACGCCACCACAGGGCATCTTTTCCATTATGAACGAGGAGCTTGGACTGCTCCATGTGGCGTTCTATGCAGGTGCTATGATTCTGCTATGTTGGGGCTTCTCAAAAATCTGGGTGGACATCAGTGGAATTGCCCCGCGAGATGTA
>Ga0209986_10001801_pt1 | contig 20167 bp, 31 predicted proteins | sample BlataG_FD_183168 | JGI IMG/M metagenome (GOLD analysis project Ga0209986, IMG submission 183168) | Deep subsurface microbial communities from Black Sea to uncover new lineages of life (NeLLi) - Black_00105 metaG (SPAdes) (version 2) | ecosystem: Environmental > Aquatic > Marine > Oceanic >... | reverse complement strand
GAACCAACCGCGTTCGCGGAGTCGTTCGCGTATTGCTGACATCGATTCGGTTGTGGAAGGTTCGTGGAGACCGAGCGCGCCGCAGCAGTCACACGTGATTTTCACGTCGTAGGTGAAGGTGCATTTTTCGTTGACCATGTCACAGCTCCTTGGTTCTGCGCATCGCTTGCGCGGCGCGCGTGAGAAATTCTAAGACGGCAAAGACTCTCTTTCGCGATCCCTTCTCAGCTGTCTCGAGTAGCAGCACCGTGGCAGGTACCCCGCGCCAGTTGTAGCCGCGGATTGCTCGCCAGCCTTCCTCATCGATGGTGCAGACGGTTTCGGCGTCCTTGGGAATGTCGGCCGCCGCTTGTTCGTCGGTCTGGTCGAGCAAACCGAAACGAGCCTTGAGGCCACGTGACCAGCTGAGGCGGCGAGCGTGATGCATGGCCTCGCAGTACTCGGACCAAAGCCCCAAATCGTAGCCGTTCGGATGATCGATGAGCGCCGCCGCGATCTGCCATGGCGAGCGGTTTCCCCAGCGACCGGGCTTACTGCCGGGCGGAGCAATCTCTAGGCCGAGCTTGGCGAGGTAGCTGCCACCGCGATCGCAAGGGCTCAGCTGCAATCCGTGGATCTCGTCGGGTTCGTGCTCGGGGCCCACGTGCCGCGCGACCATCGTACGCCAGCGACAGACTAGCCAGTCATGCCAGAGCTGACCGGCGGAGCGTTCGCCGTCGAGCACAAAGCCGCGCTCGTCATCGGTGGGCATCAGGCAATCGCCGTCGACGGTGGCGCTCGACATGTCGAGCCAACCCGGGCGACAGAGCCAGATCACGTGTAAGTGAGGATGCCAGCCGTTGTGTCCTCCGTGGGTGACCTCCAAGGCGCGAATGCTACCCACGATGCCGAACCGTTCGGCGAAGCGCCGCCAAGGCTTGCCGCGCGTCATGGCGGTGTAGGCCTTGGTGAGCTTGCTGCGGAGGGCGCGCAGCGACTGGCCGCGGCCATGGCGGACAGTGAGTGAGACCATGAGACAGGCACGCCGACCGTGCCCCTCTACGGCCGTTTCAAGCTCGTGGCGGCGGGCGGCTTGGATCTTGTGCTCGCACACCGGACAGAGCCACACAGAGCCGCAGGAGGCCACCCCGCGGAGGTGAGCGCCGCCTTCGGTGTCGAGAACTATCGCTGGTCGTTCCCCGAGGGCCACGGTTCCGCAGGCGCGAAGTCTATTGGGCATAGGTCGACCTGGCGGGCGCTCGCGCTTGTGCTCGACGTCCGCTTGGGTCTCGCAGTAGCGTCGGAGCCCAGCTCGGAGACGGTAGGCTGCTCGGCGAGCTCGTCTGTGGACATGCTCGTGGTGGTGTTGCTGAGGGGGTCGCTGGGATAGTCGTCCAGGAGCGCCCAGATTTCGGTGGACGTCTTCTGGAGCAGGAGCACCAAGCCCTCGATTTCTCGTAGCGTGAACCCGAGGGCTTGGTGTGACTGAAGCTGGGCGTTTTGGCGTCGTTGGGCGAGCCCGTTCGCTCGGCTGTTCAGCTTTGCGGCGAGGAGTCGCAGGCTCATCCGTTGCTTGTGGTTCTTCATGTCCTAGGTCTCCTTCGTCGGTTCGGCGGGCTGGTTGAGCTCGTCTAGGGCGATTGTGCACACGTGGAGTACTGCCTGTGCTTGCTCGGCGCTCAGGATGACAACAGTCCACGTTGGACCTACGTGCGTTCGTTCCAGGGCAGTGACCATCAGGTTGAAGGCTGTTGCCGCTTGAGCTAGTCGTCGCTGGCGTCGAACTTCGGCGTTGCTCTTGACGACCTGGTGGGCCGGAGTCGCTTTCGTGTGATTCTGCATACTTGCCTTTGGGGGGGTTACATAACTCGTCACAGTACCTAGAGCGTCCGGCTACGCCGGCCGGTTCCAGGCTGGTTGGGTTTGTCCGCGCCGGCGCCGGCGCCGGTTCACTTTCATCTACTGGTGATGACAAGCCTCCGGGCCCCGGTAGAAGCGGGTATGGGCGGTCGCCAACACCGCCAGGCTCATCGAGGCTTCGTGAAGTAGCCTCTGCGTGTCCTCGGCTGCTGTGGCCATCCGTGTCGCCGCCAACACCCCATCCTGTACGATGTGGCCGCGTGCGAGACCGGTTTGTGTGCGCTGCGCGAGCTCGCCCGCCTCTTTCGCGAGCGACTCCAGCATGGCGATCGGTTCCTTCACTGCTTTGTTCCAGTCGGTGATCGTCGGCATGTTCGTTTCCTGTTTGCTTCTTTTTTGACGTACTTTGTGGTTCGAGCACGCTCAGGCTTGTCCGGCCGGAGAACGCGTCTGCTTCGCGGATGGCCCGCCGCTCGTCGCGCTCATCGAACACAGCGCCGAGCGATTCGCCAGCCACGTACGGAATCCTCTTCCGGGGACCCTGGGGCCTCTTCTGAGGCTTCTCCCGCGGTCGGCCTGTCGTGCACGCGTGTTGCTCGTCGCGGAGCACACGCAAGCGCACGGCGTCCACCGCCCAGTCTCCGGTGGGCCGGAGACCATCGCCGCTTTCGCCTCGCATGAGCTCACGGAGGGACGTGGCCGGCTGCTCGCCCGAGATGGCGCCACGCTCGGCGGCATCGCCGTCGACGGCGGGGGTAGTGCCGAGCGGTTCAGGAGCGCAGAGCCACAGATTGCGCCAACGGGTGGACGTCGTCACGGCTGAGGATGATTACACCGATCACTCTCTCAGGCCAAGAGTGACGACAAAGCAGGGCCCGCGCGCCGTCCTGTGGGGGGGGAAGCAGGGGAGGAGCGCGCGGGCCCTAGAAGTAATGATTTTCGCTGGGTAGCCTGCAGGACTCAAGTGACACGTGCAACATACCCTTCGAGCATGTTGTTAGATGCGACTAACTTTCACAGGCCCTCAGAGTGTGCTATTGCTCGAGGCGTTGGGCGTCGTCACAGCTCCCAACACCAAGCCTCGACGGGTCCCCCGATCGAGGCTTTGGTCTTTGGGGCGCTACGGCCGGAGCCCTGACGTCACCCGGAGCCGCTCGAGCGTGGCGGACTCGATGCGCCAGCAGCACATTTCAGAACCGCGAAACGTGCCAGCGTGCTCGCCCCATAGGTAGCACTGACGCTTGCCGGCGAGGCCGAAGCGCAGGCTAGCAAAGCCGAAGCGGTTTCCTTCAAACGTGCCAGTGATTTTCGCGCCGCCTTGGTGCAGAACGTTCAGGCGTTCGTCATAGCGGACGGGCTCGACTTCGATCTGTAGTTGCTTGCCCATGGCTTAGGGCTCCTCGGAAAGCGCCGGTCTCTCCCGGCTGTCACGCCTCGTATGCCGGCGTTCGCTTTCTGCCGCCTTACACCAGACTCGGCAGAAACCGTCGGGTGTTCGGGTTGGTCGGGGGCTTGGGCCGAAGCCCTCCCTCCCCGGCGCCCGGCGCCGGTTTCATCCGACGCCGGGCCGCTCGTCTCTCCGGGCTGTCACGTCTGGTTGTCTGCAGTGACCGAGCATGGCGCTCGACGCTCTTGGTTTCCTGCATGTTCAGCGACGTTCCCGCGGCTCGTCTCTCCGACCAGTCACGTCTCGTTGATGCGCTCGACGTTCGCGACCTCTTCTAAGCTAGCTTTGACTGTGATGCGCATGATCGGAAGAGGAAAAGCAGACTCGGCCGGCGAAGCTTCGCAACACCACTTGAGACGCCATCCGACCGAGCCTGAGACGGCCCGCGGAGCCAGCCCCCCTGTGGGGGGGGCCGTTTCTGCACCCCACATGCAAGCGACACCACGAGCCGGCCTTGAGCCTACCATAGAATAACGGTTCTGTGTAGACCGCGGTGCGTCTCTTGGGTTACGCTGTCAACCATGCCAACCAGACAAGTAGCCTTCCGTTTCGAGCTCGCCTTGCTGCGTCGGCTCGATCAGTACAGCAAACGACTGCGGGCACAAGCGCCAGGTTTGAACGTCAACCGCGCGGACGTCGTCCGTCTGTTGCTCGAAAAAGCGCTAGCTGCGGAAGGCATCAGACCAACGAACAAACGCAAGCGCGCTAGGGAGTCCTGAACCATGGCTGACATCCACTTGTCCATGCCGCTGTGCTGTGCTCACTGCGAGAAGCGCGAAACGTTCGCCGACACTGGTGGTTGGCCAGCGCTCATCGTCCCGCAGAGCGAAGGAGCAGCACGGAAACAGTGGCACTTCTGCTCGCTCGCTTGTCTCGTCAACTGGGCCGTGGCGCAAGATGAGTCCGCCGAATCAACCGAAGCCAACGACGGCGAAGACTCTGCACCCTCAGTGAAGCACATCCACGCTCCGGGTTGGCATCCCGTCGATAGAGAGGACTCCTGAGCCATGCCGAAAGACGAACATGCCGAGCACACCGAAGAACTCGTGATCCATGAAGGCGGCGCGTTTCGCCTACGGACGATGAGCCGAGCAGAGGCGAAACGCTGGCTCGCAGAACAAGGAAGCCTCCACGATGATCCTCCGCAAGCAACCGAGCTCGAGCAAGCGCCAGAAGACTGCGAAGAAGAGCCCCGCGAAGAGTAAACGGAGCCGCGCTTCAGAGGAAGCCATCGATTCTCGACAGGAACGCGCGCTTTGTGTGTGCTCTCGATGTGGCCTGCATGCTTGGGGTCGGCTCGTCCACGTGTCCGTTCTCGGGAGTCTGACGCATTGGCACTGGCTCAAGCCACCCCGAGGCTGGTGGGTCTTGCTTGCAGTCGAGAAAGAGCATCTGCGCTGTCCAGATTGCCTGATGCCTTAGAGGCCCCAGAAAGGCCCCAGGACGCTCCCGATACCGCCGGGGAAGACCCATGGTCGCTGAGTGCCCTGGAGCCGTTCCGAGTCTACTGGTAGCCTCGGAACATGGGAAGCAAAGCACTGTTTGTCCTGTTGCTCGTGCTGACGATGCTGGGATGCGGCGGCACTGCCCAGGATTGGCGGCCGGTGTCGGTCGCGGCGTCTGTGTCGCTGACGTTCGCATATGAGACGCTGAGCGAACGGAGCAAGAGCGATCAGATCAAAGCGGCTCGAGCCGTGGAAGGCAAAGCGGCCAAGCGCGCCGCGGTGGCGGCCGTCCGTGAACGCTACGCGGAGCTTTTCAAGCTATATCGTCTGGCGCTGCGCGCCTGGCACGAGCTCGAGGCGGCGAGGATGCGCAAGGCGACCGATGTAGAGCTCGCGACGCTGTTGGCTGTGCTGACCGAAGTCCAGCACGAGCTACTGCGGGAATTGGAGACGCCATGAGTCTGTGGGGCACGTTCGGACGGATAGCGAGAGCCGTGGGAGAGCTGCTCGGCGGACTGCTCAAGGGCTCAAAGCCTGCAGGCTCGAGCAAGCCGGAGCCTGTGACTCCTCCTCCCGAGGACACCCACAAGCAGGATGACCGCGAGATCGACGAGATGATCGAACGCGGTGACCTGTGACGAGCTCAACGCTTCGACGTCGGCCCGTTGCGCAGGTGCGCTAGCCCGCTCAGCGTCGCTGCAATCCACGGCAGCCCTTCGTGGGGGCTGAGTCGACCGACGCCGACTAAGACGAAGATTCCTAGAACCGCGATGAGGCCGCTTGCGACTGCGAGGATGTGTGCAGTCGTTGAGCTTCGCGAGTTGCGCCGAGGGCCGGGAGCCTCCGAACCTCGGCGCGCTGGCGGTTCTGTCGTGTTGGACATCAGCCTAGTTTCCGATCCGCTTCTCCCGCCAGCGCTTCCAATTGCCCTTCGGCTCGTTTGGCTCTCAGGAGCGCACTGTCGAGATTGAATGTTAAGTGATGTTTATTGCGCAGGTCTGCGATCAGTCCGTCACGCTGGCGAGTGACGCGCACGAGCTCGGCACGGAGGCTCGTAAGTTCTTGGCGGGCGCGGCCGAGCTCGACGTAGACGATGTCGAGCCCAGCATGCCCGGTCTTCAGTTCAGGCATGCTCATGCGATCTGCTCCACCGTTTCGCTCGAGAGCGCCGGAGCAGTCTCGCAGGCTTCGATCCATGCTGCTTTGCTCGCGCGGCCCAGCCCTTCAGTAGCTGCGGCGTCTGCGGTAAGCCACTCGAGCGCGTCTGTTGGATTGTCGTGGAGGCCGGCGGTGTATCGATCGACTTCGTCAGAAGAGCTCGTTGTGCGGTGCACATGCGTGATGATGGCGCCACCCTCCGAGAGATAGATCGACACGATGACGGCGCGTTCCGTGCCGAAGCCGAAATACGGCCGCGCTGTCTCCTGTTCGGCGACCGCCAAAATCCAGCCGCGAAACTGCAGATCGCGGTTGCCGTCTCGCTGCAGTGTGAACTCCTGGGCGTCTTTGGGGTCGAGGCCTTCGATCAGTTCTTTGCCCATGTCGTTGTCCTTGTCGTTGCCGGCGTCGAGCCGTCGACGTGATGCCGAACGGCTGAGCCTGCAGAGCACGCTAACAGAACCTGTCAGCTAGCGCGAGGTCAGCCGTAGGCCGTCCGCTTGGCCCGCTTGCGCTCGGCCGGCGTCATCTTCTGGAACCAGAGCGAGCCGCAGACGGCATCAGGATCGACCGCGCCCCCCGATTCCTCCACGCCCTTTACGCACGCGTCCCACCACGATTTTGGTGGGCGTCGGGTTGTAGCGCCGGGCACGGCGCGTTTGGCGCGGCGTAGGCCCGGTCGCTGGCGGCGGCTTTTTTTCTGGCTTCCACGGCTTGAACGGGCCCGCTTCTTCGTCTTGCGCTTCTTGGTCTTGCGCTTGGCCTTCTTCCGTTTCGCCTTCTTGCGCTTCTTGGTCTTGCGCTTGGCCTTCTTCCGGCTCTTCGGCTTGCGTCGCGGTTTGGTGACTGAGATCCCAGCCGCCTTCAGGCGCTTCTTGAGTCGGTGGCGTTTCAGACTCTTCCCGACGTTCGTTGCCATTTTGGTTCTCCATCTTCGGGTCTCCAGTTGGTCTATCCGGCCTGCTCTGCTGCCCAGCGTTCAAATTCCTCAGCGTAGGCCTCATCGCTCGGAAAGTCCGCGAGCATGGCTTGCACATCTCCAGCGTTCTCCTCGGCCCACTCAAAGAACGCCTCGGCTCGGCTCCTGCGCGCCGAGCCTCTGATCGAGCGCTTGACCTTCTTCCACACGGGCAGCAGCTCGGGCGCTGCTCCCAGTATCTCGTGCTCGACAGCCGAGTCGCTCTCTTGAATCGCCTCGTAGGCCCGGCGTCGCTTCTTCGGCTTCGTCTCCGCTCCCCAGACCTTGTAGAGCTTGTGAGCTTCGCGCTTCTCACCCCTGGCCGCTGCAATGCGCGCTTTGGCAGTCGAGCGGCTACGCGTGCGCCGGCCGGCGCATTGCTCCTTTAGTCGCTGGCGAGCTCGGCCGCATGTCTCGCGGATACGCTCGAGCTCGGCTTCGCGTTCGGCTCGAGCGGCGGCGATCGAGACGTTGCCAGCGCCCAGCGCCCGGCGCAGCTGCTGGCGGCTCATGTCCTTGACCAGCTTCTCTTTCCATTCGGCTTCTGGTCGGCCGACGGGGCCAGGATTGTGGCCGGGATTGTCGGTGAGCTTCGGCGGTACGATGGGCACCCGCACACCCCGCCGCCGCAAGCGCTTGCGAGCTCGGTGCGCTGCGAGCGCTTGGGCGATCGGATCTCGAGCCATAGCTCACCGTTTGCGTTTGGCCTTTTCGGCTCGGATGTGTTGGCGCATCCGCCGCGCATACGCCACACCGAAATAGGTACGTTCACCTACTTTCGGTTCGCGACCGAGCCACCAGACCAGGGCAGTATGTTCGCCGATCGGATCTGGACTCCAACCTGTGGCGGGCTTTTTCGTACGGCGGTAGCGTGCTGCTGCTTTGTTCGCGCGCATCGCTGCATAGCGCGCCAATCCCTTCGGCATGTAGCGCCGTTTTCTGGGTCCCGGTTGCGCTTTCAAAGTCGCCGGCAATTGGAGTGCTCGTCTCGGTGCAGCACGCTTTTTCGGCTTGCGTTTCGTCGCGCGCTTCTTCTTCGTCGTCGGAGGTCCGAGGCGAATGCCCTCTTTCTTGAGCCGCTTGTTCCTGCGGTGTCGCTTCAGCGCTTGGGCAATCGGGTCTCGGGCCATGGCGCTACTCTAAGGAGGGATGGATCATCGACGGGATTTGACCTTCATCGCTCACCAAGATGTAGAGCTCGGGGTCACGTGCGACGTCCGCTATGTCCATCTCCCTGCCGTCGACGAGCATCATCCGGCGCACGAACGTCGGGAAATGGGAGTAGTCGCGGTAGCTGGCTGGGTGGCTGTTGGCGACCGGCTGCAACACGGGTTCCCCGCCTGGCGAGCGAAAGCCAGCCTTGTCCCAGTGCCAGCCGAAAATCGTGCACTTGTCTCGCGCATTCATGGGCGAGGCAACGTAGTCCTTCCCGACGGTACGCACCAAGGCGCCAGTCCTCTCGGCGTACTCGTCAATCCTCGTCGAGTGCTGAAGCATCCGGCTGGTGTTCATCATGGCCGCGTCTGGCGTCTGCGTCTGCGGTGCTACGCGTATTTGTGCGGCGATCCAGGCTAGATCACTAATGCGCGTCGTGGGCAGATAGGCGCCGAGCTCGAGGCCGATTTGTGACGCTGTCGGGTGCGAGACGTTGACGCGACAGACGCCCTGCCAGCGCTCGCCACTCAGCGCGCGAACGATCACGGGCATTCTGAGGGCGTCGTTTGAGACGTACAGCGTAACCGAGCCTCCACGCGTCGAGATTGGCATCCACTCGACCGGAACGGCCAAGCCTGCGCGCACGCCTGCCAGGATGCGGGCGTCCCGGTCAGGAGAGGGCGCCTCGCCGAGCTCGACATAATCGCCGCTGGGGGAGGGTTCAGGGGGAGGTGGCGGCGGCTGGGGCCCTGGCGGCTCGCCCGGCGGTGGTGGTGTAGGAGGAGGAGGCCTCGGCGGCGGGGGCGCTGACAGCGGCGCAGCTTGCGCCCCGCTCATCGAGGCGAGGATGGCTACGCTCGCCCCGAGCCCGAGCAGTACCGCTGCTGTTCGCCGTGCCATCGTCTGAATCCGTGGACCGCTTTAGGGGCTGTAGTAGTCGAGCACCTTCGCTTCGCTTGCAACATCCACCATCGGCCGTGCCGCTCCGTAAGCTACACCGACCGAACCTAGAAGAATGTCATTGATGGTGCCCCCCATAATCTGCAGTGCAGCGGCGTTGGCAACAATTGTGGACATGGTGCCGAGCAGGAAGGCGTATTGCGGAGCGTTGCCCGTGGTCCCCCATACAATCGCGGATGCCTCGAGAAGACCCCCAGGATCAAATACGAATGGAGCGTCAGCTCCACAATTTACAAATAGTGTGTCTCCGTCGATTTTGACTCGTGTGCCTCTGCCGATATCTATCCGCCCGGAGCCGTCAAAGGTGGCCTGGTCGATATTCACGCGAACACCAGCCCAGCACCAGATTCGGTCAGTAGTTATCAGAGTCCCCAATATGGCGACATCACCTCCGGTCAGTTCCATGCTGTAATTGCTGGCGATCATGCCACCGCGTAGGAAGGTTTGCCCATCGCGCACATGAAACCTGTTGTTGTTAGTCCCTTTGGTGGCACAGCGTACAAAGGAAACGTAGCCGCTGTGAACAGCCACTTCGTAGGTGCTGGTCTCTGCGCTTTGGTCGATTTCGATATAATTGAGATACATGAAACCTTCCCCGATATCCACATACACATTCCCCTTGATGACGGTCTGGGCGAATACCTCGAAGGTGTCGCCGATGCCTGGTTCGACCATGTTCCAGCCGCTCGCATCCAACCACAGCGGCATCAGCGCAGTCTTGGCGGCGAGGTCGCGTGAAACATAAGCTGTGGCTCCCGCATTGGGTCCGCTCGTAAGGATCGCCTGTTTGTGGACTAATCCACTTGCGGTCCAGGACACGGGGAGCGCAGCATCTGTAAGTTCGGGTTCCTGTTGTGCGCCTACATTCCACGGCAAATAGCCAGTAACTGAACCCGAGTAGAGCGGATCATGAGTGAGTGATCCGTTAATGACGAAGTCCTCGGGATATTGACGGACCTTCATATCAATCAGGAAGTTTTGGACCACATCGCCAGTGTCGAGAATTGTTAGTGTTTTTCGAGCTGGTGCCTGACTATGATCCGTGAGCAAACGGCCATGTCGCCTGCGGAACTCTTCAAACGTCTTGATCGGAGCCGTGACGACCGTGCCGCTGTTCTCATCGTCGCCATTGACTGAGTCCATCCACCAGTTCATTTGGCCGCGCCAGTGATTGTGCGGCAAGCAGGCGCGGTGAAAGTTACCGATGCCGCTTTGCGTCGCGATGATGGTGATTCCGTCTGGCGCCTCTGTGGAGCCTCTTTCCAAGGTCCAGAAGTCGCGGACGTTGGTCATCGCGATCGGTGCGCCGTTCGGCAGAGGCACATCGTTAAGAGCAGCAAGCTCGTCGATGTTTTGGACTGTGGTAGCCATCAGTTGATCTCCTACGGCGTCGAACGTGATGACGATGCGGCCAGCATCGTCCACCAAAACGTAGCGGTCTTCCCCAAAGAGTGTCAGGCCCTTCATCGGATCGAACCCACTCATAGCGCGAGCTCCCAGACGGTGCGGACGCGTTGCGGCAGCCACATGCCAGCGCGGACAAAGCGGAAGTAGTGCGCGCCGAGCGGCACCACGAGCCGCGTGGAGGTAGCCCAGGGAACCTCAGCCAGGATCACAGGGGTTGCAGGACCGATGATGCTGTCCGCGAGCAGCCGGATATCCACGTTCGCCACGTTGTTGGGCGCGGTGGTGAGCAGGTAGACAGCGTGCGCGAAAGCGGGGATGGGCAAGATCAGCGCGGCATCCGCGGGCATGACATGTTCTCTCGTGCGGACGGCGGGAACGTGGGCCGCATCGCCGACCGAGACGAGCGCTTGCACGCTGAGCAACACCGGCTCAGGACCCGCGTGCACTGCCGTACCCGTCGCGTAGACGCTGAGCTCGACGAAGTCGGCGCCGCCGGTAAGACTGAGCTGTGTTCCCCAGCTCGAGACGTCAAACTCTGCCTCAGCCGTGCCGCGTCCAGTGGACCAGCGAGCTACGCCGACGACGTCGAGGGTGCCGCCAAACTCGCGGGCAGGAGTCCGGTACCACATGCACACGCCCACGTGCACCGGACGGCCGGCGGCATGCTCATCGCGCTTGCCCCCGAGCTTGCAGACCACCCGCGGATGACCGTCAAGCCGCACGTTGTCGACCTTGCCGCCAGCGTTGTAGCCCTTGGCGATGCCTTCCCAGCTTGCCCGAGCGCTCTTGTCCACTAGTTCGCTCCTCCGTTCGGCTCGGAGGTACCGCCGTCGTCCTTGGGCGGCTTTTTCGGCGGCGGTCCAGCCGGTGAGAGAGCGAACAAACCTTGGCGCGCTTGTTCGCTTTCGCTGGCTTGCTCGAGCATCGAACGGAATGCCGCGCGGCCCTCCTCGTCGAGCTGATCGATCAGCGGGCCGAGCTTGTCCATCGGTAGCTGTCGCATCACGATGCTAGCCGCATCGGCACCACTGAGCCGAGCTGCGATCAGCTTCACGACGTGGCCTAGTTGCTCGAGCCCATGATCGAGCCGCTCCTCTTGTTTGTCGGCCTGGCGTTGCTCCAGATCACGGGTGGCCTTGCGGTCAAGTAGCTCTTGGATGAACTCGAGCCTTTCGGCATCCGTTTTCCGGGTTCGGTCGAGCTCGACGTTTTGCCGTTCGACCGTGCTGGCCAGGTTCATGAGCAGCGCGCGGCTCGCGACGTCGGCGAGCTGTTGCATCTTCTCGATATGGCGGAGCCCCGGTTTGAACAGGGCCACCGGAACCGATCCGGAGCCCATCTCCGAAGAACCGATGTTGGCAGGGGCGCTGATGGGTTCGAGCCGCATGAGTTGTTGAGCGACGACGCCGGCTCCCCGCATCACAGCAACCGAGTAGCGCTGCACGGTCGCGAGCGCTTCACAGTGCGAGCGAGCCCCGGTAATGAAGCGCCCGGCGAGCTCGGCCGGCTTCGGCGGCTTGTCCTTCTTCTTCGTGCTCGGCTCGTACGTGTCGAGGATGGTGGCGCCCGCTCCGTCCGAGATGGCAGCAAGCACGATCGTAGTGATGCCCGGCGCCTCGATCCACTGCTCGAGCAGCTCTCGCCAGCTGGGTTCCGGTTTCTCTGCCATCGCAACTGCCTATTTGAAAGCCCTCACAGTGTACCCCACCGCGAAGAGGCCGAGCACGAACAATGACGCTACGCCGAAGCGGTGGAGCTCCTCAGCTGTCAAGGGCTCTTCGGGCGGCTCGTCCGGTCCTACGATCACATTCTGTTGTGTCGGCTTTCCTCCTGCAGACACAAAGGATGAGTGCCAGGCTTTGAACGCCGCATCCCAACGCTTCATCTCGCTCCAGCGCTGCTCAGTGTTGTACCAGCGATCCCAGAAGGGGGAGTGTTCGGCGTACCAGGTGAACCAACCGAACCGGGGCACCTCGGGCGGTTGATCGCGCACGCCGTAGAGGAACACCTGCCACATGCTCGCGTCGCCCTGTCCCCAGTAGGGCGCGGCGCGCTGAGCGTCCTGGATGTCGGCGTCGAGCTGGCGGAGCTGCTCGTCAAGCTCAACCATCCAATCCAGCAGATCACCCGCGGAGTGCTCGGAGAGCACACCGCCGACTTCGGCCGGGCTCGCTACGCGCACGAGCTCGGCGGTAGCGCGCTGGAACGCGGGGCCCTCGGGCGCGAGCTCGGCCCGGCGCTCCCACCACGAGAGCTGGGCCCAGAGCTCGGCGAAGCGCAGCTGGGCGGCGAGCTCGTTGGGCCAGGTCTCGCGCCAGGTGTCCCACTCGCTCCGGAGGCTCTTCGGAATGATGCCCTCCAGCTCCCCCAGGCGCTGTGAGACGTGCTGCAGGTCGGGGAGGGTCCTCATCGACGGCCCCCCATGCGACGGCGCCAGGCGGCGAAAGCAAGCCCTAGGAGGGCCAGGCCGCCGAGCACGGCCCGGCCGCTCGGCTGGGGGACTACGCCCGGCGCCGGCGCCGGCGGCGGTGGTGTGAACGGCTGCACGATGATGGGGGGGCGCTCGCGCGCAGCGTTCACGATTCCCTGTACAGGTGCCGCGGCTTCGGCAGCAGTGATGGTGCCATCGCTGTTCCGATCCAGTGCCTTGTTCTGCTCGTAGGCTACGCTCGGGCTAGCGTAGAGCACGAAGTCTGCTCCCTTCCCGAGTCCTGCCGGCGCAAAAACTGCCAGGTAGTGATCGGCAACAGAGTCGATCGACCGTGGCCCAAGTACTTTCCCATAGTAGCTTTGGACCCATGCCAGCTGTTCGATGGCCGAGAGGCCAGCGAGCCAATCGAGAGTTGTCCCGAGTGCTATCGCGGTCGTTTTGGTGAACTGAATCAGACCGACGGCTCCCGAGGCAGGATTTCGGATCGATGCGCTGAACGTGCCACCAGTCTCGAAGGAGATGACAGCCGCCAGGTAGGAAGGGTTTAGCGCGAGGCGTTGGGCGACTGCGACGAGCTCGCGCCGAAACATGTCCGTTGTACCATCGAGCCCTCGCACGGCCAGTAGTTCCATCAGAACACCTGCGGACCGTGAGGGCACGGCATCGCGCCCCAGTTATTGGCGCCGCCGAACGCGGAGCCGCAGAGGCCCTCGAGATGGCCAATGCTCTGCACGCCTTGGAGCTCGGGCAAGCTCGGCGCGGTCATGCCGCGGGACGCGAACGCGTCGCGGAGCACGGTCCGGGCTTCGGCGTGAGTGAGCATCGCATGGGCTACTAGGCTACCGACTGAACCTGACGCCAAAAACGGCCGTATCGAAGTCTGCTACGACGGCCGGGAACGCGGCGTTTTCCTCGTTCATGTAGACGTGGACGTCTGTCGCGCCTGTGCGGGTGATCTGAACGTTGCGCATGGCGCCTACCACCTGCGCATCAGCGACGGACGCGACGAACAGACCGCCTCCGGGCGGGCCGGTAATGCCGGCGGTGCTGATGAGTGACAGATCCCACTCGCCCACGCTCGGGTTGAGAGGCGTTTGGATCCACTGGCCGCTGTTCAGCTTCATGTCCACGCCAACGGCATCGATGAGGCCTGCAGCATGAGGGCTCACCCGTCGCTGGTCGGGGTAGCCGATCAGCGGAGGCCTGGCAGACGGAACGCCGACGAAAATGAGATCGACGTCTGAGTCTTGCGCAATGCTCCCCGGTACGCCGTTGTCCTCGAGGATGCGGAGCTCTTTCTGAACGTCGGAGACGTGGTGGACGGCGCAAGCTCTCATCGTCGCTGGGTACGCCTGACCGCGAGGCGTGGCGATGACAGCGATTTCGCTGGCGTCGAAACCCATGTCGCTCTGCAAGTTGAGCAGATAGATCCCCTGAGCTGAGCGCGTGACGCTGGAGAAGTGCCCAGAGTTGTTGCGCAGTTGCAGAGCAGGGCCTGCGAGCAGTTCGATGCCCACGCAAGCCACGAGGCCCGCGGCGTCGTCTTGATTTCCTTCGGTGTCGATGACTACGAAATCGAAATCGAGATCGGCCGGGACGGAGGGGTTGCCCGCCAGCTCTTCGAGGATGTTGACCTCGAAGCCAGTAACGGTCTGCGCACCAAAGCCGAACCCGGGCATTTTGCCGGCGGGAGGCTGGCCACGTTTCGTCCAGAGCATCACCGCATTTGCTGGCGCGATCTGGTACTCCGTCTCGAAGAGGAACACCGCATCGCCCACGACTCCGCCGCTGAGAACGCTTTGGTAGGCGCCCGACTGCCAGAGAAAGGTGGGGGTTGTCGGCGCTAAGTACTGGACGCTACCTGCGCTGTGGATTCTCATGCTCTTGCCCTCCGCTGGATTTGCTCCAACATCCGCCGTCTCATGACGTTTTGAGCGGCTACCGTGGCCGCTCGAGCGAAGTGAACACGTGGGGCTCGTGGTCTCCGGCGGCCTTCCACATCGCGAATGAGTCGTCGGAGCTCACGTTTCCACAAGCTGAGCTCGCGGATGCGTCGGAGGATTGCGCGATCCTCTTCGGTGATGCCGACCACGCCTTGCTCAACGCCCCATTCTTCTTCGAGCATCGCCAAGAGCCACTCGAACATGGCCATGAGATAGCCGAAGGCCTCAAGCGCCGCGGAATCACCTTCGCGCGCCTGTTGTGCGATCTGCGCCACCTGGCTCTGAGCGGCCGGATCACCAGCGGCGGCTTTCTTGGCCACATCGTGCGCCTTGGCCATGCCACGAGCTCGGCGCAGACCCGGAGCGCCGTAGCGCTTGGCGATGGCGTGTGCTGCGAGCAGCCCCCGGCGTACTCGCTTCGCACTTGCCGCGCGTCGCGTGAGCCGTTCGGCTTCCGCTGCCTCCTTGCGCGCCGCTTCGGCAGCGGCCTGCTCGGCTTCCCGCTGGCGTGCGAGCGCTTCGGCTTCGAGTCTGTTAGCCGATGCATCCAAGTTGCCTGACTCTCGCGCCGCTTGGTCGAGCGCAGCAGAGGCGGCGTCCATCGCTGCACCCGTCAGCCCAGTGCCGACAAGGACCGGGCCCGCCACTGGGATCAGGCTGACCACGCCGTTGACGACGTTTTGGACGACTTCGTTGCCGATGATGTCGGAGAAAGTATCCGCGACATCATCCCAAAATCCGCCCACACCTCCGGAGCCGTTACCGCTCACTCGATTGCGAGCAGTCTGGCGAGCGAAGCGGAACAGCTCCGGAGCCCGTTGCGCGGTGCGAAACGCAACCAGCCCTTGCAGCCGGGCGAGCTGCCGAGCGATCAGCGCTTCGGGAGCTCGGGCGACGATATCCAACGTCCCCTCTGGGAAGTGGACGCGCGCAGCGGCGGACCAGAAACGGCCCCGCCGTTGCGGCTCGAAAATCTCGATCCTTGGTTCAGGCATAGCGCCCTTTCTACTCGTCGCTGGGTTTGGACTCGTCGCTGGGTTTGGAGTCGTCTTCTTCGTGGCCTACTGGAGCGGCGTCGTCGGAGTCTTCTCCGGCAGTGATACCGTAGATGGGCGGCACGGTGAACGGTGGCAGGGTGACTCCTGCGGGGGGAGCTGGCACGCCTGGGACCGTTGTTGTGCCAGGTCCCGCAGTCTGGACGGGAGGCAACGGCTTCTCCCAGATTTTCCAGCTGAGAGGCAACAATATCACCTCGCCCACCGTCCACGGCACGAGCTGGGTGACCCCGCCGACCGTGACCGTCCGCATCCCGGGATTGATCTCGGGGATTTCGCGCCAGCGGTTGGCGTTGCTGGTGTAGTACTGCGCCATGTAGGAGGCGATGTCTCCGGTCCGGAGGGTGAACTCGGAGCCGCCTCGGGCACTGTCTGCCATTTGGCGCTGCATGCGCAGCTGACTCGCCCGAGCTCGGAGCGCAGCGGCGGCGGCCGGGTACTTCGCGTCGAGCAGATTGGCCATGCGGTCGAGTGCTTCGGGTTCGATGTCTGGATCAGCCAGCGCCTTGCGGACGCCGGCCGCGAGCTCGGGCGGCATCCCTTGGGCCCATGGTTCGGGCTCTACGCCCATCGGAGGCATGCCGGGCACGCCAGGCACCCCAGGGACGCCAGGGATTCCAGGCACCCCAGGAACGCCAGGAACGCCAGGGATGCCCGGCAGAACCGGTGCACCAGGCGGCGCAGCGGGCGGAACGCCAGGCACTGCGGCCGGGATGACGGGACCGGGAACGGCGCCCGCCACGTCGAGCAGCACGGCCCAGGGGCCCGTTGGGGTAGCGGCGATCCTGTACTGTGTTCCAGTGAGGCAAATCACGCGCCCCACCGCTCCGGGTATGGGCACCGTGAGTGACCCCAAGACGAGGACCGCGCGCTGTTGTGCGAGTAAGACGGCATCACTGGCCAGCGGGGTTCCTGGAATCCACGGGATGATTTCGAAGAAAGTGGCCTGTCCCGTCCCTGGTCCACCTGGCGCGGTAGTCTCGCGCAAGCTGCTCTGCCGCAGCAGCGCCATGATTCTTCCCACCGCCTCTTGACGGAAATAGCGGATGGGCCCTTCGGGCATGCTTCTGATTTCCGTGTGCTCGAGCCCTGGCAGCGCTGGCGGCACGCCCGGCAACGGGGGCGCTCCGGGCACCTCCGGAACGCCGGGAGGTCGGGGCTCTTCGCGCCTCGTGGTGAGCAACAGCAGACCGCCTGCCACGAGCAAAGGCACTACAACTGAAACAGCCATCGTGTTGTCCTATCTCATTCCGAGTAGTCGCGAAGGGTCTTCGATCCGACCGTCGCCGCGTCGGACCACGATGTGATAAAGCCACCCCTGGCGCTTCTGGCTCCAGCGTTTGCGCCAGGTCGGAAAGGCACGCTCGCCACGCAAGACGAGCTCGGAGGCGCGCCAGCATGAGAGGTCTTCGCAATCCCCGGCGCTCTCTTCGAGACAGACCGGGATGGAGCGCCAACGTTCGAACGGCTCGCGCTCATAGCGGACGCCGCTTTGGTAGAGCGGCGGCGTCCGCGGATGCCGCCGGAGCCAGTCCAAGTCGATCGCAAACAGAGCGCGGAGCAGTTGTTCAACGACGAGATCGGAGAGCTCGGGCGGCTCAAATAGAGCGCGCCAGCGAGCCACACGCTAGTCCTCGTCGAGGTCGATGCCCCTGAATTGGCCGGTGAATCGGCGAGCCGCACCGACCAGGTTGATGATTTCGACCAGGAGCTCGGTTCCCGGATAGAGGACCGGACTCTCGAGCGGCGGGCGGTCGGGAGCGGCGAAGATGTCCGCGGGCACCGGATGGCCGCCGCTCAGGAGGTTGGTGCGCTGGACCTGGATGCGCCCGATCAGGAAGTCGCCAGCGATGGCGGCGCGAACCTGAAAGTCGATGATCCGCATGCGGTCGACCGCTTCGGTCGCGATCGTAATCGTTTCGTTGGCAGCGACGTCGCGGCCCAGCGACACTTCGCTGTCGATGCCGAGCAGGATGCACGGCTGCTTTCCTGCGAGGCTCCGGCGCTCGAGGGCAGCGGCGCGCTTGTTGCTCACTACGAGCCCGCGCGCCTTGATGAGCTTTTTCAGCCGAGCGGCCATCGACTTCACTGCCGTAGTCGGTGGGGGGCGACGCACCGCGAGCGCTTGACCGACGCCAGCGTCGAGCAGATCGAGGGCGTTGTCCTCGCCGACGTAGTCGACGCCCGAAACCGCATCCATCAGATCCTCATCGCTGAGCGCGTCGATCCCAGCGACCAAATCAGCATCGTACTCCTGTGGCATCTGTTTTCCTCTTTTGCTAGCGCGCAGACTGCGCGCACGGTTGGTGCCTGTCCTGCAGTCAGCGGCGCTGTTCTGCTGTCAGCCGCTCGAAGTTTCGGATCAAATCGGCCATCGACGTCGCTTGCTGCGCCGGGGCGAATTGTTGGCCGACGTAGCCCGAGCCGATCCCTGCCGTCGCGCCACCTTGGCGAGAACGTGAGTAGACCGCTTTGTACGCCTCGGCGCTGAGCATGCCGGTACCGATGGCGCCGACGAGCGAGGATTGCTTGCCAGCCCACTCCATGAGGCCAACGACGGTCAGCGCGCCGCCAGTCAGGAGCGGGAGGCCCAAACCAAGGGGGCGTTTGTCGAACCACTTGGCGTCCATGTAGCCGGCGCCTGCGGCGCCACCGATGGTCGCCACGGCGTCGATCGCCTCTTGAACGGCTCCCCGGGCCTTGTCCCGTAGGTAGGAGATCCGGCGTTCTGATCTGTCCAAGCGGTCCAGGAGTTGCTCTTGTGTGGCCATGGCGCCTAGATTTTCACGAGCCACACAAAAGCGGTAGAATGGTAGGGACTAGGACGGAGTTGAGACGAGGGACGGATAAGTATGCAGACTGCAACGAAAAACATCCCAAAGGGGCTCATCGATCGCAAGGCCGTAGCTCTCATGTGTCGAGTTACGACCGGTGTTGTGCGCTACTGGGAGCGTCAAGGACACCTGAAAGCGAAGCTGCGGGATGCTAGCGGCAAGTACTGGTATGAGCCTGCCCACGTCACAGCCAGCAACCTGAAACGAGTACGCGGACGGACCAACGACGCGCGCCGAGCTGGTGCGTTGGCAGCGTCCGTGTACGCAGGACTTCGCGCCGGTCAGCGAGTCCGCGACTTGGTGATCGAGCTAGCGGAGGCTCCGGAGGTAGTGGAAGAGCTCGCGGAACGCTACGCAGGCTCGGTTGACACGCTCGTATGCGGGCACATCGTCGACGAGCTCGGCGCACTACTGGCGAGCACCGGCTATGAGCTCATCTGGTCGGAGTTTCCCAGGCACGTGAAGAGATGGATCACGCTGGAGAACGCCGAGGCCGCTCGAGCGGTGGCTAGCGCTGTCGTCGTGAAGGCATCGGCGAGCCTAAAAACTCGCCGACGCGATCAGCGATCGACTGGCGGAACCGCTCGGCGCTCCGCTCGAGCGCAGTAGGCGCGGCATTGTCCAGCCGAAGCTGATAGATGGCGCTCTGTCCTGTCGCAGGGTCCTCGATGAGGGCCCGGCCTTGGCTGTAGAGCGCTACGGCATGACCAGCGCGCCGAGCGGTGAATAAAGGCTCCGGCGGCTGTTCGTTCCAGAGCCGGACCCAAGCTGCGCGCCAGTTCTCGCCAGCTGCCTCTGGACCGTCGGGCCAGACGCGCGTGGCGTGTTGAGCGGTGGCGCCGGCGAGCTGCAGCAGAGCGTCTAGGACGTTACCCATGCTCCCAGTGTCGCACAGGTTGACCGAGCGCGGCTAGTACAGAGGCACAGCCTGCGCGCATGCGTGTTCGGCTGAGCTCGAGCACATCGACGCAGCCGACACAGTGCTCCCAACATAGTCCGCCGTCTGCATGGCGGACCAGTCTTCTTCCCTGACCACCGCAGAGACCGCAGAGCGTTTTGTGAAAGGGTAGTTCTTGCTGGACCTTGTTTTCAGTCGGCACGGTTCTGTTCCCTTTCCAGTTTGGCGACCAAGATGACGTGGACAACGAACCATCCGCTTTCACGAACAGCCTTCAGATTTGCGTTCTCGGAATCCCCTTGGATGTCGATCAGTTTGTGGCCGCAGACATCGCAGACAACTCCGGTCGTCGTGATCCGTTTTTGGCTATGTTCGAGCATCGTCTTGTCGCTCTTGTTCGAGGAGGAAGGTGCGGAACCAACTTGCCGAGCCAGGACCGAGGCACACACCACAGAGCGCCATCAGTGTGAGCCTACTCTGGTCGTTTTCCCTGTAAAACACGTAGCGGAAGAACCAACCGCGTTCGCGGAGTCGTTCGCGTATTGCTGACATCGATTCGGTTGTGGAAGGTTCGTGGAGACCGAGCGCGCCGCAGCAGTCACACGTGATTTTCACGTCGTAGGTGAAGGTGCATTTT
>Ga0209986_10001800_pt1 | contig 20187 bp, 6 predicted proteins | sample BlataG_FD_183168 | JGI IMG/M metagenome (GOLD analysis project Ga0209986, IMG submission 183168) | Deep subsurface microbial communities from Black Sea to uncover new lineages of life (NeLLi) - Black_00105 metaG (SPAdes) (version 2) | ecosystem: Environmental > Aquatic > Marine > Oceanic >... | reverse complement strand
TTGAGAGTATTCAGCCATCTGACACTGATTTGGGCGCCAAGGCACCAAAGGATATTAAGATCCAGGGTCTGTGGTATGCTCAGCTGTCATAAGTATTATATATAATAATATGTGTGTGTGTGTGTGCGGTATTAGTGCATCTTTTAAAAGAAAGAAAGAAATGATAATAGAGAGGAAATGGAAGGGGGGGTGGGGGTGATGAACTATGGACAGGAAAGGTTATGTAAATAGCGGTAAAAAGAGGGTAATTGGTGGAGAGAGAAGATTGAGAAGAAGAATGAAAGTTTTGTTTTGTATCATCAATGTCTGGAAGACGTTGGTTTTGAGTAGCCGCGCGTGTGTGTAATGTCACTGCTTACATTGTGATGGAAAGTAGAGTTCTGGAGGGGAAATGGGAGTGAGGAAAAAGGGGACAAGAACTACATACAAGTACAACTGCCGGCACGGTTACAAGTTGATTCTTGAATAGATGGGATACAATCAATCAGAGCTGGAGTCAATTCCAACTGCTTACTCTTATTTGATCATCATTACAACCATTGGATAGTACAACATAAGTTGAATGAGGGTAAGGATACATATATATTGCATTTGAGTGGAAATGCATGCATGGGGCAGGGCAGGGAGGGCAGGTTCCTCTCTCTCTCTCTCTCTCTCTCTCTCGGGAGCTCAAACTGGAACAATTCGAGGCAACAGCACAACAGAAATACAAGATGGTTGGGCAAATTTCTGTTCATAATGTCTCTTCTATAATACTCTTCTGACGAGTTACAATCTTGACTACAATCTCTTGATTGTTTCTTATTCCTCTTCACGAACCTCTTAGCAATTGACTTTGACAGCCAGTCAACATGAACTTTAAATTGTTCCTTGTGCTTTGCACTCTCGCCCTGAGCAGTGTGTCTCTCGCCGCGGGTAAGTTTCTTAGCGTGTATTGAATGGAATTCTCCAGCATCCCACCGTTATACAGCTTCACTCAACTGCCGCTGACTGTCGTTCAATGATCCCCAATTCTAACCACCCCTTTCCCTACTGCGCCCCTCTAACAGGCCGTCGTGATGTTCTTGAGCTCAAGAAGGGTAAGTTGAAGGCTGTTAAATCTCTTCCGCAGCAAGTTGTTCACATCCCAACTGTCACCAACCCAACCAAGCTTCCCCCACACTCACCTCTCCTTCATCCTTACTCACTATCACAGGCAAGCTTGCTGATACCCTTGTGGAGGGCAAAAACAAGGTCCTTGACAAGCTTGATGCCTACATTGACAAGAAGTTTGCTCCCAAACCTGAAAAGTCCGGCATCCTCAGCTCTGTTGTTGACAAGAAGGAAGCCGCCCTCCAGGCCATTGTGAACCAGCTCAAGGGCTGCGACAAGGGGGAGTACCTCGATGGCGTTGACTGCGTCATGTGCCGTACCTGTGCTGAGGGGGAAACTGTGTTGAAGGAATGCGATGGCACCACCACCAAGGATGTCGTCAAGTGTGAAGCACCTGGGCCAGGGCCAGTGTGAAGAGCCATATGCACTGGACACACAGTGAGACGGACCTCCCTGCCTATGGAGCTCTTTTCCCTCTCTCCAAGCCTCTTTTATATATTTTTTTTTTCAATTCCTAAAAAGAGTCTTTGATGTTGAGTTTCAAATGATTTATCTTTTTTCCAACTTTTCCCCATTTTGTAAATAAGCCAGAAAATAGTATCAAGTGAGCTTTGATTGCATTTGTTTTGAAGTGCAATTCGGGACGACAATGCAAGTGAGAGAGGGTGGTCAAAAAAAACCTTCTTCAAGAGAAGAGAAGTGAGTGTGCTGGATGAACACTTATCTATTCTATTGTCATATCTATACTGTAGATGCATTTATTTATTAATCAAGCTAACAGATTTACTATACATGGTATATATTTAATACACTCCCACTCCAAAAGAAGCCCTCCTTTCTCCTTCCTCCTATATTGACTCTAATAATATAACAAGTGCTCACAATCTTTTCCTCCTATTACTACTACTACTACTATTCCACAACCACCACCCTCCCAATGCCACCATCACCACTCCAGTACCTACCACCACAGCCCCATTCGACACCATCCCGCAACTACTACCACCACCCTTATTACCTTGTCCTATTACCATTCTCCCAGTCACCACTGCTCTCATCCACTCCCCCCAAGATACCGTCGGCAGCGGCATCCCCGTAGGCGCCTCGGTCAGCTGCTGATAGGCCATAGCATACACAGCATACCAATGACTAGGATGATTTATAAACTCCTTCATGACAGCTCTGCATTCTGGATTGCTGGCCAAAACACGACTCATGGGATCTTTGCCTTCAAGGACGTCTTTGTAAAATGTAGGGTCAAATATGGTGACTGATTTAGACTTTCTGGGGCTGTCTCCTTGTGGTGAAGATGAAGATTCATCTTGAAAAGTACCATTAGTACCATTGCTATTAGTGCCACCTTGGAATTGCTCTAGAGAAGGCCATAAGTCTTCAAATACCTGAGGTTTAGACCACCATCTTCCAAATGGGTGAGCTCCCAGGAGAGCTACTGCTTGCCTGGTTGACAGACCCATTCGGTAAAAGGCCTTGATCAATGCATCTGGTTGCTGTTGTTGGTTGCTATATGTAGAAGTAGAGATTTGGTAGATATTCTTGAATGTTGGGATTCTTGATTCTGGCATGGTAATGGTGGAGACTCTCCTGCCTGGTCTGAATTGGATGTTGGGGCCAGCATCCGGATGGTGGCCTGAAAGAATGACGGCAGCAATGACACCCGACAAGGCAATGATGTCGGCCGTTGACATTGTAGGGGCAAACAGTGCTTTCAGTTCTTGTAAGGCATTGGCTACATCTTGGAGGCCTGCATTAGAAGGGTAGCTGAGCTCTTCTGGTTGGAGGATGGAGGCATTGGCGCCGCCGGTTTGGCTGAAGGTGTCCCATGAACTGGCGTCGTAGATTGCCAGTCGGAGGAGTTTAGGTGCACAATATTGAGCCAGTGTGGTTAGTTGAGATGTGATGGCCTGTAATTCATCTTCTGCTACTGTTTGGAGAGTTGCATTCATGGTTTGCCAGGCTTTTGGTACCCAAGATCACTTGGGGGTATCCAAATTATATTAGATTATTCTAACCGGAGTAAACCCCAGCAGTGTAAGAGCGCCAATGTCAAATGTTCGGTTTGACACGTGTATCTTGAGTTGATAGAATCCCCCCAATCCGAGATTCAACCTCTATAGCTACAATTCTATGTTCAAAAGAGAGAGGACTGTGCAAAAGAGGTCAGATATGAGAAAACGTTTAGGCTTCATTACTTCCAAATCAGTAGCCCATTAGCTGTAACTTTACTATACCATTGCCGTTTGAAATCTTATTGATCAATCTATGGGTGATTGACCCCTTGCAGACGGCCTGCAGAGAGATAATACCATTTATCACTATTCATTCGCAAAAAAGCTCCAGTTTCTCATGATCAAATGTTTAGATTCAAACATTGAACCCATCCAGAAGTCTGCAGATTAATTAGATCGGTTTAAAGCTGATAGAGAACACCCATTAAACAATCATCCATAAACAATCGGCAAATTATAGCAATATGGCTATGTTAGGGCACCAAATTGTCGCCCAACCTATGCAAGACGTCGTAGATGAAGAGAAGGCTCGCATAGAAGCTCTACAGAAAGACTTGGATATTGAAGATTTCCTTTCCACCGAGACGCCGGTCCCCAGACGACAGGAACTCCTAGCCAAAATCAGAGAAAGATACGACACTCTCGCTCAGTCACAGCTGACTGCACTCTTCCTAAGGGCAGTACACCCTGCCATATGCGCCTCACTCACCACCATTGACCCAGATTATCAAAGTCCAGAAGGCACTGCTGCTCCCGCCAATGTCTTCAGAGCCCAGATTGTCGACTTTCTTGGTCACGTCCCAGTAGCAGACCTCCCCAGACCTTGTATCAACGATCTCCTCAACACCTGCCACGCCATCCTCTCTAATGACCATGAAGACAATGGTATGGTTGCTCAACGTCTCTTGTTTGATGCACATAAGCAATACAAACAGGCTTTGGAGGATCAGAGCGCTCCTTTCTTTGAATGGCTCAAGCAATTGTACGATGCTTTTCCTACTTCCTTTAGGCAGCAAATTGAGTCTAAACTGGAGCAAAAGGATGATGTTGCAATGGATGATGATGATGGAGAAAATAATAATAATATAGAAGAAGGAAAGGAGTTGTCAGCACCTGCTACTGCTACTGCCGCTACTACCCCTGCTGCAGCCAAAGGTCACCCACTCATCCCAGCCAAAGGCTCCTTCAAACTGGCAGCAGAAGTAGCTCTTATGATTGTCTTCCTGGTCCAATGCTACCCAGCTAAGATGATGACGAAGCTCCCGGAACACCTCCTCCCTAAAATGGTCACCGTCATCAACATTGCCGGACCAAAGCTCTCCCAAGTCCCCGCCTCCCTGAGTGTTGTGTATGCAGAATTCCGCATGGCCCAAATCAAGACCCTCTCGTTCCTTGCAATCATGGCTAGAAGCAGAGACAAAGAGGGAAAGAAGGCAATGGAGCCATTTAAAGAACCCGTATGCTCTGCGTTGATTCACCTCATGCAGCACATTCCGCTGACTACTAGTTCCAGAAAGGAGCTCCTCATTGTGTTTAAAAACATTGTATTCACAGATTTCAGATGCGGTTTAATGCCGTCGCTGGACATGTTGCTGGATGAAAATGTATTGCTGGGGGGGAATGCCAGCTGCAGAGAGAGCTTGAGACACCTAGCTATGAACACACTGGCAGAATATATCATGCAAGGGAAACAAGAGCTGTCTTTGGAGCATATTCAAAAAGCTGCTGCTGTGTTTGCTGCTGCTGCTCAGGATACCACAGTATCACCTAGCCTGCAATCAACCAGTCTCAGACTGCTGTACAACCTGGTTGACCCTGTGTACCACCGTAGAGGAGAGAGTGAAGCTACTGCACAGAGCTGTAGAGCTCTTTTGTCTCTGATTTTGGATACTTTTGTGAGTAAACTTGGTCAGCTGGGGAAACAGGCAGCGCAAGTTATTGGTGATGTCAAGTATCTGGATCAGCAGAGGAAGGATAGGAAGGCTAAGGAGGCTGCTACCTTGTTGGCGGAAGAAGCTGTGTATAAAAAGGGGATAAAGAAGAGAAGAGAGCAGTTGGATAAGAAGGCAGAGCAACATTTAGCAGCTTCGGCTGCTGCTGCTGCTGCGGCGGCGGCGGCGGAAGTGAAGCAAGAAGGAGAAGGTGGTGCTGATGCTACTGATGGTGCAGAGCCCATGCAAGTAGAAGTCAAAGAAGAGGAACCTGCAACTACTACTGCTGCTGCAGCAGATGAAGAAAGCACTCCTCAACCGCCTTCTGTTGTGCTAGAAGCCACAGAAGAGGCTGCTCCCAAAGAAGGAGAACAAGATAAAGACAAGGACAAGGAAGAAGATAAAGAGGACAAGGCCACACCCAATGAACCATTCAAAACAGTCCTTGCCTCCCTCCTCGCCACCCCACCCAAAGAAAGAGAGCTTTCTGAGTTTCGCCACCTCCTCTGGACCGTCTTCAGCTCCCTCAAGACTGTCATGTACACAGTGGTCTCCTTCCACACCAACAAAGCCCTTGCCGCCCCTCTCTCCTTCAGAGTAGACCACTGGAGCACCCGCCCAGATGATGTCACTGTCATGAGCCACATCTTACCCTATGCCATTCCCGCAATACTATTCTATGATGTACTGCCTATATCATCAAGTCAGGATATGAGAGACTATTTGATTGGGATATTTTCAGTGTTTAGCGATCATAGAGATTATGCTGACATAATCGCACCAAAAATCGGGTTTTTATACAATACAGTGCTTGAGAATAGATGGTATATGCGGGTGTTGAGGCAGATGGTGGAAGGGGAGAGTGCTCAGAAGAACTTTGTGAATAGACACGCTATTAGCTGCATTCTCCAATACTTGACGTCAGAGAAGATTGACACGCTGGAGGATATGGAGAGCGAGCAAGGGAAACTGACTGCTGAGCTGTTGGAGATGTGTTTTGAGAAACTACCGTTGATCCAACAGACTGTGGATAATCAGAAGGCTGCAGAGTTGGCAAGTTTAGAAATTCCTACCATTGAGAAGCTAGCTGCACCTCATATCATCAAACTGGTGTCGGCTGCATATCCCCGGCTGGCAGCTGGAGGCTCCAAGGCTAAAGGGTTCACCAGAGTGCTGCGTGAGCTGTTTTACAGACTGGCTCAAGGCAAGTTTTTGGAGGTTCAGCTGGCAGTAGGCACCATTGGAATGCACACGAAGATAGTAGATCTCATGCTGAGCATGCTGAGCGGTCCTGCTCTGCAATCTAAAGAGGAACAGGAAATTGCTGCTGAGCTCTGTCTTTTAGTTCCTGCCAGATTAGAACAACTCATCCAACTCATCCCCCGGATGATGCATGCTATTGTACGTGCACTAAGAGGCTCAGACCGAGCAGTCTCTGTTGCTCTCAAAGTGCTAGACGTCTGGGTCGACTCTTTCAACCCTGAATTCATTGAAAAGAGCATGGCCTCCGTAGTCAAAGACTTGATGCAAGGCCTCTGGTTCCACCTCCAGCCTCATCCTCACCCATTTGGCACCAAAGTAGCGGAAATGTTGGGTAAAATGGGTGGTAGATCAAGAAGATGGCTGGCTGATGCTACTAATATTGACTATAAACCCATTCCTGAATATGGGCTCAGAGTGATCTTGGCATTTCCTCCTTCCACCTCCTTCCTTGTGCCTTTAGATAGGTGTATTCAGTTTGCTCAAGAAGCGCTGGACAACTCTGCTAGTGATAGTGATAGCAGCAGCAGCACCAGCAGCAGCAGCAGTAGTAATAATAATAATAGTACAGATGGACACAAGAGGAAAGTGTCTCTGAAATTGCTGCAGATATGTATTGCTACTCTGATGAAGCTTCAGCTGCCTAAAGATATGATCCCTCCCAGTCCTACTTCTACTACTACTGCTAATAATGGTGGTGAGAAGAAGGATAAAGAAGATGAAGCTTCACCTACCATTGAAGAAGAAGGATTAGTACCAGGATCACTGGATTATGCAGCTCGTCGCATCCAAGGCCTCTTATTCGGAGAAATGGACCCCCCATCTGTCCCTATTGACGCTCACTGGCCGCATGAACTAGGCTTAAAAACAAGAAAGCAACTATCAGCAGAGAAATCTATGCTGGAGTCCCTAATTACAGCAATCCTGGCATCTGGACGTCAAGGAGATGTGGATCTTGAGTCTATGGACGCAGCAGGGTTTGCCAAGTCAATATCTCGTCACTTTGCCATGCTGTTTGCAGCTGGGTGGGCGACCTACACGCCTCCGCCAGTCCCTCCTTCTACTAGGTGTATACGATACACTGCTCCTGGTGGCGGCAATAGCAATGCAAATACTGCTAATACAGGTAATCCTGGCACTGCTAATGGTGCATCGTATCCAGCAGCAGTGGCAACTCTGAAACATATTCAGCCCCATATAGTCCTTGACGCGCTGCAATCTGGATTTGGTAGGAAGGATCCAACAGAGCAGGCAGCTGTCATTGAGTGTATGTGCGTATTCGTAGATACTTTGTTGGAGCTGGGTGCTGTCCAGGATGCGCAAGAGGAAGCCAAGAAGGAGGAAGAAAAGGCTACTGCTCATACTACTGAAGATGAAGCAGCAGCAGCAGCAGAAGAAGAAGAGGAGGAGGATGACAATGAGGACAATGATGATAAGAAGAAGAAGAAGTCTAATAGTAATAGTAAGAGAGGAGGGTCTAAGAAGAAGGATAGAGAAGATAATAAAGATGCAGAAAGCAAAGAACCTTCTTCTAAAGATCAGCAACAACAACAAAGAAAGAGACCTAAAGGACCACGGTATGTCCAAGTACTGTACGACCTCCTCCAAAGAGCCATGCACTGCTGCTACGGCGACACCTGGCAGGTCCGACTAGGTGGTATGCGTGCCATGAAGGAGCTGTTGAAGAGGCTGCCACATGAGTGGCTGGTAGCTCCTGCGCAAGCAGTGATCCGTGCTGTGTGTGCTGTGGCTCGCTCATTGCCGGATCATGCAGTAGCTTTGAGAGAAGAGATTGATGAGACTTTGATTGAAGCTTTGAAATTGTGTCTTGAGTCATCACCTTCTTCTCATATGAAGAAGGATGATGGTGGTAAGGGAGAAACTTCTGCTACTGCTACTGCTACTGCTACTGCTACTGCTACTGCTACTGCTACTGCTACTGCTTCGAGAAAGAGGCGTCGTTCTTCAACCAAGGAGGAAGAAGAAGGTGAAGGTATGGATATTGATGAAGAAGCAGCTGCTGCTGTTACAATTGGTAAAAAAGGAGGAAAGAGAGGTGGCAAGAAACAATCAGCTCAATATCCTAGTAAAAAGTTAGCTAAAAGTCGTAGTGGTAGTCATTCTGCTGCTCCAGAAGAAGATGATGATGATGATGATGATGCTCACAAGGAGGAAGAAGATTTGGCAATGGCTGAGGCTGATGGCGATGGCGAAGGCGGAGATGACGAAGAAGAGAAGAAGAAGCAAGAAAAAAGCAAAGAAGGAGGAGGAAGATTGCCTGCCTTAGCAGTCAGTAGAATTCTGGCTGATGCTCTCGTAAGAGAGCTCTTCAGTAGTAAATCAACAGATCCAGTACGTACAGCCAGTCTGAAAGCCCTCCAATTCGTGGCAGATTCCTCTGGCACCACAATAACAGCTCTCTTGCAGCTGCAACAGGACCGTCTTCGTCCAGTGCTTGTTCGTAGACTGCTCCCCCTGAAAGCTGCCCTCAGTGTACATGCCGCCTATGCTCACAGCATGGCTCTTCTGATGAAACATCTCAGAGATACAATGCCACTGAATGGCGACACGCTCACATTTATTTCAGAGGCATGTTATCTTGCAGAAGAAGATGACAATGCATTGGCGCTCAGCGTAACACAGCGTGGAGGCCCCCCTAAAGCGGAAAGTTTGGCAAAGTTGAAGAGAGCGAGTCTTGAGGTACTGGTTGCAGCAGTGAATTGGTCAAGTTTTAGAGACTTGAGTCAAGAGCAACAGAGAGATTTGACTGTGAAATACAGAGATGAAATGATGAGAAGAAGTCAAACAGGTGGTGGTGGTGCCACTAGTAATGGTGCCCCTGCTCCAAGTGTCGGTGACGCATCGCAACAACAAAAGGGTGATGGTGATAAGTCAACAAAAGTGAAGAAGGAAGAAGCTAATGGTGAAGGAGAAGAAAAACAAACTACTTCCACTGATACTCCTGCCACTACTACCACTACGACAGCAGCAGCAGCAGCAGCAGCTGCAGTAGCTCCTCCTGCTAAAGAAGAAGAGGCAGCCAGAATGCCGAGAGACATCAGGAGCAGAGTGGTCGCCGCCTTCATCACCCAGCTAGGCTCCTCGGACGAGACCATCGTCTCCCTCGCCTCTCAAGGCCTCAGCATCTGCCAACACCACCCCCACATGCTCTCCAAACCATGGCTCCAAGACGCTCTTCGTCCCATCCTCACCGATTTTGCACATTACCAAAAGATCACTCTTTCTCTACTGAAACATCTTCACCGTCTGCTGAATTTCTTATCCTCCCAGTTTAATGTCACTCTGGGTGAGAAGCTGACTGAGCATCTCAAGCACTGGATGAAACCAGACCTTTTGATACACCCACCTCAAGATAAACCAAATGCCTGGGAAGCGGGCACTGAATGGGAGGTGGCAGCTGCTATGCTTGACATATTCCATAAACTGCCTGAACCAGCTGGAGCTATGTTTTTGGAGACTCAAAAAGACCGTCCTGGGATAGTAGTGCTGACCATTGGCCTGGAAGAGAGTCTGAGGAAGGTGCAAATGGCGACGGGCCCTAGTAGGCTGTGGAGTCCTCTGAGAGCCCCTCTGGCCAAGTTTTTATGCAAATACAAGGAGGAGAGTATTTCGTACTTCTTAGATGCTCACGGAAGGCTAGCAAAGTCGGAATATATGACAATTCTGCTGGATATAATTAGAAACCCAGTAGAAGGTAAACCATTGCTAGACGCACTTGCAGCTGCATCTGACAAGATTGTCAGAGTCTTCACTGAAAAACCACGTCCCACAGAGCAAGATCCGGAAGGCAGTGCTGATGCAAAGATCTTGGGTGAGAGTCAAACTCAGGTTGTTCACCTGGTGAGAGCCATGGTGAGGTTGTTGCCTGATTGGTTGCCTACTGAGCTATATGAGACAATGTTGGTGAGATGGAGGGAGAGGGTTGGAACGACAACAGCAAGTTCAGCAGCAGATGATGGTGCTGGTGGTAGTGATAAGAAGAAGAAGAAGAAGAAGAAAGGCAGCACTATTACTGACGCTGATAATGATGATGCTTCATCTCCTCCTTCTTCCAATGCACCAATGGTAGTAGTAAAAGGAAAGGGGTACCTTCCCAGAGAAGAAGGCGGCCCAAGAAACCACGCTTTAGAAGGAAAGAGACTAGGAAAGATCTTGGTCAATTACATCAGCAGAAACCACAACGAAACCGAAGCTGTCTTTGATCTGCTCAACGCCTTCAACTCAGATTTCGACCCCGGCGTCGACTTCTCCTTCATCAAAAACTTCTTCGCTAAAACAGTCGCTGAAGAGTTTACTATTGAAGCAAAGAGAAGCCTGCTTGTGAAGTGGATTGACATGTATACGTCCAACCAGCTGTCGCAGGAAAAGACGGTGTACAGTTTGAGATTGTTGATCAACCCTATGTTGACGTTGGCTATGAAGGATGGTCAACAATCCTTGCTGACTCCTCCTATCATTGCGTCATTGGTGCAGGATGTCTTCAAGAATCCTACTGAAGATTCATCTGGGGGTGGTAATAATAATCTTGCTACTACTGCTGCCAATCCCAACACTCATAATACCAGTCCATCAGAGCTGGTACAAGCAGAATTAGTCCAACTATGTTCTATTCTCATCCAACACGCTCATCCACTCTTCCAAGAGTACCGCAAGGAAATAATCCAATTCGGTTGGTGGACTCTGAAATGTGACAATGCAGCCAAACCATATGGGTTCCTCATGCTGGCGCACTTTTTCAAAGTGTTCATCTCCACTCCTGAGAAGATCATGCTACAGGTATATGTGGCTCTGGCGAGGACTCCTCAGCCTGAGAGTGCTAGCAGGGAGGCTGCAAGACAGGCCATTGATATTATTATTCCTACATTGGCTGAGCTACCTGCTGCTGCTACTGGAGGAGGAGGAGGAGGTAGTGGATTACATGGTGCTGGTGGATCAGTCATATCAGCGGCAGGCTCTGAGGACGCTACAGCTGGCGGAGGAGGTGGAGGAGCATCCTTGGGAAGGAGTAACAGTGATGGACAGCAACGTGGTGCATCTGCAGGTCTTACTTCTCCAGGCATTGTCCCAGCTGGTGGTACTACCGGTACGACTACAGCAGTACCTTCCTTTGCTAGATACTTGAAAAAGGTCCTTTCAGAAGAAGGCCACACCTCAGTAGCACAGTACCACATATTTCAAATGGTAGCCCGCAACAGAGACTACTTCTACAACTCGAGAGCTTTATTCATTGGTCCCATGCTGACTGCACTGCCCAAGCTGGGTCTGCCTAGTGCCTCCTCTCTTGAGAATAGAATCTTGAGCATTGATATGGCTAGTACAGTGATGTATTGGGATATTAAGGCTGCTCAAGAGGAAGAAGCTGCTAAAGGTACTGCTGGTACAGGTACTGCAGGAGGTATGTCAATAGAGGTGGAAACAACAACGACTAATAACACGTCTACTAAGAAGGATGACGATAAGTCTGGGACTGGTGATGGAGATGATAAAGAGGAGGAGGAGGAGCAAGGAGAAGAGGTGGATAACAAGGCTGGTGGCAATGGAAGTCAACAAAAGCAGCAGCAACAGCAGCAGCAGCAAACACCAGGAAGTGCTGGTACAGGTACAGGTATGGGAAGTGGAAGAGATCCTGCAAGACTGACACATAGTATGGACGAAATGATCATCAACTTCCTCCTCAGAATGGTCTTTGTCAGTTGCGATAACCGTGACAGAGACGACAACGGCTGGCGTCGTCTACACGCTCACTCTCTTGAAGTCTTGAAAGACAGTACTCGACTGAAAAAGTTCAGTAGACCGCTGAATTTCAAGCTCAACTACTTTGAAAAGTTCCTGAGTCAAAACTTGATACAGTATCAGCAGATGATGGAGCAAGCACAGCAGCAACAAAGGGGGATGTATCTAGACCCTCCCAGTGCACTTGTTGCTGGTCTTAGAGTAGCTCAGATCTTGATGGAGACACAGCCAGACGCGTTTGTACGCTGTGCTGGCAACCAAGTTGCTGATGAGAAGAAATACCTCCCTACTCCCTTTATATCTCTATTATTCGAGCCAACACTCCACATCAGACACAGATTACCAGTTGACCTCCTCAGTGCATCTGTCAAAAAGCTATTTGCAGCATTCCCTTGTGACCTCCCCGCCATGGGCCACAGTGGGCAAGCCGCCCGACGCATTCAGACCACCCTACATGAGGTTCTCAATAAATATATCTCCTTCATGTCAACTCCAGATGCACAAGGACAACTCCCTCCCATTGACAATGGTATGTTTATCTACGTATGTGCCGCATTGGCTGTTATCAAGGCAGGTATCGTAGATGACACCGCAGCGATGAAACCATTGGTTGGTCCACTGTTGAAGACAATGCACCGCATTGCCAGAGAGCACAACCAGAACCCCAGTCTACAGCTTCTGTCCATCAGATCACACTCACCAAGAATGGCGCCCTCTGAAAATGACTATGGAGCTGGGCCTTGGTTTATGTACCACGCTTTGCATATCGTGGTTCCCAGTGCTCTGACGTTGAGTGCCGACCATAGGAAACATTTCCTCAGTTGTCTTGTGATGCTGATCACGGGGCAAAGCGTGAGAGCTTCCCAGACAGATCCGTCCATCCTGTTTACTATTTTGGACTTGATGAAGGAATGGTTGCTCAATCCTCAACAGGCACATCTGACTCAAAAGGAACTGCTGGTCTTGTTGCAGAGATTAGCTCAGTTGGAGAGACTCCATGCTATTCCAATCAATTTGAAGCCACAGTGGGATGAGCAATTCCTGAACTTGCTATACACAGTCATCACTAGACCGAGAGACTTACAACCAGGAGCTGCGGCTGCAGTAGCAGCAGCAGAGGCGGCAATTGCTCAAGCAGCTGCCCAAGGTCAACCTGCTCCTCAGCACCATGAGATTGATTTTGGCAATGAAGTTTTCCTTCGAGTAGAAAGAACCTTCTGTTGTGGTCTCCAGAGCAACGACCCTAATGTCAGGTCTAAGTTTTTCAAGCTTTACGCAAGTCGTATCCCCCCTGATCTCTACGACAGACTGAGGTATGTCATAGCAGTACAAGATTGGGAGAGTCTGTCTCACACTTTCTGGTTGAAACACGGTGTTGGGCTGTTGTTTGACATACTGCAAAAGAGTGATCATATCACTTTGGCATATAATTCAGCTCATGTTCCTCCTTTGTTTGATTACAAGAAGACGTGGGCATTTTTAACGAGTGCGCAGTTGCAGCAAGCTTCTCAACAGAGGCAGGCTGGAGTTACAACTGCAGCTGGAGGTGGTGAAGGTGCTGCTGGAACTGCTACGAATGATAATAATACCGATGGTGATGGAAATACTGTTAAAGAAGGATCTGGTGATACTGAGCAGGCGAAGATCAAGGAAACCCAGGAACAGGAAGGAGGAGGAAATACAGCTACAACAACAGCAGCTGGTGGTGGTGGTGAAGGACAGAAAGAAGGTAGGGGTGCAGCCCCAATGGAAACTGATGAGCCAACTACTGCTGCTGCTGGTGATGTTGCTGGTGCCACTCCAGCACCTACGGCAGCAGCACAACCAGCACCAGCCGGACAGCAGCAACAACAACCAAGAAACGCCACTCCATCAGCCACCGCCATCCTGGGCATCCTCTCTGAAAAAGAAGACGCCCCCAAACCCCTTCTCAACCTCCCCCACCTCTCTGACTCCCTCCGCTCCACCCTCACGGACCACGCCTCCTTCCTCCAAGACCAACAACAAGCCAGCTTGAGATCCGCTTCCCTCGTCTCCTGCTTGATCGATCTCGTTCAAACTGATCCCAAGACAGCTCACCATTTATGGGTCCTCTTATTCCCGATCGTTTGGACATCACTCGCTAAAGAGCAACAAACTGGCCTTGCCAAACCCATCATTCAACTGCTATCCAAGGAGCACCACACGAGACAGAATCACCTAAGGCCTACCTGTGGCCAAACTCTACTTGAAGGCATCTCCATGAGTCAACCTCAGCCCAAGATACCTGCTGAGATGATTAAATACATGGGTAAGCATTTCCATGCATGGCATATTGCCATATCCATGCTGGAGAGCCATGTAGGGCTGTTCCCCCGAGACATGCGCTGTTTTGATGCAGTTTGTGATTTATACAGTGCATTGGGAGAAGCTGACATGGCAGCTGGCTTGTGGCAGAGGAGAGCAACGACTGAAGAGACCAGACTGGCCATGGCATTGTTTGGGCACGGTTACTTGCCTGAAGCTCAAAACTTATTCCTGGAACTCATGAGCAGAAGTATGAGCAGAGAAACCACTGAAAATGTCACCAAGAGTGAAATGGTCCTTTGGCACAACAAGTATTTGGAATGCTGTCAAGAGTTGAATCAATGGGACGTCGTGTTTGATTATGCCAAAGCAACAGATAATGGTTTGCTTCAGGTGGAAGCTTCAGCTAGATTGTTTGAGTGGAATCACTTGAAGATTAGTGTATTGCCTAGATTGCAAGCAGAAGAAAGTCCAGAGTTGATAATGATCCGTACTCAGTTGGCATTAAGAGAAGGGCAGATTGCTGAGCTGGACAAGGTATGCAAACAAGCTCTAGCTCTATGTGTCCATAGATGGTGGTTGATGGCTGAATCTTCGCCATGGTCTTATGCCCCGGTCCTTCATACTTTCCAAAGAGCAGTAGAACTTGGAGAGAGTTGGAGGATCAGGCTGGATTTTAACCACAATGGTGGTCCTATGGGACACTACCAGGAACTGAAGGACATATGTGATACTTGGAAGCTCAGAGTGCCCAATGAATGGGAGCCGGTCAAATGGTGGAGTGACATTTTGACATGGAGGAATCAGATTTATAATCTCACCATTCAACAGTTTGCCACTGTTCAACAGATGGCTCCAACTCTGCATCAAATGGGTTATAGAGACAAGGCTTGGAGTGTGAATAAACTGGGTCATGTGATGAGATTGCACCACTTGCCAGATGCGTGCGTTCAAGCCATCAATAATCTGTATGGTTTCAACGCTATGGAAGTGCAGGAAGCTTTTGTTAAAGTTCAAGAACAAGGGAAAGCCTACCTATTGCAGCCACATGAGTATCTGCATGGTCTCAATTTGATCAATTCAACTAATATGGACTATTTCCAGCCTCCTCACCAGGCAGAGATGATCAACTTGAAAGCGCAGTTCCTCCACTTGTTGGGAGACACTGAAGCTGCTCATCAGACCTTCTCTCAGGCGGTGACTTTGTATAGCAATATACCAGATATTTGGATTGCTTGGGGCAGGTTTTGTGATGAGATGTATACCAGGACATTGGCAGTTGGTCAGCAGCATGCGGCACATGCTAGAACACATGCTGCTGCTGCGCATGCGGCTGCTGCTGCTGCTGAAGGTGATGATGCTACTACTAAAACGGAAGGTGGAGGTTCTACCTTCACCCCACCACCACCACCAATGTCAACTGCTGCACCTCCTCCCCCTCCCCACCTCCCTCCAGCAGAATGGCTTGAATACGCTGCCATGTCATACACCCAAGGCATCCGTATGTCTGCAAGCCTCCCCAACAGCACCATGGAAGCTCGTTGCATCATCCCCCGTCTCCTCCAGCTGCTCATGTTGGATGCCCATGGAGCCAGCATTGTTGGTAAGGTGCTGGTAGACATGGCAGATCTGCTGCCATCATGGGTGTGGTTGCCTTACTTGCCTCAGTTGCTGACAAGTTTGCAAAGGCCTGAGATGCAAGCTGCAAAAAAGTTGATTATAACTGCTGCTGCGCATCATGCTCAGCATGTGTACTGGCATTTGAGACCGTATACAGTGCATTTGAAGGAATTGACATTGGGCAGTCAACAGAGGATGACTGCTGCTGTTGCTGCAGCAGCGGCGGCGGGGGCTGCAAAGCAATCTGCAGAGAAGGCAGCAGAAGCAGCAGCTGCTGCTGAGAAGGTCAAGGAAGAAGAAGGTGTTAAGAAAGAGGAAGAAGAAGAGGAGGAAGTGGGAGAACAGAAGAAGGGAGAAGAGAGTAGTGGCAAGAGGAGGAGGACAATCAGCGGCACTACTACTACAATAGACGATGCCGCCACAACAACGACAACAACACCAACCCCTGCTCCTGCTCCTGCTCCTGCTCCTGCTCCTCAACCACAGCAACAACACAACAAGTCGCTGGAAATGTATGCCTTTGAGGCCGCCAAGGAGATTGCCGACGTTATGAGAATGAAACAGCCAGCTCAACTCTCCCTTCAAGAAGCCCTTATCACTGAGCTTTCCAATAGGTTTGCCACCAAGAGCGATGAACGCCTTCTCTCAGTGATAGCCACGCTCTTGCAGAGATGCCACAGGTTTGGATTGCCTCCCAGGTCTGCTATTCCAGAACAGCTTAGAAAGGAGCTGGCTGGAGTGTGTAAGGCTTGTCTCAGCAATAGCAATGCAGTAGCAGCTACTGGTACTGATGCTGGTGGAAACAATGCAAATGCAGGTGGAAGTAGTAGTAGTGGTGGTGGTGGATATCATGCAAGCAAGTATCAAGCACTATTCGCCACGGACCTCGACCTCAACGGCTCCACCCCCCCAACCACTCTTGACGAACTCACTGAGAAACTCAAAGGATGGAGAGTTTTACTAGAGACATTAATTGAAGAGCACTACCCCACCACACTAAAGACGGAAATAGAGTCACCCACTCTATTTGATATCTCCTTTGAAGAGCTGGAAATGCCTCTCCAATCACCTTGGACGCCAGAATCATCAGAGGCGGTATACATAGAGAGAGTAGGAGCTGGTGTTGAGATAGTGAGAAGAAACTACAGCAGTCATAGAAGAATAGTAATGCATGGTTCGGATGGAAAGGCACGATATATGCTGTTGACTTCACAAGGAGCTGCTCCGTCTGAAGAACGAGTGCTGGCATTCTTGAGGAATGCCAATGCGACGTTGTTGGCTAGTCATCCAGAATCGAGAAGAAGAGGATTAGCATTTGTAGCACCCAATAGTTTGACTATATATGTAGGTCAGAATGTGAGATTGATGGAGGAGGATCCAACAGCTGCACCATTCTTAGATGCTTATGAAACGCATTGTGCTAGATATGGCAGAGACCCTGATCTTCCAATAGCCTCCTTCAAAGCATTATGTGCGACAGAAGAGGGGCTGACAAGAGATGTTGCCACCAGACTGAGTGCGTATCAGCAGATAACCACTACACTGGTGAATGAAAATATCTTTAGTCAGTATATTTACAAAACAATGGTGGAGAACACTCAGATGATGTGGGCGTATAAGAAGCAGTTTGCTGCCTCTGCTGCAATGAGTGCAGTGTCGTGCTACTTGTTGTTGCTGCAAGGGAGGAGCCCGGGGAAGATGCTGGTGTCTAAGAGCACTGGTAAGATTGTACAGGCTGATTTGATGACAACTTTTGATGTCAGGTTCCAGCTGGAAGGTGGTAGTGGTGGTACAAATGGGGAGAGTGTGCCATTCCGTTTGACGAGAAATATGCAGGCCTTCATTGGGCCCCACGGCTTTGATGGTGCTTTCATTGCTTCAGGAACGGCAGCAGCTCAAGGATTGCAATCTGAAAAGAGTCCCATTGGTTCAATGATGGCGTTATTCCTGAGAGATGACGTGCTGGCATCGGTGTGTAAGAGAACAGGGGCGAGAAATGTGGCGGCCATTCATTCTCAGCTCAAGCCATCTCAGCTGGAGGCGTGTGTGAGTTTGAATGTGAGGTCTGCCCAGGATAGATTGGCCATTATGGGGCCAAAGAATAGTGTCAATGCTCAGAATGTGAATCCACAGGCTGGATTTAGGAGGTTGGCTGAACAAGCTATTTTGGCGGAGAATTTGTGTATGATGGAGCCTACGTGGCATCCTTGGTTGTAGAGAGAGAGAGAGAGAGACTGTAGGAGAGAAGGAAGAAAAGAAGAAGTTAAGTTTAATGAATGATGCGTTTTTGTTTTCGCTTTTGTTATGTTAAAGAAAAGTATATAGTATAAGCAACATGCTCTGGAAATTGCCTCATGTTTGTCTCACATACGCTCATGAGGAGGAAGGGGAAAAGGGGGATGGATTGACAGCCCTCTACTGACAGGGGGCACCCTTTCCAGATTCATACAGATGATCCGTGAATATAGAGGAGATTTGCTGGGTTAAGTCTGGCCGCATACATCTCCTGGTCCCCCAATGCAAAGGCCAGTAGATTTTGGGTTCTCCGAAAAAACACAGATGTAAGGAGGAGTACTGCTTAATGGCAGATCTGCGCATAGAGTGCACTCTCCGTCAGTGAGGTCATTTCCATTGGCAATGCAGACCTCATTGAGATCGCAGTCTGTGGTAATGGAGCAACCAAGTGGCCCTGGCCCAGGTGCTTCACACTTGACGACATCCTTGGTGGTGGTGCCATCGCATTCCTTCAACACAGTTTCCCCCTCAGCACAGGTACGGCACTTGACGCAGTCAACGCCATCGAGATACTCCCCCTCGTCGCAGCCCTTGAGCTGGTTCACAATGGCCTGGAGGGCGGCTTCCTTCTTGTCAGCAATAGAGCTGAAGATGCCGGACTTTTCAGGTTTGGGAGCAAACTTCTTGTCAATATAGGCATCAAGCTTGTCAAGGACCTTGTTCTTGCCCTCCACAAGGGTATCAGCAAGCTTGCCTGTGAGAGTGAGAAAGGATGAAGGAGAGGAGCGGAAGGAGAGGTGAGTCGGGGGGAGCTTGGTTGAGTTGGTGACAGTTGGGATGTGAACAACAACATCTTGCTGTGAAAGCGATTTAACAGCCCTAAACTTACCCTTATTGAGCTCAAGAACATCACGGCGGCCTGTTAGAGGGATGCAGTAGGGAAAGGGTGGTTACAATTGGGGGGTTCATGAAATTTAATGATCATTAAACCACAGTCAGTGCCCAGTTGAGTGAAGCTGGATAACGGTGGGATGCTGGAGGATACAATTCAATACACGATAACTTACCTGCAGCGATAGAGACGCAGCTCAAGGCGAGAACGGAAAGCACAACGAACAATTTGAAGTTCATGTTGACTGGCTGTCAAAGTCAATTGCTAAGAGGTTCGTGAAGAGGAATAAGAATTAATCAAGAGATTGTAGTCAAGATTGTAACTCGTCAGAAGAGTATTATAGAAGAGACATTATGAACAGAAATTTGCCCAACCATCTTGTATTTCTGTTGTGCTGTTGCCTCGAATTGTTCCAGTTTGAGCTCCCGAGAGAGAGAGAGAGAGAGAGAGAGAGGAACCTGCCCTCCCTGCCCTGCCCCATGCATGCATTTCCACTCAAATGCAATATATATGTATCCTTACCCTCATTCAACTTATGTTGTACTATCCAATGGTTGTAATGATGATCAAATAAGAGTAAGCAGTTGGAATTGACTCCAGCTCTGATTGATTGTATCCCATCTATTCAAGAATCAACTTGTAACCGTGCCGGCAGTTGTACTTGTATGTAGTTCTTGTCCCCTTTTTCCTCACTCCCATTTCCCCTCCAGAACTCTACTTTCCATCACAATGTAAGCAGTGACATTACACACACGCGCGGCTACTCAAAACCAACGTCTTCCAGACATTGATGATACAAAACAAAACTTTCATTCTTCTTCTCAATCTTCTCTCTCCACCAATTACCCTCTTTTTACCGCTATTTACATAACCTTTCCTGTCCATAGTTCATCACCCCCACCCCCCCTTCCATTTCCTCTCTATTATCATTTCTTTCTTTCTTTTAAAAGATGCACTAATACCGCACACACACACACACATATTATTATATATAATACTTATGACAGCTGAGCATACCACAGACCCTGGATCTTAATATCCTTTGGTGCCTTGGCGCCCAAATCAGTGTCAGATGGCTGAATACTCTCAA
>Ga0209986_10001799_pt1 | contig 20191 bp, 20 predicted proteins | sample BlataG_FD_183168 | JGI IMG/M metagenome (GOLD analysis project Ga0209986, IMG submission 183168) | Deep subsurface microbial communities from Black Sea to uncover new lineages of life (NeLLi) - Black_00105 metaG (SPAdes) (version 2) | ecosystem: Environmental > Aquatic > Marine > Oceanic >... | reverse complement strand
TCTCGAAAAAGCCCTGCTTGTAGGTCAGGCAGAAGACTGTAGGTATCCCCAACTCTCTAGCTTCATTGAGGCAGGCTTCAACAAGTAGTGAGCCCAGTCTCTGGCCCTGCTTGTCGCCAGTTACGGCCACGGACCTGATTTCAGCCAAGTCCGCCCAGCAAATGTGGAGGGCACCACAAGCAACAAGTTGGTCACTGGCATCCCTGATGACAAAGTAGTCACGCAGGTGCTCATATATCTCACTCAATGCCCTGGGTAACATCTCGCCCTTATCGGCAAAGCTGTTCACCAGCTGATGCATTCGCTGGGCATCGCCTATCCTGGCTTTGTCCACCTTCATGACATCTTGCCTTTGAGTCTGTGCCCCAGAGAGCTATAGAAATAGGTCTTAGGCTGAACTCTCAAGAAGCGGGCCACATAAGGACTAATCTTGACTTGGACTTCTTCCCCGCTACGCAGCGGTGACTCAACCTGTCCATCAAGGCTGAGCATCGCTTCATGGCTGGTAGTCACCTTTAGCTGGATTACCGCCTCTGGCGGCAGCACCAGAGCCTTGTCCAGGGTGAGATGAGGGCAAAGGGGCTTGAGCAGGATTTCCCTGGCCTGGGGGTGCAGGATGGGGCCACCAGCCGCTAGCGAGTAACCAGTGCTGCCCGTAGCCGTGGCCACTATTACACCATCAGCCCGATACGTGGTCAAGACTTCGTCACCGATTCTGGTTTCGATGTTAACCAGCCGAGCCGAGCTCCGCCGTCCCACAACTACGTCGTTCAGAACATGAAAAGTCTTTCCCACAGAAGGCGTTCCCGCTTCAAGCATCGCCCTTTCTTCAATCCAACCCTCGCCACCCAGCAAGCGAGGTAGCTTATCCAAAGCCTCACCAGCTTCGAGTTCGGTCATAAACCCCAGGTTCCCGAGGTTTATGCCCACAATAGGCACTGAGTGTGGAACAACGGCTCGGGCTGCCCGAAGAATAGTGCCATCGCCGCCAATGCTCAAGATTAAGTCAGACTCAGCTACCTGAACCTTTGCCTGCTCCTCCTCCCAGGCCGAACATAGCCACACAGAAATACCCTGGGTGCTCAGGAATCTCTCAAGCTCACGGCTGAAAGCCTTGGCCTTCTCGATCTTCGGGTGATATAGGATGCCAACTCGTTTCACAGACGACGAGAGTCTATCACCGCCAGCTGAAAGGTGTCAAATTGCCATGACTCGCGCAATGTGATAACATCGACGAGCTGCTGACGAGCCACGCAACTGCAATCCTCAAGAGGCAAATCAGTGAGTGAAATTCTTCTGAGCGATTGGTGACATGGCATCCGCTGTAGAGTTCCTAGCTCAGCTGGAAGTAAACGTAGACACTCAGGCGGTCCTCAGAATCCAGGGCTACAGGGGCGATGGTGAGCTGAAGGCTGGTATCCGCGAAATCACGACCAGGCAGGTGGAGGCAGCGCGGCAGCTAGCCAGTCCCAGAGCGCTCTACCGCGAAGTCCAGGTCCTGGGAATTGACGACGGCACAATAAGGCTCGAGGACGGCCTGCTGCTACACGTTGGTGCAACAATAGCCCGATGGTGGCACGGCAGCCACTCACTAGCCATGGCTCTGTGTACTATCGGCGGGGCACTGGAAGAAAGGGTGATGGCGCTTTCCAAGACGGGTGAGCATGCGAAAGCGCTCGTCCTGGACATTGCCGGCTCAGTAGCCCTCGGCAGCGCGACCGACCAGGTGCGCCGCTTTATCTGCGAAAAGGCTTCAAACCTCGGGATAGAGGTGGGCCCGGCGCTGAACCCCGGCTACAGGGAGTGGCCTTTGACCGACCAGCGGCTGATTTTCAGCCTCATGCCAGCCGAAGACATTGGCGTTCGCCTTAATGACCAGTTTATGATGGTACCCAAGAAATCTGTCTCTTTCTGTGCTGGCTTGGGCGTGACCGAGACCACGGAGGACTTCAACCGCTGTAACCACTGCGGCGTGGCCAAATGCCCCTACAGAAGGGTCGACAAGCAGTCGAAAACAGACTGATTACTTGAAAGCGCCCTTCAATGGCGAGTCCTACATATCCCACGTCCCTGGCTGCTACTGTATACCAAATTCGAAATTCGAATATCAAAATTCAAAGTACCAAATCCAAAACGACTGGCTTTATGTCACAGGCTTTCGAGCTTGGAGCTTTGGGGTTCTTTGTGGTACCGCAAGTAACCGCGAGGTTACATACTGAACCTATTGGAGGTCACGGCTCATCTGACGAAGCCCTGGGACGGGGTGGTGATGGCCGGTCACCTGCGGCGTAGCGGCGGAGCCATTCGGCCATCTCGGGGTCACTTATACTGTCCTGAAGAAGCTGCTGCTCAAGCCTCAGGCCTTCGGGCAGGGGCAGTGACACACCCTCATATGCATTCTGACGGTCATTGCGCAGGCTGGTCTGTGGATAGGCGGACATGGTCTCAGCCAGCTCGAGGGCACGCGCCAGCGCCTGCCCCTCAGGGACGACCTCCTGGACAAGCCCGATACGGAGTGCATGTTCGGCGTCAATGAGCACACCTGTCTCAATCAAGTAGAGCGCATTCCCCAGTCCTACGATCCTGGGCAGGCGCTGAGTACCCCCATCTACCAGGGGAACACCCCAGCGGCGGTCGAGGACGCCGAAGCTGGCGTTATGAGCGGCGATACGAAAGTCACACCAGCAGGCCAATTCCACACCGCCGGCCAGGCAATAACCACTAATGGCAGCTATGGTTGGCTTGGGGAGGTCAACGATACGGGTGAAACCCATCGGACCAGACTCCTCAGCACCAGGGCGAGTCACCAGGCTCTCAATGCTCTTCAAGTCAGCCCCTGAGCAGAAGGCAAGCTCCCCGGCACCCGTGAGGATGAGAACATCGAGGCTTTCATCCTGCCGAAAGCATTCGACAGCTTCAAAAAGTAGCCCCGCGGTCTCACCGTCCACACAATTGCGGACTTCGGGCCGGTTGATAGTGACGATAAAGGAACGACCCTTCCGTTCAGTCTCCACTTTAGGCATGGCAATACCTCCTGAGTACAGAGTCGGCAGACTTGGTGCCGAGCTGGATTAGGGGTTGCTGAGTACGGTTGGAACGGGAAAATTCAGAGCCTCCACGAAGTATTCCTGAAAGCGGGACTCGACAGTGAGTTCTACATATTCCACTTTCCTGGCCATTTCCTCAGCCTCTCGCCTTTTGTCCACACTTATCAAGGCAAGCCGCGCTCCTTCACCAGCAGCATTGCCCACGCTGTAGACCTCATCCGGGGCACATTCGGGAAAAAGCCCGATAGCCAGGGCATGCTCCTTGCTGACATAGCTACCAAAGGCGCCGGCAAGTACAATCTTGTCCAACCGGGTTATCTCCAGCTTGTCCATCAGAACCTTGGCGCCAGCATACATGGCTGCCTTGCCCAGTTGCACTGACCTGACATCCCCGATGCAAATGGCAATATCCTGGCCCAGTGCTGTCTCATCGGCCCAGGCAATGACAAACGCCGGGCCTTCATCGGTCGTCATCAGCCGCGGAGAATCAAGTTTCCGACTAAACCGACCGCTCGTTTCAATGACGCCCGCTTTGACCATCTCAGCTACGGCTTCAATGATGCCTGACCCGCAGATGCCCCTCGCTTTGACCGAAGGCGACGCCGCACTCCACTCCTCACTACCTATGACCTTGAATTCAACCTCCAGGCTTTGCCTGTCTATCCTGACATGTTCAATCGCCCCAGGGGCAGCCCGCATGCCAGACTTGATAGTGGCACCTTCGAACGCAGGGCCCGTAGCGCACGAAGCACAAAAGAGCTTGTCTCTATTGCCCATCACCAGTTCACCGTTGGTGCCGATGTCAATGATGAGCACCATGTCATCCTGATTGTACGGCTCCTCAGCAATGAGCACGCCAACATTGTCAGCGCCAACAAAGCCGGCCTCAATAGGCAGGATGTGTACATTCGTCGATTGCTGCACAGCCAGCCCCAGCTCTCGGCCCTTGATGTCCAACGGCCTGCTCACAGTCGGCGCAAATGGTGATTTGGCCAAATACACCGGATCGATGTTAAGGAAGATATGATGCATGGCTGTATTGCCAACGACAGCCATCTCCGAGATGTCACCGGGGGTAACGCCCAACTGTCCAGTCGTGCTGACAATCAGTTCACCTATGCCGTCAACAATCGCTCGATTGAGAATCGCCAGTCCATCAGGCTCCTTCATGGTATAGCTGATACGTGATATGACGTCCTCGCCGTAGGCCACCTGTGGATTGAGCATACCATCTGTCGCCAGCACTTCACCAGTGTGCAGGTCACAGAGATAGCCAGCCACAGTGGTGGTACCGATGTCAACAGCCAGCCCGTAGCTGCCATCGGCATAGCCGGGTTCGACCTTGACGATCTCCTGCCCCACCCAAACAGTGACGGTTACGCCAGCACATCACCAGTGTGCAGGTCACAAAGATAGCCAGCCACAGTGGTGGTACCGATGTCAACAGCCAGCCCGTAGCTGCCATCGGCATAGCCGGGTTCGACCTTGACGATCTCCTGCCCCACCCAAACAGTGACGGTTACTTTCCAGTCGGCACTACGGAGGATATGCGACAAATCCTTGAGGACAGCATAATCAATGGTGACCTCTTCCAGACCGGCGGAGCGGGCAAGCTCAGCAGCCAGCCGCTGGCAATCGGCAGCGGGGTCGTCTAATGTCGGCGCAGACAGCTCAAGGTAATATTTCCTGACGGCGGGCTTGACCGGGATCACCCTCTCAATCGTCGACTTGCGGATAACCTGCTTTGACCTGCGGCTCGTCTCCGGCACGAATACGACGACATCGCCAAGAACTCTGGCCTGGCAAGCCAGGCGGTATTCAACGCCAAGGCCTTGCCGCGATAGAAGCTCTATCTCTCTTTCCGTTGGAGGTGAAAGGGACTGGGCACCTAGCTCCGTGCCGTGCTTGGCAAGCAACCCTTCATCAACCTTGACCAAGCACTTACCGCAGACGCCTTTGCCACCGCACACAGATTCAATATCCTCACTCAGTTCTTGGGCTGCCTCAAGAAGCGTCTTACCGTCCTCAATGCGGCCCTCGCTACCCGAAGGCTCGAAGATAACCAGATGCGCGCTCGAAGTAGTATCCTTCACCACAATACTCCGTTACAAACCAACACAGGGCAGGCAATGCAAAGGAGCCAACTGCTAATATACCAAACACCTAATGCCACAGGCAATTGCCACTGGGGTATTTCGGAGATCCCTTTGCGGCAGACCATGCGGTACTGCAAAATCTGCCTTACGCTGGCAGCTGATGAGCAGGCAGGTGAGTCTTGGCAGTATCAATCATCATCTTCACATTGTCAAACGTGGCATCTATGGGACACTCGCACCCAGTGCTGAGAATAAAGCCGCCGTCTTTGCCGACAACGTCTATCAATTTCTCACAGTATGCGGCAACATCCTCAGTTGTGCCGATAGAGAGAAGGGATGGCGGCACATCCCCCATGATACACATGTGGTCTCTCAAGATCTCCTTTGCCTTGAAGATATCGGTCCTACTATCAAGCTCGCATATGCACTTGCCCCTGGGCAGGTCTTTCAGATAGGGAAGGTTCAAGGTCCAGTCGGTGTCGAAGTGCAGTATGGTCGTAAACCCTTCGGCAGCGAAAGCATCCACCATTCTCTTCAGATAGGGGAACCCAAACCGCTCGAAGACCTTCAGCGGGTAAAAGAAAGCAGAGCCCCGTTCCAGAGGGAAGAAGACCCAGGGATTAGCGGTGACTTCGATGTCGTTGATAGTGTTCTGAATCAGGTCGGGAACCATGGCATCCATCGCTGCCTCAACCTTGTCAGGGCGACGATGCAAATCAAGCGTGAACTGGGTGAGTGACCTGCATACAGACAGTATCATAGTGCAACTCCAGGTAGTCGCCCCTCCCAGGACGATGGCCCCGTGGTCACTCCAGGCTTTAGCGTCACCTAGGTATATCTAAAGTATCATCTTCTGGAGGGCGTCTATTTGGTCGAGAGGACGTCCTGTCACCCGGGGGAGGAATTCCTCACAGAACCCATTCCAACCGCGATCCACAATCGTATCATAGTCCTCGGCGGTCATAATCTCGCGCTCCATGGCCTGAATCTGAGCGTCCTCGGAGACACCTCCTTTGCCTGGAAACCGCATCCGCGTTGGCGCCGCGGATATGCGCCAGCTATGTCTCGGCCAGAGCAAGTTAGCGCCAAGCACGGCATCATAGCCGCCGAGGGCATCATACGTGGCCATAAGAGCTTCTAATGCTCTCGGTGGATTTCTGATAGCTTCAGTCTGGGGTACACCCTGATACCTAAGAGCAAATTGCCCCATCAAAGGGACTATCGGGAACCTGGAGGTTGACGGCAGCCCACACCCTCTCCTCTCGGGTCATGGTTTCCTTTACCATTTGTATTGCCCCCTGGCAAACCCCTCACATGTCCAGACTCAGATTCAACGAGCAGGCAGGTAACCCTTGGCGGTATCAATCATTGTCTTGAAGTTCTCGAACTTGGCATCAGCCGGGACCGTGCAGCCGGAACTGAGAATAAACCCGCCGCCATCACCAACAACGTCGATGAGCTTCTTGCAGTAGGCTTCCGTGTCCCCCGGTGTTCCAATCGCCGCCAGCGATGCCGGCACATCCCCCATAATGCAAATGTGGTCCTTCAGTATCTCCTTCGCTTTGAAAATGTCGGTCGTGCTGTCCAGTTCGCATACACACTTGCCTCTGGGTAAGTCCGTTAGATAGGGAAGATTCAGTGTCCAGTCCTGGTCGAAGTGCATGACTGTGAGGAGGCCTTCAGCAGCAAAGGCTTCGACCATCTTCTTCATATAGGGGAACTCGAAGCGCTCGAAGATCTTCAGCGGGTAATAGAAGCCCCCTCCCCTTTCCAGTACCAACATCACACCCGGTATCCTGGTAAGTCGAGCCCCCTCAATCGCACCTTGGATGAACCCATCAACCATGGCATCCATCGCTGCCTGGACTTTGTCCGGGATCCTGTGAAGGTCCATAGTGAAAGCCGTGAGAGACCTCTTAGTAGACAGGAACATCAGGGGTGATTCGACTATGGCACCACAAAGCGATGGGATTCCGCGCTCAGCCCATGTCTCCCCTTCCCTGGTGTAGTGCTCTGTTTGCCTCTGCGTCCAGGCGATTATCTGGTCAGGGCTAAAGGGAGTAAACCGCTCACGGTGCTTCTCGGCGAACCCCGACCAACCCAGGTTAATGATTTCATCATAATCCTCCGCAGTCAACTGCTCTCGTTCCGCATACTGAGGCTGGGAATTCTCTGAGACAGCGGGGTCCTGACCGGGGAACCTGTAATCTCCCGTACCCAGAGCTACCGTAACGCCTGAAGCCACCGTTGGGGTAAGGGCGAGGCTGTAGCCGGGCAGTATCATCGCATCCCAGCCACCCACCTCATCGAAGATATCCACTATGGCCTGGAACCCCTCCCTCCAGTGAGAGATGCCATAGGCTACCGTCATACCCTTACGCCGGCAGGGAAACATAACATCCATAAGGGGGGCCACGGGCACGCGGTCATAGGGTTCAAGCTTGATGGCCGCTTCCACCCTCTCTCCTGGAGTCATGGTTTCACGTATCATTTATTCCCCTCCTTGGCGAATCCCCTGCATATATCCACACCTTCAGATGCGTCGTTGGTGAAAGCATCAGCGCCGGCGTACTTCCGCACCTGCTCAGTGACAATCCCACCACCGATGATAACCTTGACCTTGTCCCGCAGCCCGGCTTGCTCAACTGCCTCGACCGTCTCCTTCATCGATTCAAAGGAGGGGGTCAGCAGACCAGACATCCCCAGAATTGGTGCCCCCGTTTCACTCAATTTCTCCACGATGACACCAGGCGCCACGTCTATCCCCAAATCATGGACCTCAAAGCCGGCCGCCGTAAGAAGGGTAGCTGCGATGTCCTTGCCTATGTTGTGTATGTCACCTTTCACCGTGGCGAGAACCATCTTGCTCAGTGGCTCCACCTGCTTGCCAGCCTTCAGCATGGGTTCGACAACAGCCATCGCCTCCTTGAACATCTCGCCAGATATGATTAGCTCGCTGAGAAAATAGTCCTTGCTCTTATAGCGCTCGCCAACTATGTCCATGCCCTTGCGGCATTCAACGATGATCGCCATGGGGTCAACGCCAGCATCTATTTTCTCACGTACCAGCTTCCTAACCTCATCCTCATTCAAGTCAGCCAAAGCATCGGCTAATTCTGACATATTCCCTCCTGCGTTCAGTCCTCATATGTGAAAGCCCCACATCTGCAGTGGGGTTGAAGCTATCTCGTCTACATCCCTAGACCAGCCACCGCTTCCGCCGCTTGTAATGCTTCACTTCGCTGTATTTCCTTTTTTCGCCCAGCTCGCTGAGCCCAAGATAGAATTCCTTCACGTCTGGATTATCCATTAATTTGCTAGCGGGCCCGTCAAGAACAATCTTGCCATTCTCCATAACATAGCCATGGTCAGCAATAGAAAGAGCCGCTACAGCATTCTGCTCCACGAGGAGAACCGAGGCTCCCTGCTCCTCCCTAATCCTCTTCACTATGCCAAAAATCTCCTCCACTATGATAGGAGCCAGTCCCATCGAGGGCTCGTCAAGAAGAAAGAGCCTTGGTCTGGCCATCAAGGCGCGTGCAATCACCAGCATTTGCTGCTCGCCACCAGACAGATAGCCGCTCACCTGCCGCCGAAGATCCTTCAGCCTGGGGAAATAGTTGAAGACCATATCCCTTTCACTACCCAGGCTTGACTCGCGCCGGCGTACATAGTGGCCAGCCTCAAGGTTCTCGTCAACGGTAAGGTGCTCAAACACCATCCGCCCCTCCATCACCTGGCTAATTCCCATGCTGACTCTCTGCTCTGGCTCTATGTGGTCTATCCGCTCACCCTCAAACTCAATGCTCCCATCAGTAACCTCTCCCTCTTCCGTCTTCAGCAGCCCCGAAATAGCCTTCAGCACGGTGCTCTTACCGCCACCATTAGCTCCCAGCAGGGCAACAATGCTCCTATCCGGCACGTCGAGGGACACCCCCTTCAGCACCAGTATGACCTCGCTGTAGCAGACCTCGATGTTATTTACGTTCAGCATGCAGTATCTCGATTCACCCGGGGGACTCCCGGAATCCGGGAGTCCCCCGTGACTAGCTCAAAGCCTCCAGAAATCAACCTCCTCTGCTCCTTTAGGCCAAGGCGGCATCTCTTGCCATAGCTTGAGAATCTCGAGCCCGAAGTCCGGCGTGGTCTTGACAAGGATGTTGTCGTGGTACCCAGCGTGAGTTTCAGTTGACCAAGGACAAGGACCGAGTAAGCCCCTGGCAGTAGAGCCCTTCATCTTGTGTTCCATAATCCACTTGATGTTATCCCCGGTAAGCCCACCGTAGCCATACTTGTCAACCGCCTTCTCGAAGATATCGTTAATGGCGATGGCTCCGCCGTAGTTCACTATGCGTATCCAGTCGAGGTCCGGTGCGTCGGGGCGGTTTTGTTTGTGGATCTGATCTATCAGCCCGATCGCCTCCACCTCATCTGCCATCTGGAGCAGCGCACACGGACTGTGGCTCATCAGGCCAGTCGTCGCCTCGGGGTCCAGCTGGCGGAAGCTCATCATCATCGTGATAAAGATGTCTATGAGCCGCGTCGACTCTGTCAGGCCTGCTGCATACGCCGTCTTCTGGAAAATCAACTGCGGGGCGCCGGTTAGCGGCATCAGCACGTAGTCGCAGTTGGCATTCTTCAGGTTAGTTACCTGCGACGTAACATCCGTGGCCGCCATGGTCATCCATTCTTCAGCGACGATAGGCCAGTTCAATTCATTCTCCAGCATCCATTTAACCGGTTTGACAGTGCTCTTTGAGAACGGAGCATCGAGCCCCATGATGCCGATTCTGGGGGGATCTGCCCCTTCCCAGTTGTCCTTAATCCAGGTCAGGCTACACCGGTACATGTCAGCATAGTGCGGAATGCTACCAAACAGGAACGAATCTGGAGTGTGGGGAAGCAGAACCGCCATTTCAGTAGGTCCAGAGGTCGGCATATGATACCTGTCAACCAATGGTTTGATGGCCGGCTGGTAGTTGGCGCAAGCACACCAGACATAGTGCACCTTGTCCTGGTTGACCAGCTTCTCAAAGCCGGTTACCGCCAGATCATTATCGTATTTGGCATCAAAAACGACGAGTTCCACCTGGTGTCCGGCAACTCCCCCGAGTTCCTCATTCGTGTACTTCCACCAGTCTTCCATGGACTCCAGTCCTGGAACTGACGAAGCAGCGATGGGCCCGGTCAGGTCAGTGAGGAGGCCGATCTTTATTACCCCCTCTTGAGGCCCCGATGGCGCTGCCTCCTTGCATCCAGCCAGTGGCAGTGCCACCAGCAGTATAGCCATCAACACGAATATACCTACTCTCGTAGTCTTGGACATTTCTCCTCCTTTTTTTCTACTCTCTTCAAGGGCCTTGTCTCGCAATCTCAGTCACATAAACATCACCTCCACGATTCTAGTGTGAAAACGGCCACAGGCGGTAGTAAGCCTTGAAGATCGCCCACCGGTGTGCCAACCCCCTGGGCTCAAAAGTCAGAAATAACACGATCACCAGACCAAAAATGAAAAGCATCAGCGGCGCAAGCAAGCTGCCAGCACCGGGGAAAACGGTGGAAAGAGAGGCCAGGATGGCGCTAAGTCCATTGTTCAGAATTGATACGAATATCACTCCGAAAAAGACCCCGGTAATGGTGCCCAGCCCGCCTATGATAATGTAACCCAGGTACCAGAACGACTGTATCAGCGTGTAGCTGTCAGGAGTAATCACTCCGCGACCGTGGGCTGCCAGCGCCCCACCCAGACCAGCAAAAGCACAGCCAATGAAGAATGCCAACAGCTTGTAGGCGGTCAGGTTAACACCCATAACCTCGGCAGCCAAATCATTGTCCCGTACGGCCACAAATGCTCGCCCTACACTAGTCCTGGCAATGTTCTTGGCAACATAGGTAGCCATGAGTAAAGCCACAAAGACAATGTAGAAGTAGCTGCTCGGCGTTGCAAACTCAATCGCTCCTAGTTTCGGGGCTGGCGCTGCCATACCAAAAGAGCCTCCAGTAACGCTCGTCCAGTGTATTATGACGTACATTATGATGAACTGTGCCGCTAATGTAGACATTATCAGGTAAAACCCTTTAAGTCTGATAGATGTAAGCCCCACTATAAGTCCGATGAGTCCGGCAACGATGCCGGCAAGAGGCACAGCAATCCAGAAAGACAGACCCGCTTGAGAAACCAGCAGGGCCGAAGCATAGGCGCCAACAGCCACAAACACGGAATGGCCTACGGAAATCTGCCCGCAGTATCCAGTCAAGAGCTGTATTCCCAGCGCCGCGATGATAATTGTCATAGCTGTTATGACTATGGTGAGCATATAGGTGCCGGTAACCAGAGGGACGCAAAGACCAAGAGCAATACCGACAGCCAGCAGAACCCACTGTAGCCGGGTCCTGAAAACAGCCATATCCTGCTCGTAGGTCTCATTGAACGTACGACAAGGCAGATGCACTCTCTATATCCTCTCTATTCTCTTTAGACCGAAGAGCCCGTAGGGCACAATCAGCAATAACACCAGCAAGATGATGAAAGGAATTACATCCTCGATACCAATTAACCAGGAGCCCAAATAAGCTGCACCGAAGTGCTCGGCGATACCCAGAACAAGTCCGCCAATCAGGGCACCTGGGACCGATTCCAGACCGCCGAGAATAACAGCCGGGAGGACTTTGAAACCGAAGTCGTCGAGGGAGTAGCCTACAGATAGTATGGTGCCCACGATGATGCCGCCAGCCGCAGCAGCCAGGCTGGCAATAGCCCACGATGCTCCGAATATGCGCTTGACGCTTATGCCCACCGATTGGGCCACCTGCTGATTATCCTGAGTGGCTCTCATAGCAACGCCGATAGAGGTAAACTTGAAAAACACAATGAATATGGCAAAGAGGATGGCTGCGGCCGCAAGGCCCACAATGAAAATCGGCAGCACGTTTGCGCCCAGCACAACGACCGGCTGAGTGGGGAGGTAGGATGGTAAGGACTTGCTGTACACACCCCAGACAATCAACACTATTCCTCGCACCATAAGGTATATGCCAATGGTAACCATGAGTATCGCCAGATGGGGTTGACCAATCATACGGCGCAAGAAAATGAACTCAACCAACAGACCCAATAGGAAGGCGACCGCCAAGGTTAGAACGACCGCCAAGTAGAACGGCAATCCTATTGTGATGCTCAAGACATAACAGATATAGGCGCCAAGGCACATCAAGCTTCCCTGGGCCAGGTTGAAGATGCCGGTGGCCTTATATATGAGGACGAAGCCAAGGGCAACTATACTGTACACAGAGCCTACTGCTATTCCGATGACCAGGTGCTCTACTATGGCGCTCATGTGTCTTCATCCTCCACTGACGCGATTTGAACCGCAGTGGTTACTGTAGCGGTTCTGCCGTCCCTGTACGTTACCTTAGCTTCAGCCGTATATTCCATCTTGTCCCCGTACAGGGCTTCTATCATATCAAGGTAGCGCTGGCTAACTTCCTTTCGCCGCAGCTTTCTCGTTCTGGTCAACTCAGCATCATCAGCGTCCAACTCCTTGTGCAGTAGAGCAAACCTCCTTATCCTCTGCTTCTCGGGCAAACGCCCATTTATCCTCATCACGTCCTGTCTGATAAGGTCATAGGCTTCCGGTTTCTGGGACAGGTCAACAAATGTAGTGTAGGGAATGCGGTGTGTCTCAGCCCATTTCCCCAGGTTGGGGAAATCAATGCTGATCAGGGCACCGACAAAGTCCTCATCGTCGCCAGTGATAACAGCATCCCTGATATAAGGCGAGAATTTGAGCTTGTTTTCGATGTATGAGGGTGAAAATCCAGTCCCATCCCTCAGAGCTCCAAGGTCCGCCAGTCTATCGATGCAGACTAGATGACCTCTCTCCGTGATAAAGCCGGCATCACCGGTATGTACCCAACCCTGTTCATCAATCAGTTGTCGCGTGGCTTCGGGGTTGTTGTGATAGCCAAGCATCTTTTGCGGGCCTCTTGAGAGCACTTCCCCTCCTTCGGATATCCTCAACTCACTGCCAGGCGTAGGCACGCCGGAGGTCTCAGAATCAATATCACCTTTCAGATGCATAGCCGTCGGTGTACACTCAATCATCCCGTACATCATCCTAGCATCGATCCCGAGAGCCAGGAAGAAATCAAAGACTTCAGAAGCCATCGAAGCGCCGCCAATAAGCATAAGCCTATTCCCCGAGTAGGCGAGCCAGTCTTTTATCGGCCTGAATACCAGAAGGTAGCCGAGGGCATAGACAGCCCGCCAGAGCCAATTCACCTTCTCATTGTTGCGCTTCAGCCGAGCGATCCTGTAGCCGACCGGCATGAACAGGTGATAAACGAATCTTTTCAAGAGGCTGGCATCAGCGATCTTTACCTGCACGAAAGAGACCTCATTCTCCAACAAGCGTGGAGCCGACGAGGCTTTGGTCGGCCCTATCTCTCTCACGTCCACGGCCACGGTTTCCGGCTCCTCGGGGAAATTAACCGTGGCGCCCCCTTTGATGAAGGCAGGAATGGCATACAGGAACTCAGCGCCATATGCCAGGGGGAAGAAGGAGACAAACTGGTCGTCCTCCGTAGTACGTGCTGGCCCATCCCAACACTGGCTGGCCGCAAGGACGCTCCGTGAGCAATGCACTACTCCCTTTGGCAAGCCCGTGGTCCCCGAGGAATAAGTCAACATGACCGGGTCTTCTCCATCGCCGCTCTCGATAATGTGCTCCAGCAGGCCGGGATGTTCCTTCTCATATTCCCTGCCAAGCTCCACCATCTCCTCAAAACGCATCAGAATAGGATCATCGTAGAACCTGAGCCCCTTCGAATCCCAGTAGACTACCTTCCTTATTGCAGGCACCTCCTCAACGATAGGCTTTTGCTCCTTGCCCTCTCTGTCCCGGTACGGAAATATGAGCTTGTCAACTTGCTCCTGGTCTTCAACGACCACAAAAACGCTGCCCGATTGCTCGATGACGTATTTGATCTCCTGAGGACCCGAATCCTGGTAGGCACCTGTCGGGATGCCTCCACTACATATGACAGCAAACTGAGCAAAGTACCATTCGGGTTCATTGTCACCTACAATGGTAATCCTGTCGCCAGACTTAAGGCCCAGACTAATTAGCCCCAGGCCAAAGTATTTGGACTGTTCCCAGAAATACTTCCAAGTGTAGGGCTGCCATACCCCGAAGTTCTTATAGCGAAGAGCGACCTTCTCGTCACCATATCTTTCGCAAGTCTGCTTAAACAGCTTGGCTATTGTATCGCCTGGCATTGGTCAGACTCCTGTCTCATGTCTTCGCCGTCCCCAAGTACGCCTCGATAACATTGCGGTCGCCCTTTATCTCACTGGGCGTGCCCTCTGCAATCTTCCGCCCGAAATCAAGAACAGCCACCCTGTGTGAAATATCCATAACCACACCCATGTCGTGCTCAATAAGGACTATGGTGTTGACTCGCTCCTCGTATATGTCGAGAACGAACCGGGCCATGTCTTCCTTCTCTTCCAAATTCATCCCGGCCATAGGCTCATCCATCAAGAGGACCTTCGGTTGTAAGGCTAACGCCCTGCCCAATTCGACTCTCTTTCGCAACCCGTAGGGTACAGTGCCGACGACCTGCTTTCTTATGGGCTCTATTTCCAGAAAATCGATGATCTCCTCCACAGCCCTTCGCTGCTCAACCTCCTCCCGGTGGGCCTTGCCAAAATAGACGCCGCCCAACACAGAACCAGCGACCCCACCAGTCATGTAGAAGTGTCTTCCAGCCAGCAAGTTGTCCTGGACGCTCAACCCCGTGAATAGCTCGATGTTCTGAAACGTTCTGGCAATACCGAGCTTGGCGATCTTGTGGCTTGGCATCCGGGTAATGTGCCGACCCTCAAAACGGATGTCCCCTGACTGAGGGCGATAGAAGCCGTTTATGCAATTAAGGATGCAGGTCTTGCCAGCGCCGTTCGGCCCTATTATAGACAGTATCTCACCTTCCCTGACTTCCACGCTCACATCAATAAGAGCCCGAACGCCGCCAAAGCTAAGGTGAAGATGTTCCAGTTTCAACCTGGTCTTATCTTCTGAAACCACTCGAAATCACCAATTCAAGTGATGCTCCGGCACAAGCACATTCTCCTATGCCTTGTCCGCTCCCGCGGCCACCCGCGCCTGTGCCAGTATTGCCTTCAGGATGGACTCAGTCTTCTCCCTGATGTACTCCTCTAGCGTGCATTGACTTCCCAGGAACCATCGCCTGACTGCCCACATGTGGCCAGAAACAACTATGTCGTGTGCCATCAACGTAATGTTGCCAATGTCGAATTCACCTACTTCCACACCCCTCCTCAGCAATCGCTCACAAGCCGCCACATCACGAGCCGCAGACTCCAGAACGCGCCGACGCGCCTTGGGGTCCAGGTTTTTTGTCTCTTGGTACGTAAAAAGGGTGAAATCAGGATCTTCACCTACCCCTTGATAGTATGTCTTGATGAACTCTCGCAGAGCATCGGCCGGGGCAACATTGCTCAGTCTATCACAGAGACCTTCAATCGTTTCGGTCAGGTCGGTTAAGCCGCGGTCGATGACCAAATAGAGAATGTCCTCCTTGGATCCGACATAATTGTAAAGGTTACCTTTGCTCATACCGCAGGCGCGGGCGATTTCATCAACGTTCGTGCGTTCGTATCCCTTCTTCACAAACGCGCGAGTTGCACATCGAGCTATGTGCTCTCTGCGAGTGGCAACCAATTCCTGATCGCTGCTCAAGGTTCGCATATCATGTTTGACATGCAGGTTTCGGACCTCGACTCAGGGTGACTGACTGGCCAGTCACCCTGACAGTCTACCTTCAGACGGCACTCGTGTCAAGTCCCCGGTCTCATCATCACAGACCGTTTGGCACCGCTTCCTAGTCGCTGAACCGGGGCGGCCTCTTTTCCAAGAAGGCCTGCAAGCCCTCAGCCACTTCGTCTGAGACCATAAGCCTTTCTACAAGCTCGGGCTCACACGGATACAGGTCAGCCATTTTTGACAGTGACGCTGCGTTGACGATCTTCTTGCATATCCTCACCGCCAAGGGGCCTTTGGTGGCAATGTTCTGTACCAGCTCCCTGCAGGAACTCATTAGTTGGTCGGGAGGCACGACCCTGTTTAGCAGCCCTATTCTCAGCGCCTCATGAGCATTGATGTTGTCGCAAGTCATAATCATCTCTTTGGCCTTCGCAGGCCCTATCAATGCGGTAAGGCGAGGCGTGGCCCCCCAGGTGAAGAAGATGCCCAGACTAGCTTCAGGAATACCAAAGACAGCATTCTCAGATGCAATCCTGAAATCACAATTCATGGCCAGACAGAGTCCCGCCCCCACTGCGGCACCATTGACTGCAGCTACGGTCACCTGTTCCAGGTTCTCCATTGTATGCATGAAATCATGACCGAATAGCTGCCAAAGCCTTTCGTTGGCCAGCTCAGGCCTGGAATATCTCTCATCCATGGCCTTCTGAGTGAATTCCACCCCGCAGGAGAAAGCCGCCCCTGCCCCGGTGAATATCACAAAACGCGTCTCCTCGTCTCCTCTCAGCTCGGCTAACAGTTCCTTTAGCTCCAGCATGACTTGGACATTCATAGCGTTCAGTATTTGCGGACGATTCAGCGTCACTGTAGCCATGTGGCCTACCCTCTCAACCAGTAACGTCTCATATTGCATCTCTACCTCCGTTGCTTCAAGGATTGGTTATGCCTACCAGGCTTTGTGAGGCCTCCTGCCCCGAACGTAGCGTAGTTCCGCGTCCCATCAAACGTGATGGCCCTCTGAGAGAGCTTTAGGCTGTGCTAGCGGAACCGAGCCCCGAGCTACATTCGACCATATCAGGCATGGAAAGGCAGCGAAAAGTCTATGAACCGAAAATACTGACGGCAGCTTCAGCTATGCCAACGAAGCTGCCAGGGACAACGCCCATAAGCAGGACAAAAAGGCAGCAGATCGATAGGGCAGTGCGCAGCGCCCATGTCGAAGGCACCTTCTCCTCGGAGGCTGGAGCTCCCATCCACATGACCTTGATCACCCTGAAATAGTAGTAAGCCGATATGCAACTGTTTATCACAGCTATGACTACCAGCCACAACAAGCCGCGACTTACAGCCCCACTGAAGATGTAGATCTTGGCGATGAGCCCTGCCGTGGGTGGTAGGCCGGTCAGCGAAACCAGACACAGGGTTAGAGCCAATGCCAGAAGCGGCGCCCGCTCGAAACCAGACACAGGGTTAGAGCCAATGCCAGAAGCGGCGCCCGCTTGCCCATCCCCGTGTAGTCATCAATCTCATCACTATCGATCTTGTTGGAAATCGCAATGACCGCGATGAAAGTCCCCAGGTTGGTGACGGTATAGCTCATGAGGAAGAAAAGCAGTCCGCTTCGCCCCACGGCATCAGTTCCGGCCGCCATTCCCACAGTGGCTAAACCTACCATCAGGTAGCCAGCTTGAGCGATGCTGGAATACCCCAGCATGCGCTTGATATTGGTCTGAACGATAGCCACCACATTGCCGAAAGTCATGGTAACTGCGCTCAAGATAGCCAGCAACATTCCCCACTCAAGGCTAAGCCAGTCTGGAGCACCAAGGGTAACAGAGAAAACGCGAATAATAATGGCGAAGCCAGCCGCTTTACTGGCCACGGAAAGGTAACCGGTAATTGGTGTTGGTGCGCCCTCATAGACATCAGGCACCCACATCTGGAAGGGAACGCAGGCAATCTTGAAGCCAAAGCCAGCAACCAGAAGAACCACACCTAAAAGCAGAGCCGGATTACCCATAAGCCCAGCAATAGGCATGCCCCCAATAACATCGGCGATGCATACCAAGCAAGTATGCCCAGTAAGCCCAAAGACCAGAGCCATACCATAAAGAAGCACGGCTGAAGCAACCGCGCCCAAGAGCAAGTACTTCAGCCCGGCTTCGGTTGATTTCTGGTCCTTCAAGAAGCTTGCCAGTACATAGAGCGATATGCTGCTCAATTCCAAGGCCACATAGATAGAAATCAAGTCTGCGGCCGCCGTCAGCAGCATCATGCCCAAAGCCGAGATAAGCACCAGTGCGTAATACTCACCTTGAAATCTCTCGAACTTGCTCACGTAGTCCTGAGAGGCCAATATGACTAGACCGGCCGCCGCCAGAAACAGGAACTTGAAGAAAAGAGCAAAGCGGTCTACCGCCAGCATGCCATAGAAGATATCAACAGTTGGTGCTCCCCACATTGCCAGCGTGCAACCTGCCGCAACTATCAAGCCAACAATGCTGACACCCGCCAGAACCTTCTTCTGCTTGATGAATAGGTCAAGCAGGATCACCACCAGGGCAAAAACCAGGAGGCTGAGCTCTGGTGTCAACAAACGAAGCTCACTAAGTATCATCAGACTAAACCATCCCGGCTAACTCAAGCAGCTTTTTGGTATCCTCATGCAATTCTTTCCACAGCGAGCCGAGCTTATCCTTCTCCACCCACAAAGCTTCACCAACATCGCTAGCCACCTCAAGTTCGCCGCCAACCAAATTGGCTATGTAGTCGATATACACAACGTGCAAGTTGACTCCTTGTGCCGACTTCACAATCCGGTCAAAAGGTGCCAAAGCTCTGACCAAGTCTATCTCCAAATTGGTCTCCTCTTTGATCTCGCGCTTTATGCCAGCGCCGATTTCTTCCCCCAACTCCAGTTCACCACCGGGGCAAATCCACTTTCCCTGCCAGAAACCGCCTCGCTCCGGCTTGTGTCTCACCAAGAGTATCCTGCCCTTGCGATCTTCAATAAGTGCCCCCACGGCCACCAATATTCGAGATGTGATAATTCACCCCCCTCACAGACCTACTAGTTTCATTATCGGCGTGATACCCAGCTTGATGACATCAGTGAGGATAGCCGGATACAGTCCGACAAGCATGATAGCGCCAACAAAGGAGAAAATGCACACCTTCTCGATATTATCGGCATCGGGCACACCGTCGTACTTCTCCAACCGCGGGCCGTAGAAAACCTTCTGTAGCATCCACAGTATATAGCCAGCAGTCAACACAATCCCCAGCACACCCAGAAGGGTATACAGTTGGATTCCTTCAACAGCCACACTGGTGAAGCTACCGACGAAGATGATGAACTCGGCAGCGAAGCCACTCGTGCCCGGCAAACCTAAGGATGCCAAACCAGCAATGCTGAAGACAACCACGATAACTGGCATCTGGCGGGCTAGCCCTCCCAGACTGTCGAGATTACGCTCGTGCGTCTTGTCATACACCAGACCTACCATGGCAAAAAGAAGCCCGGTGATGACACCGTGGCTGAACATCTGCAAGGTGGCCCCGGTCAGGCTCATCTGATTCAAGGCAAAGATACCCAGAAGCACATACCCCATATGACTGACGCTACTGTAGGCAATCAGCCGCTTCAAGTCCTTCTGCCTCAAGGTCACTGCTGCTCCATAGAGCACACCAACCACAGCCAGTACCACGAGCAACGGGGCGTAGCGCAAGGCAACCTCGGGGAAGATAGTGACGCAGAGCCGAATCATCCCGTAACCACCCATCTTCAGAAGCGCTCCGGCCAGAATGACGCTGACTGCGGTGGGAGCATTGGTATGAGCGTCAGGCAGCCACGTATGGAATGGAAACACCGGTAGCTTGATGGCAAAGCCGGTCAAGAGCAAGAAAAACATGGCAGCAAGCGGGATAACTGGCGCGGCCAAAGCTAGACCACCCAATTCCATGATGCTCAGGCTGCCTGTGGCAAAGTAAACGCTCAAGATGCCCGCCAGCATCATGGCGCTGCCAACAAGAGTGTAGATGAGGTACTTATTGGCCGCATATTCCTTCCTGCCACTGCCCCAGATGGAGATGAGAAAGTACATCGGTATGAGCTCCAGTTCCCAGAACAGAAAGAACAGGATGAGGTCCAGAGAACAGAACACTCCCAAGATGCTTGTTTCCAGAAGCAGGAGCCAAATGAAGTATTCCTTAGGCCTTAATTCCACTTTCCATGAAACCAGCACAGCCAAGAAGCCGAGGAATG
>Ga0209986_10001798_pt1 | contig 20192 bp, 21 predicted proteins | sample BlataG_FD_183168 | JGI IMG/M metagenome (GOLD analysis project Ga0209986, IMG submission 183168) | Deep subsurface microbial communities from Black Sea to uncover new lineages of life (NeLLi) - Black_00105 metaG (SPAdes) (version 2) | ecosystem: Environmental > Aquatic > Marine > Oceanic >... | reverse complement strand
CCCCAGCTTTTTTTCCCGGGATGGGCATCAAACGAGCGGTGAGTGGTTTATCGTGGCGCAGGGCCAACGTGCCCAGGTCGATCAAGAGGGGGACGAGCGCCTCTGGAGAGGCATCGCCGGGAAGGGGTATTGTGTCCAACCCGGTGCCGCAGAGGGTTGCATACAGCAACAGGTGGGTTATGGTAAGTTGACCTTGTGCGGCACGTGCTGCCAGGACTGAGTCCTCCAGCACTGGCAGGAACAGCCCGCAGAAGCCAGTCCGGGTAAATTGTGCCCGGTCGAGGCAGTCGGTCAGGAAAGCGGCTGCGGCCGCTGTACCGCTCAAGCCGACGCCTGGGACGCCAAAGGCTTCCAAAGCTGTGCCGATAGAGCGTGCTTTCTCGGGGAAGGGCGCCAGAGAGAAGTCGACGCCGAGGAAACGTACATTATGTTCAGCGGTAATGCGCTCGGTAATTTGACCCAGGGCAGAGGCGTGGTCTTCGATTGCGACCACCAGTCGGTGTTGGGCAGTAATAAATGACCGGGCATCCTGAAGAACTTCGACGGCTATGTCGGCTGATTCGGTGGCGATTGCCAGCGCCGGTGTCCCCCCATCGTGGTATGCAGCGGGGAAGAAAGGAGCCCCGGCTTGCACGTTGGCCAGGGACGCGAAGCGAAGATTGGCGAAACCGTCGGGAGTAATTGTAGAGACCTCATGAATCGTCTGGGCACAGGCTCGTGCCGCCTGGAGCAAGATCCCGTTTGCGGGGTCAGCGAAGATACCGGAGGCAAAGATGATTTCTGTTGCCGCCAGCACCTGCGGGACGATTGTGTAGCCGTCGGACTCGTGCGGCAACGCCGGTCCGATCGCAGCGTAGTCCACGCCTTGCATGAAACACTCGGCTTCCAGATTGCGGGCAAACTCCGGTCGATCATCTGGGGGAACCGGATGAGTCATCTCGGCGGGTGGTGGGGTGGCCAGACGCAGGGTCTGCACCTGGTAGCCAATATCCTGGAGGCCGTCACGGCAGGCCATGAGACAGGCGGCGATGTCGGCGATGTACTTGGGCTTGAGCGGCCATCCAGGGTCGAGAAATCCGGTCAGGGCGCGGATCTTCATGTTGCTCCTCGCTGGCGGGCAATTTCGAATAAGATGATCGCCGCGGCTACGGCGGCATTGAGTGACTCAGAGATTCCCATCATCGGGATGTGGACTTGGCCTTTTGCCAGGGAGCGGAGGGCTGGTTGGGGGCCATGAGCTTCGCTGCCGATGGCCAACGCCAGTGGCCGGCGCCAGTTAATGTCGGTGTAGGGTTTTCCCTCACCCGCCTCAGCCAGCCAAAACTCCAAACCGGCGAGCCGCTCCGGCAGGGTGTTGAGATCGAGAATCTCGATCGGCAGGCGAAAGTGTGCCCCCATGGCCCCACGTACCACTTTTGGGTTGTAGGGATCGACTGTGCCTTCGGTCAGGATGACGACTTCCACACCAGCCGCGCATGCGGTTCTTAACAGCGTACCCAGGTTGCCTGGATCGGCCAGATGATCGGCGACCAACGCCAGGTTTAACTGCGCGGGGAGCGGCAAGGCCGGGATGGGAAGCACCGCCAGCAGCCCTGGCGGACTCTCGGTGCTCGAACAAGCAGCCATGACGGCGTCGGAGACCACTTTGACCTCAGCTCCCAATCGGTCGAGGTTGTGGACCAGTCCGCGGCCCGGCGAGTCAATGTGGTCGGTGTGCAGCACCAGGTGAACCGGCAGTTGGGCTGCTACGACCTCACGTGCTAACCGAATACCCTCGATAACAAAAGCCCCCTCAGCTTGACGCGCCCGTCGCTTGGTTTGTAGGGCCCGTACCCACTTCACATGACGATTGGCGGTGGAGGTGATCATGCGGGTATCACACTCCTCGGCCAGCGACGGCGAAATTCGTCGGCGAAGACCCGCACACCTGATTCGTCAATCAGGGTGATGTGGACTTCATGGAGTGATGCTTCAGGGTATTCGATGAAAAAATCGACCACCGCGGCCAGGATCACCCGGGCGCCGCGATCCATGGGGAAGCCGAAGATCCCGGTGGAGATAGCGGGCAGAGCCAGGCTTACCAGTCCATGTTCGTCAGCCAGGGTCAGCGATCCGGTTACTGCGGCTCGTAGTTTATTGTCCTCGTCGCCCTCGCCCCAAACTGGGCCAACGGCGTGTATCACGTGGCGGCACGGCAATCGACCGGCGCCGGTGATCGCCGGCCGCTCGTGTGAGACCGGTCCGTGTTGCTGTACCCAAGCGTCGCTCTCGCGTTGGATCCCCGGGCCGCCGCGGCGGACGATCGCGCCTGCCACACCGCCGCCGTGAACCAGCCGGGCGTTGGCGGCGTTAACGATGGCGTCTGCTGTTTCCTCGGTAAGGTCACCGTGGATCAGACGCAGAGTTTGGCCGCCGGGCAATATCAGTTCGGCAACGATGCGAGACATAGAAACGCTCCGAGATGGGATTAACTTTTCGTATTTGATTGTATCACTGGAGTGCGGCTGAGATGCACGCGAGTGTTTGGGCGGCTTTCCCTCTTCAACTCAATGCTCGGTTTCGAACCTCCACCACAGAAAACCCCAAGAGAGGTTCCCGCCACTCAACTTGGATCGATTAAGCAGCTTTCTTGCTTCCCCTATCGTCAATCCCGATATAATTACACCCTCAACCAGCCCAAGCCAAGACCGCCTGAGATCTGCTATAAACAGAAACCCGCCCGGGACCAGTACTCGCTCAATCTCATTTAGCATCTGTATGGGTTCTTCTACTAGATGCACCATATTGACGTTGATCACCACATCAAACGAGTTGTCCTCATATGGTATCTGATGCACATCCGCTTTCTCGTACCTCACTCGCTCCCCAACATTGGCTGCCTCAGCTGCCCGCCTTGCTAAGCGTAAGAGTGGCTCAGACAAATCAATGCCAACAATCTCACTGTCGACAAGCCTCTTAGCAAGAACCAGATTTGTGGCTCCAAATCCACAACCGATGTCAATGATCCTACCCTTTTGAAATCCGCGCGAAGACAGTTTCATTGCGTATTCCTGGCCAAACATCTCAGACATCTTTTTGTGCCGCCTGGCATACGTTTCAGCGTAATCTTCGTTGTAAAAGACCCTTTCGTGGGCCAAAGGGGCTCGTTTCATCGCTTAATCCTTTATCATCACCAACATCATCTTGAATCTTCGTTCGGCCTTCAGCGAATGAGGTTTGTCGGCCGGCATGATGAGCATTTCACCTTGCCTTACTGTGGTGGGATTGCCGGCTATCGTGATTTCAGCTACCCCGTCAAGCACACAGACCATGGCATCAAACGGTGTGGTGTGTTCGCTCAATCCCTGGTCCTCGTCGAAGGCGAAGAGGGTGACTGTCCCAGTTTCCTTTCCGATTAGTGTCTTGCTCACCACGGAATCCCGCTGGTAAGCGACGAGATTGACCAAATTACTTGCCGTGTGCCCGTGGTCCACGTTTCTCCTCTCTTTCTGTGAACAGCAGCGAAATGTTATCCGCTCTGGCAGGATGAGAAGCGCGCCGAGGCGCGCTTCAAAGCTGATTCTGTTTATGGCGACAAAGTCACTGTGGGCTAGGTAAACCGCCTGACCCGTCGACTTTCACGCTCTGAAGGGCTGAAACTGCAAGTGCGAAAAGCCCAATCCCCAGCGAGGTCACGTAGGTGTCAAGATCAACAACTTTTAGAATGCTCAATACGATGGTGGCATCCGACATCGCTAAAGCGACTGCCTTTAAAATCAAAGGGATAATTTCCCCAATGCTATTTGCTTATCGCCATCCTTGTCTACCCCTTGTTTTTTATATAGACGCATACGGATGTATATTCGCCGACTATGTTTGCGATTGAGCCTTCCCAATCAGAGCAGCTATAACAAGAAGATCCCGACGGCATAAGGTAGCAAGGCCAGCAACGCCATCAGGGGGTGCCCACGCTGCATCGTGTTGTGCCTGTCCCAGTTGAAGAGATAGATCGCCAGCCCAAACGACAGCCCGCCGCTGAGTACCAAAACGATGACCGACCCCCACGGCGCACCCCATGGGGCATAATCAGCCGCACCCATGGCCAATCCATTGAAGGCGTTCATCGCCTGGGTGGCGGGCAAGAGTTGGGAGATCTTTCCAGCAGCGTCAGGCAACATGCTGTAGGGGATCATAAGCCCACCTAACAACATCGAGGGGATGAAGATAAGCTGTGACCACAGCACTGTCATGCGCGTGCTGGATGAGACTACACCGATCAGCACACTGATGCCCGCGCAAGCAACAGCCATGGCCAGGAAGGCCAGAGCATAGTTGAGCCAGTTAACCGGCGAAGGAGCATCAAAAAGAATTGGTGCGGTGAGGGTGATGATTGCGGCTACTATCAACAGATGCAACATCGTTGTTAGGGCTGGTATGGTTAAAATTGAACTGGCGGGAATGCCGTTGATCTTGTAGCTGCGGAAGATGCCGTCTTCACGGGCGCTAACCAGTGGATCGGGCAGACCCAACAACGTGGCTGCCAGGACAGCGAAGACGACCAAGGCCGGGATCAGTGTCTCAAGGAAGAGAGGATTGATCGCCGGCATCATGAACCCCATCATGAGGTAAAAACCCAGGGGGAAAAGATAGTTCATAAGGAGCAACTGCTTGTTTCGGATCCCGGTGCGGAATTCGAATGAGAAGTGATTGACAAATGCGGTCATTGAGCGTCTCCTGTGGTTGTAATTTCCAGAAAACGGTCTTCCAGAGAGGGTCGTTCCACACGCAAATCGATCAACTTGTCTTGCTCAGCTTGGATGTGAGCGATAATGGCCGAGACGGTGGGGCCGATATCGGTGCTGAAGTAGATGCTGTATTCATCTTTGGACACCCGCTGGCTTACCGCCGGGAAGGTGACACCCGGATCGGACAGGCTGGAGCCTACGGTGCGGACAGAAACCTTAGTCAACCCCGCGCCAGTCGCGGTGACCTCCATGGGTGTTCCGGTGGTAACGACCTTGCCGTGCAGCAAGATCGCTATCCGGTCCGACATTTCTTCTGCTTCGGCCATGTCGTGCGTTGCCAGGATGATGGAGGTGCCTTCAGCTTGCTGTTCACGCATGATGGTGTGCAGTTCGACACGCGTTGCAACGTCCAAAGCCGGCAGTAGGCTCATCCAGGAAGAGCACAGAAGGATTGTGGGCCAGCGCCAAGGCGAGTGACAGGCGGCGCTGTTGACCGGTAGAGAGCTGGTGATACTGTGCCTTTCTTTTCTCTGCCAGGCCCAAACGATCCAGCAGGTCAAAACGCGGATCTACTCCGTGGTAGGCACAGAAGAACTTCATCGCCTCATCGACGGTGATGCTTTCTGGCAACCCTGAGGTTTGCAATTGCACGCCGATCACGTTGCGCAGCTTACGCGGCTCGCGCGTCGGGTCGACTCCTGCATCTCGCAATGAACCACCGTTCGGAGCACGCAGACCTTCAAGGCTCTCCAACGTGCTGGTCTTGCCTGCGCCGTTGGGCCCAAGAAGGCCAAAGATTTCGCCACGTTCCACCTCAAAGCTGATGCCATCCACGGCGACTAAGTCGCCGTAGGTTTTACGGAAGTCTCTTACGATAATTACCGAATCGGTCATGTGATATCTTCTCCTTTCATATTATCACCCATCCAATAGTAAAATGCCGCATAACGGTTGCCAAGCCGAAGGTGCTGTGTGCACTTCGTGCGATTCGTGCAATTCGTCGCGCCCATGCTCTGTGCGGTTCCCGCGTCGCGCTAAGCATCGTTCAACCAGCTTGACCGTTCGTCCCGCGCTGCAGGCACCCGAAGGGTGCAGACGGGATCGTTCGTCCAGCCGCTCGTCCAGCTCGACTGGATCCTGGTGATCTTCCAGGGCTTCAGTAGGGGGTTCAGCTGACTTAATCTGACCCTATAGCCTTAGTCCTCCGGGAAGACTGCCGTCAACCGGAGGCGGCACCTGTGTCCCGGCTCTCTTCCATTCTGAATGTCGCTTCATATCCTGCACCAGGTGTATCTCTTTTTCGGTACTGCCCGCGGCGAGGACGCTCTCCTTCGACAATCCCCCCTCGAGGTAATCCAGCACCAGGTCAATCTTACTATAGCGGATACCCAAGGCAAATTCATCGCTGATGCCTTTCATCATGTCTGGCGATGGGGCCTGTTCCACTACACCTGCGGGAACACCCAGAAAGGCTGCCAGCTGCCGGATCTGGGTTTTATAAAGACCCTTGAGGGGTTGAATGGTGAGATCATCGATTCCGTCCTTAACAAACCAACCAACGAACCATTCAGATCGGTTGGCGGCCCCGAGCAAGAGCAAATTTCTTTCTCCGGCCTTTGCCTCAAGAACCTGGCGGCGGTAAATGTGTCTTGCATTCAGCCCAGCTTCGGGTTGGCGGATGATGGCCCGAAAACCCGGACTTCCCAAGTTTTCGGTTAAGGACTCAGCACTTCCCAATTGCAGCGATGAAAGAAAGGGGCTTTCCCTAAAGATGAACCTATAGGTCTGGTGAAGCATGCGGTTGAAAAGCCCAGAGAACGAGGTTATCCTCATACCAATAGAGTAATAAACCCCCATCTTGCGCATGGCGGGTTCGATGGATTTCTCTTCCAATTCGAGTCCGAGCCATGCGGAAATTCTCCAAGCATTTCGGCGAAGCGTCTGTTCGCTGTGTTGATCGTACAAATAGGCCAGATGAACAGCTCCCTTCCCCAGGGATTGGACGGCCAAGGCCGACAAAACGGCCGAATCGATGCCTCCACTGAGGCCGATTAAGACACCGCTCACGTCGTACACATCATAAACTCGTCGTAAATAAGTCTTAATTCCCTCTACGGCTCTGACCTCATCGATTCGCAAGTCTGTACTCAGTACCATTCCCTTTCTCGCGCTCGGGCTTTTTTCAGTGTGGCCACTAATGTATTAGCCAAGCGGTGTAGCTGCATCCATGAATTATAACCACCAACTGTTAGTTATAATACATATCGGAGGGAGGTTAGTATGTCTGACGCGAACTTTATTTTAACCCTGGGTAAAATCATCATCGCTGCAGCCTGGGCTGATGGCGAAGTGGCCCATGAGGAATTGAATTGCTTGAAGGATATGCTCTTCCGTCTTCCCGGTTTGACAGGTCGGGAATGGGCGATGTTGGAGATGTACATCGAATCACCGGTTGGAGCTGCGGAAAGAGAACGATTGGTCGAGCAACTTCAGAATGAGCTGAGGTCTTCGAGGGATAGATCACTCGCACTTCAGAGCCTCGACGATATGGCGGCGGCGGACGGTATTGTCTCCGAGGAAGAGAAAGCCATCATCGAGGAGATTAAATCCCAGATCGAGACCGCAAACGTGAGCATACTTGGCCAGCTTGGACGGGTAGTGATGGGCTCCATACAGCGTCGAGAAGCCGCGTTGTCTGATGCACCAAATCGTGAGGAGCACTTCGAAGATTTCATCAAGAATAAAGTCTATTACGGGGTCCAACGAAGACTTGAACTTGGTGATGTGAGCTTGGATATTCCCGAGGATCGCCTGAGGAAATTAAGTCTGGCGGGCGGACTGATGGCTCGGGTCGCACACGTCGATTTGGTGGTAACCAACGAGGAATTTGAGGCTATCGCCAATTCGCTGGAGAATGAATGGGGCATAAGCCCGGACGAAGCCACGTTTGTCACTGAGGTTGCGGTGTCTGAAATTGGTCCCGACATGGATTATTTTCGCCTGACGCGGGAGTTTTTCACCTCAACCACCGAAGAGGAGCGAAGCCAATTTCTGAATATCCTGTTCTCTGTCGCCAACGCTGACCGATTCGTGTCTTTAAAAGAAATTGAAGAGGTTCGGGCGATCGCCAATAGTCTTCGACTGACGCATAAACAGTTCATCGACGCAAAGCTGACAATCCCTAAGGATCAACGCGCCAACTGAAATTCGAGCGCCCTTTCGCCCTTTGATTGATGATGCGCGGCGAGGAGTCAGGGCTTTGCTGTCCAATTTGCGAAGCAAGGCGGACGACGCGCACAGCAAAGAAGGACGAGTTACACAACCAAGACTGGTATCAAATGGAGCCTCGATAGCGCTATCTGCTGCGAGTTGTTGTGCGGCCTTCTCGGGTCAATCCGGTTTTTTCCGGCAGTTGATTTGGAGAGGTGGAACACGCCTCACGGGCAAGAGGGCCGGTTTGATAGCGAGGCCGTTGCTGTGAATGCCGCGCCTCACTGACTGCTTAACGTTAATACTGCTCAACGTATTGGCATATTTCTAGGCACCGACAATCTTACGCTGCTGTTGTTCCTGGATTGCCCTCCAGCTTGGCTCACCCTCGATCTGGACCTCGTTCAACCGCTTGTAGAGCCCATCGAGGGACATAAGCTCCGCGTGGGTCCCGGTCTCGACAATCTGGCTGCCCTCCAGGACGACGATGACATCTGCCCCGCGGATCGTGGACAGGCGATGGGCGATGACGATGGCCGTCCTGCCCGACATCAGCCGTTCCAATGCCTGTTGGATTAGAAACTCTGTCTCGGTATCAACCGAGGAGGTCGCCTCATCCAAGATCAAGATAGGCGCATCCTTGAGCACCGCCCGGGCGATCGCTAAGCGCTGCCTCTGCCCACCAGACAGCTTGACGCCGCGTTCGCCGATCATCGTGTTGTACTCGTGGGGCAATTGGGTGATGAACTCATGTGCGTTGGCGATTTTGGCCGCCCAGATCATCTCCTCTTCAGTCGCCCCTTGACGGCCAAAGAAGATGTTTTCGCGCACCGTTCCGTGAAAGAGAAACACATCCTGCAGCACGATGCTTATCTGCTGGCGTAAGCTCTTGAGCGTCAGATCGCGGAGGTCGTGCCCATCTAGTGTGATCGAACCCTGGCATACATCGTAAAACCGCGGGATGAGTTTGGCAAACGTCGTCTTGCCCACGCCCGTCGGTCCCACCAGCGCGACGACAGTGCCCGATTCGATATCGAGATTGATATTCTCCAGCACTGTATCCCCCATAGCATAGCTAAAGCCCACATTGTGTAATTTAATCGCACCCTCGGCTTTACCAATTAACTCAATCGCATCAGGGCGCTCAACCACGTCGGGTTGTTCGTCCAACAGCTCGGTTACCCGCTCGGCGCCTGCCAAGGCCTGTTGAACGCTTTCCCACGCTCCGCTTAGGGCGCGCACAGGTTGGTAGAGCATCTCCAAGTAGAGGAAGTAAGCCACCAGGTCCTCAATGGGCAACGTCTGGTCTAATACGAACCGTCCACCAAAGTAGATGAGTACAATAGTGCCCAGGGACGTGGCGAATTCGACAAACGGGTGAAACATAGCCATCAGACGCAGCGCGCGGAGCAACGAATCGCGATACCTGACGATATGGCCGCGGATATTAGCTACCTCAAGATCCTCCCTGGTGAAAGCTTTGATTTCACGTATCCCGGAGAGATTGTCGTTCAGTGCTGCGTTGAGTTCACCCAACTCGACCTGGCGCTCGCGAAACGCCGGCCGCACATACTTGGCAAAGCCTCGCAAGGCCAACACGATCAAAGGAATCGGGATCATGCTCAATAGTCCTAGGCGCCAATTCATACTGATCAGCACCACGGTTACGCCGATAAGCATAAGCACATTGACCATCACGTCCGGTAGCGCATGGGCGATCAATTGCTCAAGCAAATCCGAATCATTGACTGTGCGAGACATCAATTGGCCGGTTTGCCTGTCCTCGTAGTAATGGAGAGACAAACGCTGCAAATGCTCATAAATATCCTTCCGAACGTCGGCGACAACACTCCAGCCTGCCACATGGGCCATATAGCTTCGGAGAAATCGTAAGCCTGCGCGCACAACATAAATAGCCAGTGACAGCAAAGTTAACCGAGTGATGACATGTATTGCTTCTGGTCCGGCAGTCGAATCGGTGACAGCCGCGACCATAGTCCGGACAATCCAAGGTACGGTCAACTGCATGCATACAAGCAAGAACATGCTTACCACAGTCAATGCTAACGGACGGACATACCTTCGGGCATATTCGAATACAAACTTGAGTGAATCCACCGAACTATCCTCCAGAATAGCTACTTATCTAGCAGATCTTCTGTCAGACGCAAATCAGCGCCAACGCCGAGTGCGCGTATGTGCTTTCCATTAATCCATATTTGCTCTTGTGCGAGGACCATCAGCAGCGGGACTAATACATTCATCGGCAAATAGGTTTCAGGAACTTGACTTACGCATGCGTCGACTTCATGTCGATATGAAACCCCTAAGATATCTGGTTTGAGTTGAATCTGCGGCTGGAAGTTTACTGCTTTAGATCAAAGCCAGCGCTAAAAGGAGGGCAGTCAAACCCGCGACGAGGAATCCTCCTGCAGCTAAGCGGTAGCGGAATTTGTTACGCTCGTTGATGGACTGCAAGTAGCCTTCAAATTCGCCCAGGAACTCGGATGTAGATTCCTCATCCTCTGACTCACCGGCCTGGGCCTCCTCCTTCTCGGATCGTCGACGGATAGCGAATGTTCTTATTGGCTCGTTTCCAAACCGCCAGAAAATAAGCGAGAAGTAAAAGAAAATCAATGCGGCGATGAGCCAGGACACAGTGATCATAGTTCCACCTCTTTTGAGACAAATCGCGGCTAAAAGCTTACTATGAAGCATATATCGGCTTATTAATGAAGGCTAATAATGCCGAACCATTCCAGAACATGATATCCGAATTTATAGCATAATGCAGTAGTATCTTGTGGGGAGGTTGACGATTGCATAATATACCGATGTGGTAGAAACATTTTTCCTAACCTCCGCTTATTGCGTTCCATCCGGTCTTGATTTTATGGGGGCAGTGTTCTTTCCCGTACGCAAGAATTTCTCCATATCTTCGAGAGATTTCTGACTTTTCCATCTCCTTTGGATCATAGTAAATATCTGAACCGACCTCTTCAATCACATATTCTTTGAATAATTCCTCAAGTCTGTCTTGCAGCATCCCTTTTATTTCTACGACTCGAACGTCATACCCGAACTTCCTGAGTTCTTCTCGAAGCGGTTGATTAACATATCCGGTGCATATCTCAATACGATGCGTGTCTGGAGATGCATCAAAGTGTTCGAGAATTTGTATCGCCAAATCTGAGTATTTCTTCAGATAACGCTTTGTGTGGAAGTGGTTCTCGGTGTCATCTCGGAAGTATTCAACGGGCACTATGGCAGTCTGGACGCTTTGTTCATCCGACACGCCAACCATTACCCCACACAAGGGAAACCCCCAGCCAGCGTCATCAATTCGTAATATTTGAAGATCAGGTGGAGTGAAGCTATCATAGTCTCCTTCTAGCAACACCCCTAAAACGTGCTTATCGACGCATACCAGGCTGTGGCCTTTCTTTTTCTTGTTGTAGGTATATATTTTCACGTTCCATTTTGGCGTAATGCCTTTTCCTTCAACCCCCGTAAATGATGCCAGCAAGTAAGGGTTGTTTTCAGGTTTGCTTGTTACCAACCCTCTCTCTGAAGCCTGGTTGAGCTTGTCTATGATGAAGTCAGTTTCTTCAGTTGGGTAAAAAGATTTTGTGAGATCAATTTTCATGACTGTTCCGTTAATATTTCCCGTTAGGACTATCAGGCTGACACCTAGGTCACAATAACCCCTCGTCTCGCAACCGATCGACTACGCCCACCGCAGACTTACTTCGATCCATAGTATAGATGTGTAACCCTGGCACTCCGGCTTCAAGCAATTCTACGCATTGGCGTACTGCAAACTCAATTCCAAATGCCACGAGCGCTTCCTTATCTCCTTCAGCCAAAGTCGCGATCCCCTGACGCACCTCATCGGTGATGGTCGCCCCACACATGCCGGCCAACATCTCCATCATCTTGACACTGTAGATAGGCATCACCCCCGGCAGGATTGGGACCTGTATGCCAATACCCCGGCATCGTTCAACGAAGTCGAAGAAGTATCGGTTGTCATAGAAGTAGTTGGTGACGATGTGCTCAGCTCCCTGGACGACTTTCAGCTTCAGGTACTCCAGGTCCTTCTCTTTACTTGGGGCATCGATGTGTCCTTCGGGATATCCCGCCACCCCGATACAGAAGTCGTACCATGGTCGGATGAACGCCACCAGGTCAGAAGCGTAAGGTAAGCTGTCTGGATGTGGCTCGAACTTTTCCTCTTGGGGGGTGTCTCCGCGCACAGCCAGAACGCTCTCTACCCCTATCGCCTGATAGCTGTCCAGAACAGCAACGATATCCTTCGGCCCCAATCCATAGCCAGCAAAATAGGCGAGGACCTCCAGCCCCTTTTCGTGCTTCAGCTTTTCTATCAATTGGCGCGAGCCTTCCCGCGTCGATCCGCCAGCTCCGAAGGTGACCGAAACGAAATCCGGTTTCAGCGCAGCCAATGTGTCGATTGTTTTCTCCAGACTTTCGGCCGCCTTTTCGGACCTGGCGGGGAACAGTTCAAACGAGATAGTCGGTTTTGGGCTCGAATTCCAAATGTCGATTAATCTCATAGCCATTTTCCCTTCATGGTCCTCTGACTGGACCGTTCGTCCCGCGAGCGTCGCGTAGCCCCTCGACGGAGCTTGTACTGAGCACAGTCGAAGTGCTCGAGACCTTCGGCACCCTGGAAGGGCAGTGAGACGGGACCGTTCGTCAAGCTTGACTTGATCCTGGTGATTTTCCAGGGCTCCCCCGTGACGGGACCGTTCGTCAAGCTTGACTTGATTCTTGTGTTCTTCCAAGGGCAAGCGATTAGTCCGCAAAGACTGCCAGAATCAAAGCCAAGCAATGATCTCACGAGTAAGAAAGGAGAAGATCAATCCATATAAGAAGCTGACCAGGGTACCGATTAAGATATACTCTGCCTCCATCCGGTTCGATTTCTCCTTAATCTCCCCAAAGCGAAATACTGATTTTGCGGCAATCAAGAAACCGACAGCGGAGGGCTGATTTACAAGAACCAACAAGAAAATCAGTCCCCGTTCAAGCTGGCCAATAACAACGCCCCCGTTTTCAAAACCTCTGGCTAATCGCTCGTTAACCAGTAAGGAATTTGAAGGACTTTCGCGGCGAATTTCATGTAATTGGTCGAGGAAAGGTTCCACTATAATACCGACCACAACTCCTCCAGCATAAATCGTAATAATTGCACCAGAGTAACTACTCAGGCATCTGAGTCAAAAGTAACGAGTTATTGGTTACATTTGATTCTTTTAATGAGTCGATAAAGCACCAGAAACGAATACAAGCGACGAATAATACAAACTCCCAAATAGTGTCTCCCAATAATTTATAATCGAAGACTGGTTTTCCAAGGAAAAAAGGGCTGATACGGCAACAATCACAATAATGTGAGCGAGTTGATCAATCAAAAATATTTTCAAGTCATCTCGAGACAGCTTTACTTTTATATAATCGATCACGAAATGCGAGATCAAAATGACCAATGGAATTGCCCACAAACGCCACAAGCCCATAAAAATATAGCTGGTTATTGCCGCTAAGAAAGAATGCTTGAAGAGAACAAGTGGTAAATGCTTCCTGCTTACATCTTCTTCAGATTGAAGGACAAAGTCTACCAGAGCATGAGCTGTGAATAATGGAATGATCATCAAATAGGTTTGTTCACTCACATTCATCCCCTTCTCGCGCGTGGACGTTTTTCAGAAAAGTATTTAGAGAAAACATGACCATGAATGAAATCAATCGAGCACGCCCCTGAAAATTACAAGTTTAGGAGCTTGTAACGGCCAATTACAGGTTTTAGAGATTGTAATATCAATTCTAATCAGATTTATGGGTTATCCCACTAAGTGAATTAGCAAAATAGTTCAAGCCAATTTCGATAGCATTCCACCCTGCTCTGTCGAGATGCTGGGCAACCGCTTGTTGAGATATTTCCCTTTCAAACCAGGATCTGGCAATCTTTTCTTGGGTGTATTCCAACAAAGCCCCAGATACTGCGTGCGCCTGTTTTTCTGTCCAATCTCTGGCAAGAGCATCGATTAATTTTAGTATTACATCCAGCGCCTGATGGTTATTTGAAATCAATGATTGTGGAAGGGAAATTATCATTCTATGAGTTCGCGAAAGAGACTCAAGCGCCTCTCCGGATAAGCGAAATGCTTCGCCATCACCGCTCGAAATACTTTCTTCAGGCATGATATCAATTGATCCAACACCGATAGAAATCCTTGTGTCGACTCTCTTCGACTTCATCTTTCCCCGTAAGAATGCGCGAAAGAACAACCCTATCCTTAGAGATTGTGCAGGATCCATAACCAATAGCTGCCAACTATCCCCACGAAATATATCAACCTTTAGAGGCACTAATTGTCTAAAAAACCCCATCAATTTATCGGAGGTATCCTTTAGAGCGGTGTGTAATTCTTTACGCTCAGTTGGTTTCAGTTTCGATGAACCTACAATATCCCCAGTAATTACCGCGTATATTTTTCCACTTTCAACTTCCATGTCTAACCCTCAAATCAATCTTAATCCATCACATTACAAGTTATAGCACTTGTAATAAACATTTACAAGTTTCAGGGCTTGTATTGATCACCGCAACCCATCATCAATGCGTCGCACAGGCGATACAGGGATCAAAGGCGCGCACGACCCGCCCAACGGCACGCTCTAATTCCATATTCACCTGATCGGCGCTAATGTAGCGCTCGGCGGCGACTCTAAGTGCGCGCTCAATAGCCAGCAAGTTGTGCGTCGTGGGGATGATGAATTTCGCCTCGGCGACTAGGCCATTTTTAATTAGGTAACGGTGGATTAATGGACCTCGCGGCGCCTCAACCAGGCCGAAACCCTCCCCATCGCGTGGTTTATAGGGTACGTGTGTGTCTTCATGATCGAGCGACTCGGTCAAGATATCCATCGCCCTTTCAAGTGAGTAAACCAGCTCGATGCCACGACACAGGTCAAAGAGCAGGATCCCGTGCGCCGGCCGGCCAAATGCTTCATCGAATCGGTCCAAGTATTCGTCAGAGCACGGTGTGCCCATCCGACTGGTCATATTGATGCGCGCCAGACTGTTAGCCCGGATCACCTGTCCCTGAAAGCTGGTGTATCCTGCGTAGCTGTACTCGGTCTCAGTGAAATCGAGGTAGTCCATGAAGCGGCGGGCGGGAAAATCAACCCGAGTGATGCCGTCTGGGTACATCACGTGGATGACGTCGCCGCAGTAGTTGGGCAGATGGTCGCCAATCGCGGTCAGGTAATGTGCTGGCTCGTCATCACCCCAAGTGCCGATCCGATCCCGCAACTCTAAGGACATCTCCCAGTAATAGTCGAAGAGCTCGCAGGCGGTGGGAAGCGTGTTTTCCAGTTTGGCGTGCATTGCCTCGGCTTCCTCGATGCTGATGCCGCTCGTCACACCGCCAACGACGGCCTTGATGGGGTGTATGAACTGGCCCCCAGCCAGGGTGATCAGGTCGGTGCCCGCCTTGCGCACCTGCAACGCCCGTAAACCGATTCCTGCCCGCGCCTCTTTCGGAACGTCATCTCCAGCAGCTTGAAGGATGCTGGGGACGCCGAGACGGTCGGGCATGGTGAAGATAAATAGCGATGAGGCCTGGTTCTGTATAATCTGGCCGAGCAGGAGCAGCTCGCGCAGTTGCCTGGCCAGCGGCGGTATGCTTACACCGTAGATCTCCTCCAACGCTTTAATCGACGCGACGTGGTGGGCTGTTGAGCAAATGCTGCAGATGCGAGGTACGATGATGGGCATTTGCTCGGCTGGGATCCCCTTTACGAAGTGTTCGAAGCCGCGGAACTCCGTCGCCTTAAGGTGAGCGGAAATCACTTCCCCACCATGCACTTCGATCACTACCCGGGCGTGACCTTCGATACGGCTGAGGGGAAAGATCAAGGTGGTCACTTTATAGCAACTTCTCCTTCTGCCGCGGCGGGCGGCTCGTGCCAGCGTAATCTGAAAACTGGAAAAGGAACAATGCCAACTGTGGAGAACGCAGCGCCGCGTCCAGTTCCTCAAACGGGATGTCAGTCATATTTGCGAAGACGCGATGAATGGTTTCCAGCCACGCCTCCGACCCCTTCTCGATGAAAGCGTCAGACGGCCCTCTGCAGCCGACGCAGGGGTATCCCGGAATGGTGCAAAGTGCGCGGCATCCGCCCCTGGTCGAAGTTCCGACGCACAGGAATCCCTGGTTGATCAAGCAGATGTCGGGTTTCACTTCGCCCTGCTGAAAACCCAGCAACTGCGTAGGTCGCATATCCTTTACCTTCCGGCGATTACACTCCTGGCATACAGTTTTGCTAGGCTTGAAGTCGGACGAGATGCGAAGCACGGCCATGAACAGCTCGGGCGTCGGTGGGCAGCCCGGTAGATAGCGATCAACCTCCACTACGGCGTCAATCGACCGACACTTAGGCAGCAACTTGGGCACGTGCAGCCGCTCGTCTTCCGCCAGAAATATTTCGCGTATCTCCGGGCGGTCCCCCAGGCTGGCCACACCACCCGAAATGGCACAGGTACCAACAGCCACAACTTGCTCTGCGCGCCGGACAGCCCGGCGCAGGTTGTGTAAATCTTCTTCGGTGAGCACCCCACCGCTTACCAGTAACACGTCCACCTCGGGCACGTCGTAAGCCGAGATGACCAGAGGCATGTAGACCAGCCGATATTGGTCGAGCCATTCGTCGGCGTTTAGAAGCGATACTTCACAGCCGGCGCATCCGGAAAGTTGCAAGACGGCAAACTACTTTATATTCTTTCCGACATCCTCTCTGATCGTAACCCTACCAAGATCCTGCGTAATCCGGCTTGTATGGTTTAGACAGGTTCATCGTATAAGCCCAATGCAATTCCACAAGCTGGCGCATATGTAGCAAATCATGAGCAACCCAAGAGGAAAACATATCTCCAGCCTTAATCTTTCCAAAGGGTGCTTCATAAGTTGCTTCCCAATCAGGTGAAGTCAATCGGTTAAGCCAGCCAATCGACGCCCGCCTCTCCCGCAGAAAATTATCCAGGGACTCCTGTAATTGCCGCTGATTATATTGACGTTCTACGACCCACCCTGCAGGATCGATCGGAGGCCAAGGCTGATCGGGTTTGTGGAGGATAATATCTAATCGAACCCGAAAGTCTTCCCTCACTTCATCGTAAAGATGGTTGACGACCTCCAAGATTGACCAAAAATACGGATCTGGTTGCCAGCCGGCTTATTCGTCGGAGATCCCTTCGATCATGCTTCGAATGCTCTCAGCATTCCTGGTAAATTGTGCTGTGAAACGATCGAGGTTCATATGCGCTTCCATCTCATGTAGATAATGGTTACAGGGATAAAGTGAATAATAACTCACTTTGATCAATATTATTATAATGAGCCAAACGGTTACGAGCCCTGTACTGGACCGTTCGTCCCGCGAGCGTCGCGAAGCCCCTCGACGGAGCTTGTACTGAGCACAGTCGAAGTGCTCGGGACCTTCGGCACCCTAGAAGGGCAGTGAGACGGGACCGTTCGTGCAGCTTGACTTGATCCTGGTGATCTTCCAGGCCGAAGGTCCTGGCGCCGAAGGTTCCAGGATCCCCAGTGAGGGATTAGGTAACCCTCCGCTCCAGCAATATGTTGGTAGGATCACACGACGAATGACAACAATACTAAGACCTCAAAATAGTCATTTGATGTAAACAGAATGGTATGCGGTTCCTTTAAACTAGCCCCAGGGTAGAAAGATGATTGATAAGCCTTTGCATGATCCTTGTATTTAATCTCAACCGAAAAACGCTTTGGCAATTCAATGTGGCATCTTGATACATCGCCCACAATTGCCGTTTGAACACCATCCCTGATCTTCTCTAAGGCAAGATGTGGATGGATGCTGACGGTTGAATTCCCCGTGCCTTTCATAACCGCAACTGTTGTTATATCAGGAATAAGCGACTCCGCTTCCATACAAAGACCAGCATCGCCGGAGACGAATACTACGGGTACATTTACCAATGCAGCGGCATAAGCATTCAATAGACATTCCGAAGCATAGTGATCATTAATCTTTATATGAGAGGCACTTCCCGAAATAGTGTGGGCCAGCGGGTTTGCGTCGGAGCCCGCGGGTGAGTGATAACCGATCATCAGCATTGCGCCGAAAGTCTCATCAAGTTCTTGCACCATTGAAAACGGATGACCACTCCAGCCTCGAATGAGTCTGACTTCCTGAGGTAATTTGGAGGCGATGATGTTTCTCGCCGTGGCATGGGCATCTTTGACCCATATCTCTGTGGCCCCAGCTTGTAAAGCCCCTTCACAGGCAGCGATCACTTCAGCAGTCATTTGCTCTTGAAACTCACTGTAATTGGAACTCTTCTTATCTGCTTCATCCCAATGACTAGTCCCGGTAATACCTTCAATATCAGCACTGATATAGACTTTCATTTCTCGTCTCCAATCACTAGTTATTCCATTAACTTGTCGTCATCGTAGATAGGCATGTTGATAATGAGATTATATAAGAAAGAAAGGCTGGGGTGTACAAGTGGTTTCGAGCCCTAGAAGATCACTAGGATCAAGTCAAGCTTGACGAACGGTCCCGTCTCACTACGCTCGCGGGACGAACGGTTTTCAACCCTGAACAGCCGAAGGTACAGGGCAGGCTGCGTTGCCGAAGAAGTCGCGTGTCTTTCACGCCCCCCGCGTTCTGTGAGTTGCCTAGTCGAAGGTGCTGCGGGCACTTCGTGGCGCACAAGCTCCTCGACATGGTTCGGGCAACGACTTGAGCTAGTCGAAGGGATATATTCGTCGAGGGGAGCGACGCAAGAACTTAGCCTTGATTATCAAACCATACAACATGTAGCACCCGTTCCAGGTGAGGTTAGACGATCTACGACTGACAAAAAGGACCATTTAATTCCCAGAGGAATTTAATCGGAAGGAATGTACAGTTTCGTATTGCTGCCCCATGATCACGTGTACATCACCAGTATTTATACCGTATACAATCGACCACTGCGTCCCCTCCTGGGACACTTCTTTCAGAAGATCAATTGCCTCCAACAAAGTGACCTGACCTGCACTATTCTTCATCCATCGGTGGATTGTGTCGTATCGCCAGCATATCCTTTCCGTAGTTTCGACAGATGAGGAGCGCAGAAAATTAGTCGCCTGATGCCAAGGGACATCATCTGAGATTACTGCCATCTCGCCTTGATAGAACTCTACCAATACCGACCGCCCTGACCGGTCGGCGATCAAGTAATGAATAGGGGGACCACCCTGCATGTCGATGTTGTAGCTTGCCAAGATGGCAACAGCTTCATCCACATCTCTGGCTTGATCGAGCATCTTGCGAATCACCATCAATGAGCCGATAGTCTCTTTCTCCGGATTGGAACGCATGTGTCCTGGTGGAACCGCTGCCATTCCAACAGTTAGGCCATGTTCATTCATGCCATCGAACGGCAGGAATGGGGCATCCAAGAGCGCGCGACGCTCAACTATCGGAAGATCGATGAGGTTACCAACTTCGGTTTCCCCATACCCGAGGTAGGCAATATCCACCATCGAAACCGAAGCATAACCCCCCAGTGGATTCGTGAACAGCAGGACAGCCGGACTGTATTCCCAATCGAAGTTACGGCCAAATAGCATATTCTCCGCATCACCGAGAGCCGCGAAAAGCGAACATGCCCATGCTGTAAGATTTGGTTTAGGCAAATCAGTAATCACCGGTCCCTCGAGGGTATCCAAAGACAGCCTTTGATTATATCCCCCGAAATAACGCATAGTGTAAAGTGGATAGTCATCCACTTTCTCCAAGCTACTGAGTGTTGCAACCTCTTCATCTGACAGACCATTTATGTCCTCACCGTCTGTAGTTGGTAGATCCCTTGAAGCTGAAGGCGATACCAGGAGAGGTGTAACCGATGGTAGGTCTGACGAAGGCGTAACCGCAAGAACACTGCATCCAACGATTGCCCAAAGCATCGACGAAATGCAGATTATCTGCAGCAGCAACTTTTGAGAGGACGATTTCTTTCTCATCATTTTTGGTTTTCCAGGCCGAAGGTCCTGGTGATCTTCCAAGGTCGTAGTCACTTAGCGCATTAACATCGACAAAAGATTGTTGATAAGTTTATGCCGCAATACCAATGACTTGGAACAGCTTGCGCATTTCGACTTGAATGGTTTGATAATGAACATCGATCAGGCTTTGATGCTT
>Ga0209986_10001795_pt1 | contig 20208 bp, 20 predicted proteins | sample BlataG_FD_183168 | JGI IMG/M metagenome (GOLD analysis project Ga0209986, IMG submission 183168) | Deep subsurface microbial communities from Black Sea to uncover new lineages of life (NeLLi) - Black_00105 metaG (SPAdes) (version 2) | ecosystem: Environmental > Aquatic > Marine > Oceanic >... | reverse complement strand
AATCCCGAAAATCTTGACGATCTCAGCCTCATATTTAGGATCCATGGTCAGATAGGGATTTTCCCACCTACCAAAGATTCCCAATCTCTTGAACTCTTCTCTTTGTTTGTGGACAAAATGGGTAGCATACTCTCTTGCCTTTCTCCTGAACTCCAATTGGGAGATTTCATTCTTGCTTATACCGAGCTGCCTAAACAACTGATGTTCTACGGGAAGACCATGACAGTCCCAGCCTGGTACAAAGGGAGCATCAAAACCTCGCATAGTTTTATATTTAACAACTACATCCTTGAGTATTTTGTTAAGAACCTGTCCAAGGTGTATGTCTCCATTGGCGTAGGGAGGACCGTCATGAAGCGTGTAGTTGGGCAGTCCCTTCTTCTTTTTCCTTATCTTGGGGTAGATTTTTTCTTTCTCCCAAAAACGAAGAATTTCTACCTCTTTTTGGGCAAGACCTGCCCGCATGGGAAAAGCTGTGGTAGGAAGATTAAGAGTCCCACTATAGTTCATTTAAATTTCCCTTAGCAGCCTTTTGACCAGCCTGGCCAGGTTTGGTTCTACTTTTTGGGCTACTTGGATGAGTTTACGAAAATTGACCGGTTCCAATCTATCCGGTATACACTCATCGGTAATACAACTCATACCTAACACTCGCAGACCACTGTGTCGTGCCACAATGACTTCGCAGACGGTGGACATACCCACAGCATCAGCTCCAATAAGGCGTAAAAACCTGTATTCGGCTGGGGTTTCAAAATTTGGTCCGGTCAATCCAACATAAACTCCTTTGTGAATACCAATTTTCTCCTCGATAGCTATCCTGTTAGCAAGTTCAATTAACCTTTTATCGTAAGGCTCTGACATATCGGGAAAGCGGGGACCTAACCTCTCATCGTTAGGCCCAATAAGAGGATTATTTCCGGTCAGGTTAATGTGGTCAGTAATAATCATTAGATCACCAGCTTTGAAGTTAGGATTCATTCCTCCTGCAACATTAGATTCGATCAAAAGCTCTACTCCCATTTCCTTCATTATCCGGATGGGAAAAGTAATTTCTTCGAGGGAATAGCCCTCATATAGGTGAAATCTTCCCTGCATGGCCATTATCATTTTGCCACTGAGTTTGCCCAGGATTAGATTTCCCTCATGACCAGGAGCGGTAGAGACAGCAAAATGAGGAATATCACTATAGGGAACTATCGCTTTAATCTCTATCTCCTTGGCTAAAGTTCCTAATCCTGTGCCTACAATTATCCCTATTTTAGGTTTAACCTTGCTTCGACTCTCAATGAACTTTTTAGCTTCTGCTATCTTTTCTCTTAATGACATGATCATCTTATAGTTCCAATCTCTCAGGCTGTTGAGCTTGATGCGGATGTTTTTCTCCTGGATAGACCTTAAGTTTTTTGAACATTTTCCTACCCAGTTTACTTTTGGGGAGCATCCCTCTTACAGCATGGCGAATAATCATTTCTGGTTTTTTCTCCAGAACTTGCTGGTAAGTTCTCTCCTTCATCCCTCCTGGATATCCAGAATAATGATAATAGATCTTTTTTTGCTCCTTACCTCCGGTTACTTTTACTTTCCCTGCGTTTATTACCACTACAAAATCACCCACATCCAGATGGGGTGTATAGATTGGTTTATTTTTGCCGGATAAAACTTTAGCTATCTCAGTGGCCAGTCTTCCCAGAATCTTATCGTTTGCATCCACCAAATACCACTTTTTTTCAATCTCTGCCGCTTTAGGTATATAGGTCTTCATACTCAATCCCCTTATATTAAATAAGATTAGTAGCGCCACGGGGATTCGAACCCCGGTCTGATGGCTGAGAACCATCTGTCCTAACCCCTAGACGATGGCGCCAGGTCTCATGGCTCCAAAGATTCACACAGTGACATGTAGCTGGGCAAGAATTTGCATCTCACCCCGAGACTTACCCCTCTGGCCTTCCACCCTATTCTTCCGTCCAAGAGGAGCACTTGCAAAGAGTTTCGACTTTTTGCCTTGGAGGGGCTATTTCGGTCAATTTGCATGTATTTTGGAGGAAGGCGATCACAACCTAGTTACAAAGGACCTCCTCACGCTTACCAGATGGCCGCAGTATAATAGGTCTACTATGAAAAGTCAAGTTCGACATCCCCGAGATCCCCACTCACCAAGAAGATGTGGCTCGATTCCCTTTCGGCTCGCTCTATAGGGCAGATGCTATTGGCCGACAAAGCCCGCGAAAGGTGAGAGGTCATTCTTTGTGCTTGATCCCCGCACCAAGTGTCTCTGATAGAGGGAGCATTCGAAGATTCTAGCTATTTCTTAGGGAGAGAGCGGCCTTTAGCCATGAGGCGCTGGAGCTCAGCTCGGTCAATGCGAGCTACCCGTGCTCCGAGTCTTTCGACAACTCTTGCTGCAAAGTAACTGCCGATACGACCCGAGATTGCCAGATTGCACTCACAGCATGTTCCATAAAGCACGCCTGCCGCAAACAGATCCCCTGCCCCAGTGGTATCTATCACCTTTGCCTCATAGCTCGGAATCTCGTAGGTGCCATTGCGATCCCTTATGTAGGAACCGTTTGCGCCGACCTTGATCACCGCTATTTCGACCAGTTCGGCGATGCTCTGGAGCGCCTCTCGAGCGCCCAAACCAACCAGTTCTTTAGCTTCCTCCTCGTTTGCAAACACGAGATCTCCGTATTTCTCAAGTATTTCGGTAATAGCAATCTTATTCCTCCGCACTACGCCTGGGTCACCCAGGTCGATACTGATCCTCACCCCATGCTCCTTGGCAAACTGCATTGCGTACAGCGCGGTTTTCTTCAGCCGGCGATCCTCAAGGAGATATCCCTCAACATGCAGTATTCTGCTCTGCTGAAGTTCCTCAAGAACAATGTCCTGTTCTTCCAGGTCCAATGCTGCGCCTAGGTGAACGGCAAACGTCCTCTCCCCGTCCGGAGTCACTAAGGTTATCGCTTGGCCAGTGAGTCCTCGTGACCTAGCGAGCCGTACATTCACCCCGCCTGCTAACATCTCTTGCTGATAGCTCTCGCCACGAGAATCACTACCTACTCTCCCACAAAAAATGACATTTCCGCCAAGCATCGCTACTCCGTATAGTGTATTCGCGGCACTTCCTCCCGCACACATGGTCACTGCTTCTGGCGGTATCCGAGAGAGGAGTCTTTGGGAGTCCTCCTCGCTAATCGAATGGAAGCAGCCCTTCGTCAGCCCAAGTTGCTTCAAATCGTGGTCCTTGGCTTCTACCAGAAGATCCATCAATGGAGATCCAATCCCAAAAACGTCATACCTGGTCCTCATAACTGAGTGCTCCTCGTACCATCCCCCGTCAAGAATGTAGACTTCGTGGGATGGTTGGTGAAAAGGACCCCCTTTCTTGCGCCTTCTCGATCTTAGCCCATGAATCACGCAGGGATGCTGTCCGATTAAATACTAGTGCTCCATCGCGTGAATCAACGGAATCGACGCAGAAATAGCCCTGTCTTAAGAACTGGTACCTACTTCCCGGCCTTGCACCGGCTAGACTTGGTTCCACCCGGCATGAAGTGAGCTTCTCCAGTGAATTCCGATTCACATTAGTTTTGAAATCAGAACCATCCTTTACATCGTAGGGGTTTGCTTTTATAAAGAGATGATCGTAGAGGCGCACTTCAGCTTCGAGAGCGTGAGCCGCCGAAACCCAGTGTAGCGTTCCCCTCACCTTGCGCCCATCTGAGGACCAGCCACCTCGTGTTGCTGGATCATACCTGCAGTGTAGCTCGATCACTTTTCCGGTTCCCTCATCCTTAACCACCCGTACACATTTGATATAATATGCGTGTTTTAGCCGTACCTCACAACCCGGGGCCAAACGGAAAAACTTTTTCGGTGGATTTTCACGAAAATCATCTTGTTCAATGTACACTACACGTGAAAAAGGAATCTTCCGCGTTCCCATACCTGGATCCTCCGGATTATTCTGGGCATCTAACTCTTCCACCCGGTCTTCCGGATAATTGTCTATGACCACCCGAAGTGGATATAGCACCGCCATAACCCTCGGGGCCCGCAGGTTCAAATCTTCGCGGATGCAGTGCTCGAGCAGTGCGATATCGACGATGCTATTACTCTTAGCTACTCCAATACGTTCACAAAAGTTACGGATCGCCTCTGGTGTGTAGCCGCGTCTGCGCAAACCCGATATTGTAGGCATCCTTGGATCGTCCCATCCGCTCACATACCCTTGTTCTACCAACTCCAGAAGCTTTCTTTTACTCATAACGGTGTAACTGAGATTAAGACGAGCGAACTCGATTTGCTGTGGATGACAATCAACGTTCAATTCGTTAAGTATCCAGTCGTACAACGGGCGATTATTCTCAAATTCCAGCGTACAAATGGAATGTGTGATGCCTTCGATGGAATCCGAGAGACAATGGGCAAAATCGTACGTAGGATAAATGCACCATTTGTCGTGAGTTCTGTGATGCGATTCATGTCGAATGCGACAGAGGACGGGATCCCGCATATTCAAATTTGGAGAGGTCATATCAATTTTTGCTCGAAGCACGTGAGAGCCATCCTCGAATTCTCCTGCCCGCATCCGCTCGAACAAGTCCAGGTTTTCCTCGAGGGAACGAGTTCGATACGGACTATCCTTGCCAGGCTCAGTCAAGGTGCCGCGGTACCCTCTGATTTCCTCTGTGCTCAAGCTGCAAACGTACGCCTTCCCATCTTTAATTAACTGCACAGCGTACTGGTATAGCTTCCCAAAGTAGTCAGATGCGTAGTAAAGATGCTTGCCCCAATCAAATCCCAGCCATCGAATGTCTGATTTGATGGATTCAATGTATTCAACGTCTTCCTTGCTTGGATTGGTATCATCGAAGCGCAAATGACAAATACCACCTTCGTTTTCGAGGGCGATACCAAAATTAATGCAAATGGACTTGGCATGTCCAATATGCAAATAACCGTTCGGTTCTGGTGGGAATCGGGTCACGACTCGACCATCGTTTTTATTTGCCCTTACGTCTTCCCTGACAATATTTCGGATAAAGTCGGGAGGGCGAATAGAATCGACTATCGTCATATTCGTGTTTTCCTTCTTATTCTTCTTTTTGCTGCAGTGTCCTCCAGTGCTCGGAGTTTTCATAGCTTCTATTCTCTTCCGAAAAAATTGGCTGGGGGAGGAGGATTCGAACCTCCGCTGCGAGATCCAGAGTCTCGTGGCCTACCACTAGCCGATCCCCCACCCTTATTTCGCTGTTTTTTTAACATCTCTACCGCTCTATCGATCCTTCTTAGAACCTCATTTTTTCCTAACAATACTGCCAGTTCAAATAAACCTGGTCCCTTCATCTTTCCAGTCAAGGCAACCCTAAGAGGGTGAAATGCCTCTCCTGGGGAAAGAGAAAACTCACTGGCTAAATCTCGAATCAGTCTTTCTAGATTTTTCTCGTTGAAAAGGGAAAGACCCACAATTCTTTTCCTCATCTTTTTCAGTAAAGGAGGAACATAATCCTTCTTCAGTCTTTTCTCTACCGAAGTTCGATCATATTCAAAATCGGATTTAAAAAAAAAGTCAGCCAGATTAGTGATTTGAGACAGAACCTTAACTCTTTCTTGTTCAAGCTCTGTCACTTTTAAGATTTTTTTCCGGGTAAGAGGATCTATCCTTTTTGTTACCCAGTTTTCTCTTCTAAGATAAGGAATCAAAAGGTCTACCAGCTGGTTCGGTTTCAACTTTCTGATATATTCTCCGTTCATCCATTCAAGTTTCCTGGGATCAAAGACAGTTGCACTCTTTCCCACTCTTTCCAGACTGAAACTTCGGATAAGCTCCTCCTGGTTAAAGAACTGTTGACTCTCTTGGGTAGACCACCCTAAAAGAGCCAAGTAATTTATCATGGTCCAGGAAAGGTACCCTTTTTCTCTATAATCAGCGATGGAAGTTGCACCGTGTCTTTTGCTTAACTTGGTCCCATCTCTACCTAAAATCATCGGTATATGAGCGTATTGCGGAATCTTAAAACTCAAAGCCTCGTAAAGTAGAACCTGTCGAGGAGTATTAGAAAGATGGTCGTCACCCCTTATTACATGGGTCATTTTCATCAGAGCATCATCAATTACATTAGCAAAATTGAAAGTGGGTGTTCCATTGGACTTTAATATGATGAAATCACCCAGCATTTTAGTCTCAAAGCTCACCTTACCCCTTAACAGATCCTCCACGTAGATAGCGCCTTCCCCGGATACTCTGAATCTTATGGTGGGAGACCTTCCCTCACGCTCAAATTCTTTTCTCTCACCAAGTGTTAAGTTTCGACAACGGCAATTATACTTAGGAAGCATACCTTTTTCGTGCATTTTCTTCTTGCGTTGTTCGAGTTCCTCAAGAGTACAATAACAGAAATATGCCTTTCTTTTTTTTAAAAGCGCCGAAGCATAGTTTTTATAGATCTCGATTCTCTGGGACTGGAAATAAGGGCCGTAATTTCCACCAATATCGGGTCCTTCGTCCCAGTCTAATCCGAGCCATTTGAGATCTTTAATCACGGATTGAGAAAAATCTTTGGTGGAACGAACAATGTCAGTATCCTCGATACGGAGGATAAATTTGCCCCCACTTTGTCTGGCGAACAACCAATTAAAAAGAGCCGTCCTTGCTCCCCCAATATGCAGTCTTCCCGTAGGACTGGGAGCAAAACGGACCCGCACATTCTTATTAATTAATTTAGCCATCTCTCTTTTTCCCAGACAACCTTTCTTTCTGTCGTGGTATCCTCATGATCAATTGGCTCCTCATCCCAATTTGAGGGAAACCTGCTACCCACAAAAAGAAAAGAGATTCAATACCAAATAAGTCTGTTTAATAAATGTGCCCGGACGGTCAGTATGAGCCTCACTTATTTTTGTGTCGATCGGCCCGACGTTGCTTCTTTCTTTTGTGTCTGGCAATTTTGGATTTTTTTCTCCTTTTGTCAGAAACCATTTGCTCCTCTTTTTATATGAGATTTCATTGTCTGATTTTAGGGACAAAAGGCAACTTGTCAACCTAGTGAGATTTCTCAGTTTTTATTCGCTGAATCTGTGCTTCTGCCATACTTCTTTTCTCTGATAAAGGATAGCGAGAGAGAAGTTCTTCATAGGTTCTTAGCGCCTTATCCTTGTCTCCTTGCAACTGCTGGCACCTAGCTAATCCCAGAAGGGCCTGGGGAGCTAGTGAACTTTCAGGATATTTCTCCAGAAATTTCTGGTAACTCTTGATAGCCTCCTTATAATTCCTGGATTGCTCATAGCTAGAGGCTAACTTTACGACCACCCAGGGCGCAAAATAGTCATCTGCATATTTATTCTCGAATTTCTTTAAAACCTTGGTAGCTTTCTCGTATTCTCCTAAAGAATAAAGGCAATTACCCAAATAGAAGAGAACCTCTTTTTTATTCTTAACCCAAAAATTGGATAGAATATCTTCATAGGAGGCCTTTGCCTTTTTCAATCTGTCAAACCTCTCTTCTTCTTTTTCGCCATTTTGAGCCTGTTGATAGTAAGAAATGGCTAGTCGAAAATTTTTCTGTGTGATTTTGTCAACGTGAGCCTGGAAAGTAAATACTGCTGCCAAGCAAGCAATTACCGCAGCTACCAATAAGACACCAAGAATGATTCTTTTCCTACTCATCCTACTCATTTTTGCCCTAATCGAAGACCACATCTGCTTTAAATAATCATACATCTAGTGAACTCCTCTCAATATTCTCAGTCTGCCCCATGCTCCCATTTTTTTCTCCTTTACGATTACCCCGCCCCGGATAAAGGGTATCTTCCGAACAAATTCCAGGCCTTTTTGGATGCCTGCCTCATCTTTTACCAGATTACCTACGGCGGTAGCAACTGCATCGGCTAAAGCAGTGAAAGGAGAAAGAATAATTACTGCATCTGCTACTCCCAGGCTCTGGGAGCGACCAAAAGTTCCCGCCGAACAGCAGATACCTAAAGGAGTGTCCTGAGGTTCAATCTGGAGGGCGATTCTTTTTGAAAGCGGTGAATCTCCAGCATAGATTCCTACTATTCTTCTTCTCTTCACTTTCATGAATATGTCCCCCCCATTTTCTACTATCACCTGATCACAATAGTTCAAAAGCTCCTTCCCCGCAAACTCCGCTATCGCCCCGGCTACCGCAGCCATTGGCCCTACTCCAGCCTCACGGCCTGCCTCAGCCATAGTTCTCACAATAGGTGGCATCCCCTCTTCAAGTGGAAAAGGTTTGAAGGTAGTTCTGAAGATGGGATTTCGATAGATATACTGTTCTATATCCTTCCGACACCAGACCAATGCCTCTTCGGTCTGTTTGGGTAGTTTCCTGCTAGCTAAAACGAAAAGATTACTTTCCTTAATCTCTACTTGAAAAGAAAATAGATCCCTTGGTGTGATTAGCTCTCTGTACACGAGTTCTTTCTTCACTTTTGCTGCCTAATACTTTCGCTACCCGGTCTAATTAACGATACTTCTTTTTTACATAAAGGACATCTAGCTTGAGAATAAGTCTTTATTTTCAAACTTAACAGACTCTGGGGCTGAATTTTGATCTTTCTTTTAGTCATAAAGGCTATTTTATTGCAGCTTCGGTTAATTAAACACCCCGCCCCCACGACTTCTCCTTCACTTTCCTCTACCACCTTTACAATCTCCTTGACCGAGCCACCCGTAGTAATCACATCCTCCACTACCAATACCTTTTCTTCTGGATTTATTCTAAATCCTCTTCGCAAGATGAATTTTCCCTTATTTTTCTCAGCAAAGATAGCCCGTGCTTCCAACACTTCAGCTACCTTTTGACCTACCACAATTCCTCCTAGAGCTGGACTTATGACTACCTGAACACCTTTATTCATAAAAAATTGGGCTAAATACGTACATAACCTGGTAGCTAACCAAGGATATTGAAGGACCAAGGCAGCTTGAAGATATTTTGCGCTGTGTAAACCTGAGGAAAGTTCAAAATGGCCTTCTAGCAAAGCCCTCTTTTCCTTGAATATAGCCACGACCTCTTTTTTATTCAAACAATTTCACCTTTATTTAAAGATCTTGATAGCACCAAGAAAGTATTTAGAAGGTTTATACCCGTATCGAGGGGAAGAGTCCCGAGATGTTCTTGTCTTCACTCAGGTAACTCCATACCTACTGCTTTCTTTATCAGATTTTTTAGTCTTTTCTCGGCCACTCCAGAAAACTCTCTCGTAAAATCCGGGACTATCGTGATGGTCAGGGAAGTTTTTTGTTCACTAATCTCTTCGATCACTTCCAGGCAGTCAGCAGCTAAGGATTCAGAGATAAAAATGACCTGATGACCTTCCTCAGATAGCTTACGAATAATCCTTCCCGCCTCTTCGGAAATCTGGCAAATAACAGCATTTATCCCTATCCCGGAAAAAGGAAGACAGGTTTGTTTATCAGCAATGATTGCTATCTTGGACATAGAGTCACCTTCCAAACTCCGATTCACTTGATAGTACCAGAAAAATATTAGTATTCAACAGATTTATACGCCTATCGAGGGACTTTCCCCGCAGGAGCCTTATATCAGTCACCTTAACGAGTCTTCGAGTTGAGGAAAAAGAAAGACGTGTTGTCTGAGGAGCGGCCGTAAGGTGCCGCAGGCAGCGACGAGTTTCACGTCTTTCCCGAGACGAGAAGACGAGTAGAAACAATCCAAAGTCGATATACAGCGACGAAGGGGAAGAGTCCCGAGATATTTTTGACAAATATAGACAATATGACAGAGTTAGAGAAATCAGCTTTGCTGAATTCAGACAACTTACAGATACGCATGAGGAAATAATATGACCAGCAAAACCCTCTGGCGGAAGTTTGTAGTAAAAATAACCAACTTTTTAGGAGGTAATTCATATCTATGTGATAGTTGTGTACATGATTACCGCAGCTGCAATGACCGTGATCGTCCCAATGTCACCAGATGCCCGAATTATAGAGCACGTTACTGACAACCTAGCTCGAGCCGATTATTTGTTCGGCCGCTCTCTCGGTAGATACTCCGGCTAACTTTTCCCGCAAGATTACTCTGAGGCGTTTTAGCTCCCGTTTTTTAAAAAATATATAATTAACCAAAGGTTCTCTTCCAAAAGTTATGTAAAAGCCTCGCCCAGTGTGTTTTAAAATGAGTTTGTCCAAGTATCTATCCAGACCAAAAAAAGACCGTTTTTTGTCCCACTCCTCAAAAGCTGCCGCCACTGCCTCTCTGAACTCCCCACCCGGAAACTCCAGGATTTGCGATTCCTTTGGTTGATAGGCTAATCTGAGTAAATAATCTTTATCCAAACCTCCTCCCTCCATCAAAAAATCTTTCAGTAATTCTCTTTCTTTACCCAAGAATTGAATTCTGAAAAATGTCTTTATGTTGAAACTATCAATCTGGAGTTGGATCAGTTTCCTAAGAAAGGGGTCAGAGTATTCTTTAACCTTTGAAAGCAGCCATTGAAAGAAGCGTTTATCTAAAAGATTGTCCAAAAACTGTGGGTGAGAGTTTCCTTCTATTAAGGGAAAAATTTCCTCTAGTAGATTTGCGACCTCAGAGGAAAGAACAGCAAAATTCTCTTTTTCTATTGCCTCTTTAAGGGTTTCCACAGCTTGTGTTCCTGCTTGAGATAAAGCCGGGGGTGCAGATGATGAAACTGCCAGGGATAATTTTTCCTGGAAGTGTATCTTTAGCAGGATTTTTAGGTTGTGGAAATCATTCTCCAGCCAAAATAAGTCTGTCAGATCTGGCTCAGGACAAAAGCTTCGTAGCTCTGCATAAGTCCTTCTTGACTCTTCTTCTAGTCCTACCTCAAAGTCCTCCTCTTTTTGAACTTTCTTCATTGACTCAGAATAGGGGAAAAGTTTACCCAGGATTTGCAAAATTTCTCCTACTCCACCGGCTTGTTTCATTCGAGAAAAATCAGCCTCTCTTAAAAGACGAACTTCCAAACCTCTTATTCTTCCCGTGGTGTAGGCATAACGGGTGTCTTTGGTAGGTATAGTAAAATAGTCCGAGTTCATTTTTCTTTTACCAAACTCATTACTTTTTGAGCGATTTGTTGTGCAGATTGCGGGCAGGCAAAGTCTTTTATATGCCTCTGCCATTCCTTCAGATAAGAAGAGTCGTTCAAAAGACGGCCAATTAAGCCAACTATATCCTCCTTATTCTTTAATTCAAAAGCAAGTCCCTTTTCTAAAAGAAGTTCCTTGTTTCTCCTTTCCTGTCCGGCCAGAGAATCGACAATTCCCAAGGGTAAACGTTTGGCCAGAGCTTCTGCAGTAGTGAGTCCTCCTGGCTTACTAATTAGTAGGTCTGATATTTCCATCAACTCATCGACTTCTCGCGTGTATCCAAAAACTTTTAAAGGTAAGTCCAACTTAGATTGCATCCTTCGAAATTTATTTCTTAATCTCCGATTTATTCCCGTCACTACTAGAAGTTGAATAGGAAGATGTGAGCTGGCTAAACCAAGCACAATCTCCTTGAGCGATCCCATTCCCTGTCCTCCTCCCATCAAAAGGACAGTGAACAGATCCTCTTTTATCCCCCATTTTTTCTTTAAGTTTTTCCTACTTTTAGATCTAGAGATATTAGGAGAAATAGGAATGCCAGTAATTCGGATCTTATTTAGGGGGATTCCCCTTTCTACTAGATTTTCCTTTAATGTCTCGTGAGGCAAGAAATATACATCAACCTCGTTATAGAACCAGTAAGGATGAAGACAAAAGTCGGTAGGAACAGCAGCCAACAAATAATCTAAACGCTTCTTTTTCTTTATGATAGAAGAAAGAGCGCAGGCTATGCTATGAGTACATATGACAGCTTGAGGATCAAAAGGAAGAATGACCTCTCTGTATAATCGTAGGTAATTTGTGCGATATAAAAAATTCCTTAAAGCATAGGTTGACCAGTATACTTCTTGGCTATCCCAAATAAAATCCCAAAACCAGGGTGCGAGAGTAATTATGGCATAATAGAGACTATCCAATAAGGTCCTTAAGAGGCGATTTCCGTACTGAAACAGGTTCTCTCCCCGTACTTCCACTTCTGGATAAAATTTCATAAAAGCCTGTTTAACGGCTTCCGCAGCCTGCCTATGGCCAGAAACAGCCGATATGTACAAAAGCAGAACTTTCATTTCTTTAATTCTCCCTTAGGTTCTAAGAGAAGCCAGTGGTCAGGATAGTAACGAAGATAGTCCTCTACAATTTGAACAAAACTGTTTACGGCTTCTTGTAGATCCTTTTCCTCACTCTCACCTTTCTTTACCTCTAAAGGAGCTTCAACAATTCCCCTTTGTCTCCCATCCCATCTGTTCCTGACGATAAAAGCAGGGGTAATCACAGCCTTGGTCCTTCGAGCCAATCTGAATGGTCCTGCGGGGATATCAACCTCCTGACTAAAAAGTTTTGCTTTCATTGTCTGCTCTAAATTTTCATCAGCAAGTATGGCCAGAATCTCGTTTCTTTTTAAAACTTTTATTCCCTCTTTTAATCCAGTCAAGGGAATAACTTTTATCCTCTTTTTTTCACGTATGTGGTTAAAGAGCCTATCTGTGCGCTTGTTCTCGTGGGGCCTTACCAGAAAATTTACCTTATATCCGGAGAGAGCTAAGCTGAGCCCACCCCATTCCCAATTACCAAAATGGATTGACAATAGTATCACTCCTTTTTTTTTAGAGAGAGCACAATCGAGATTTTCGACCCCGAGAGGCGTAACCATGCCAAAACATCTGTTTTGATCTAATCCAGGTAGCCAAAGAAACTCCCGTAGATATTTAGCAAAATTACGGTAAACACCAAGGGCAGTTTTTCTCACCAGAGGATCCTTCTTATCTTTACCCAGAACCAAGCAAACGTTGTGAACCACTGCTTTTTTATACGATCTGTATTTACCGATGGAGATCAGGAAACAAAGATCCGCCAATCTCTTAGCTACCCAGTAAGCCAACGACGAAGGTAAAAAACAGGAAAAGAACTCTCCCACTTTGTACAAGAGATAAACCCACACCTTGTGCTCACTCTTTAGTATATCTTAACACCAGGGTCTTGCTACCATACACTAGCAGCCCTACTCCGGTGAGGTAGAAGATACTCTGAATAGGTAGCCATGCACCTAATACGCCGGCTACCCAGATAAAAAATAGAAAAGACGAGTTAATTATTACCTCTAGGGCAGAGAAAACTCTACCTCGAATTCTATCCGGGGTTAGCTCTTGAGTCAAGGTGTAAGCGGCTATCATAATAGGAGAGGCGATAAATCCGATAATACTTACTCCCAAGGACAACAAGAAAAGAGACTTGCTTCCTCCTAGAAGAACAGCACAGACTCCACAGACGAGGGTTCCCCCCACAATAACTTTTTCTCGTTCAATTTGCTCTCCAAAATGTCCGTAAATGAGAGATCCGGCTAGCATTCCTATTCCAAGGAAGGTAGCAAGCACACTCAGGCCAATAGTTCCTAAATTTAGAGCCTTAGTGACAAAAACTGTAACTAGGAGATACCCAATACCACTGGCTCCCATGAGGATAAATAAACTTGTCGCAACAAATTTAACTCTTTTTTTCTTTCTGATGAAATTTAATCCCGCCACGAGCTCTTTGGCCACTCTTCCAATTCCGTCTTTGCTTTCTTCCGGAGGAGGATCTTCTTTAATCCTGATAGCAAGTATAGCCAGCCCAGAAAGAAGAAAACTAAGAGAATCAAGATAAAAGCTCATCTTCGTTCCTGTCCAGGCTACTATTATCCCCCCTGCTGTGACTCCTCCAATCATAGCTATCAAGCGGGTAATGTTGGAGAGAGAATTGGCAGCGAGAAGCTCTCTCTTTTTGACTAGATTGGGGATAATTGCCGATTTAGCAGGAGAAAAGAAACAGGTTACGGTAAATACCAGGAATATAACCCCATAAACGGACCACATGCCGTCTGTATAGCCTGCCAGAAGAGGGATAAGTAAAATCAAACCAGCTCGCAGAAGATCAGTCGCGATGAGAGTTTTTTTACGACTCCATCTATCCACATAAACTCCAGCCAGAGGACTAAAAAGTAATATGGGGAGAGTGGAAAAAAAAAAGAGATTTCGCATTACCGGGACAGAATGGGAAAGAGAAATCCCCGCTGTTTGTTTTAAATACAAGCCTATGAGGGCCATCTGAGCTAGACGGTCCCCAAACTGGGAAATGATTTGTCCTATCCAAAGAGCCAAGAAATTGCCATTTTTTAAAACTCTAAGAAGGCTGCCTTGCGGTTCCATTTATTTTCGTTTTTTTTAAACTATCATATACCCTACCCCCTGTCAAGTATAGCGTATAGCGTCGTTTAGCGTTTAGCGGATAGCGTAGAGCGTATAGAGTAAACTTAAAAGTGGTAGTTGTTTAGGGTTTTACTATCCGCTCTCTTTTGTGGGTCACTCTTGACAGTTGCTCCTATTTTTTTATCTTATGAATAGAAGGAAATATCAAGGAAATCTCCTTTGATGCATTTATAAATTTCCTGAATAGTGATATTTTAAGAGAAGGGTTTAGATTCTCGAAGAGGTGGGGGAACTAATAAAACCAATGAAGGAACAGCTAACCGTTAAAGCAGCGGCTAAGGTCAACCTCTATTTAGATGTGCTGGGAAAGCGGAACGACGGTTATCACGAGATCGAGTCGATTATGCAGTCGATAACCTTGTATGATAGACTTGTTTTCAGACCTCTCAAGCAGGAAATCATAATCTGGTCCGATAATCCTAAAATCCCTTCAGGAAAAGAAAATATTTGTTATCAAGCTGCTAAGCTTTTTTTCAAGAAGGCAAAGATCAAAAAAGGAGTGCGAATCGAGATTTATAAAAGTATCCCTGAAAGATCAGGGTTAGGAGGAGGTAGTGTTGATGCTGCAGCTACCCTGTGGGGAATGAATAAATTGTTTGAAACAGAAATTCCTCTCCTTGATCTCTCAAAATTGGCTAAGTTGTTGGGAGCAGATGTTCCCTTCTGTTTAAAAGGAGGGACATCATTGGTTAGAGGAAAAGGAGAGAATCTTATTCCGCTTCCTCCTATAAGAGATGGATGGTTAGTCTTGCTAGATCCAGAAATTCCTGTCTCTACTTCTTGGGTCTACCAGAAAATAAGAGTGAGATTGACAGAAAAGAGATTAAGCGCTAAACTCCTTACTAATTTGGTAAAGAAGCAAGGCCTATTCGGAATAAGCTTGTCTTTATATAACAGACTGGAAGAAGTAGTTTTTGAAAAGTTTCCCCTAATTAAAGTGATTAAAGAGGAGATGATCAAGGCAGGAGCAAGAGGGGCTATCATGACCGGGAGTGGATCTGTTATCTTTGCTGTAGCAGAGAGAAAGGAGGAGGCTGAAAGGATCCTCAACAAATTGAGAAAAAGAGGAAGTGTCTACCTGGTGCAACCCACAGATAAAAATCTCAAGGAGGGTTAGGGTGAAGATCTCGGAAGTGAAAATAAGGAAGGTTGAGGGTAAAGACAAGTTTAAAGCTTGGGCAACTATTACTTTTGATAATTCTTTCCGTGTCCACGGGCTAAAGGTTATTGAAGGAAAGAATGGACCTTTTGTGGCTATGCCCTCTCGCAAATTGTCCAATGGAGAATTCATAGATACAGCCTATCCTCTTAATGAAGAATTAAGGGAAACAATTCAAAAGGAAGTCCTTGCAGAGTATAGCCGGGAAGAAAGCTAAGATACCTATCGATGGCTGCCTTCTCTTCGGGCCCTAGAAGAAGTGGGCCCGGAGGATTTATTAAAATAGGGAGTAGGTAGCAATTTCGTAAACTTTGATGCTAAGGAAAGAAAAAAACAAATGGAAAACTTAAAGGCTGGATTTGTTACTTTAATAGGTAAACCTAATGTAGGAAAATCGACTTTAATCAATCAACTAGTAGGGGAAAAGATTGCTATTACCTCAGTTAGGCCCCAAACTACTCGAAACATCATCAGGGGAGCGGTAACCTTTGATGAAGCTCAGGTGATCTTTCTGGACACACCCGGGATACTCAATCTCACCCAGGTCAAAAATCTGGTGGACAGGCACATAATAGAAGAAGCACTTAAGAGTCTAGAGGGAGTAGATCTAATAGCGGTAATAGTGGAACCCCTTACTGTGTCACCTGAGGATCGGTTTATTTTAGAAAATTTAAAAAATATACCTAAGCCTGTTTTTCTAGTTATCAACAAAATAGATAAAATAAAGCCACATGAGCTAGATTCTATAAAAAGAGAATATGAGACCCTTTTTTCTTTTGCGAAAATTGTTCCCATCTCGGCCAAAAAAGGAACTAATCTTTCTATCTTAATGGGAGAAATAATTCAGCATCTTCCTCTTCATCCTGCCTATTATGATTCAGATTTCATTACTGATCAACCAGAACGTATTCTGGTAGGGGAGTTAATTAGAGAAAAGATCTTCGATCTTACCCATGATGAAATACCATATTCGGTGATGCTCAAGGTAGATCAATTTGAAGAAAGACCTCAAGATTTAATTTATATCCGGGCATCCATCTATGTCGAACAGGCTTCCCAAAAGGGGATTTTAATCGGCAAATCAGGAAAAATGATAAAAAACATAGGTAGTCTAGCTAGAAAGGAGATAGAAAAGCACCTTGGTTGTCGGATCTACCTAGATCTATGGGTGGGGATCAAAAAACAGTGGCGCAGGCATAAGGAATCTCTCAAGGAACTAGGATATTAAGATATAAACTTGGAGATACTATAATATCACCAGATTATCTCGATGGATAATCTCGTCATAATATTTGTATCCGAGCTGAGGTTTAATAAGATGGCTTTTAATTCCTTTTATTTTTTTCAGTTCTGCCGATGAATAGTAGGTAATGCCCCGGGCAAATTCTCTGTTATCTTCATCTAATAGGCTTACCGAGTCACCAGCTTCAAATTTCCCTTTTACCTCAATTACGCCGGAGGGAAGAAGACTTTTCCCTTCTTGAAGCAAGGCTCTTTTGGCACCTTTATCTACTACAATCTTACCCTTAAGGAAGTGGCCGTAAGCAATCCACCTCTTGCGGGAAGTGAGCCGATTCTGCTGGGGAAGAAAGAGAGTTCCTACCTCTTTTCCAGCAAAAAGCTGGGGTAAAAAATCTCTATCTTTACCTCCTACAATTACTGGAATACCCGAACGAGTAGCTATTTTTGCCGCTTTTATCTTAGTTTGCATTCCCCCTATTCGTCCTTCTACCGAGGTGGACTGAGCAGTCTCTTCCATTTCTTCGCTTATGCAGGAAACTTTTCTGATTAGCTTTGCCTTCGGGTTTCTTCTTGGGTCCTCACTATATACGCCTTTTATATCCGAAAGAATTACCAGGATATCCGCATCTACCAGACCTGCAACTAAGGCCGAAAGTGTATCGTTATCTCCAAACTTAATCTCTTCCACAGCGACCGTATCATTTTCATTAACCACCGGGATAATTTTAAGCCTGAGAAGAGTAAGGAGAGTATTACGAGCGTTCAAGTAAGAAGAACGGCTGGAAAGATCGGCAGCACTTAAGAGCACCTGTCCTACAGAAATATGGTATTGTTGGAAAAATTGACAGTAAAGATTCATCAGATGGATTTGCCCTACACTAGCGAGAGCTTGCTTGGAAGGAATAGCATCAAAATTTTTTCCTGTTCCCAACTCTCTTTTCCCCATACCAATGGCTCCTGAACTAACTAAAACAACCTCCATATCTCTTTCAGACAAGACAGAAATATCTCTGACTAGCTCCTCTATAAAGGTTAAGTCGGGGTCATGATCTTCCTTTAGTAAAAGACTGCTTCCCACCTTTATGGTGACTCTATTTATAGAAGTAGCAAATCGATGCCGCACTATTCTACCTTCCTCAAAAAGGGCTGCTTATGCTATGATGAATTTTTCCTCTGAAGGTTTCTTAAGCTAATTAATTTTCTGGTATCTTTCAGCCTCGCTGTAAATGCATCCACAATACTTCTGATGGTACAGGCCCATCTTTTTTGAAAGCTCTCTGCCTTTCCGCCACCCTTCCTCTATCTCTCTTAAATAAGGCTTAACCCCATATTCTTTAGCCAATGCCTCCATTAATTCTCTGAGTAATTTTTGGTCTTGATGAGGAGAGATCATTAGGGTTGAACCAAAATAGTCAAATTTCCCTTTGCGAGCAAATATAGCTGTCTGCCTCAAACGCAGCTCATAACAAAGAAAACATCGCTTCGATTCTCGATACACCACCCTGCGGAGAAAACCTTTAAGATCATATTCATCTTTGTAAATAATTCTCACTTTCTCTTTTTTTGCCCATAATTTGACCGCTTCTAAACGCTTCTGATATTCTAAGAAGGGATGGATATTGGGATTATACCAAAATCCCCTGAGTTCCTCAAATTCCTCTCTTAGCTTGAGAAAGGGATAGACTGCACAGGGAGCGCAACAGAGGTGAAGAAGAATTTTCATGGAGAAGACCTTTTATTTCACCCATCCAACAGGAAGGACATATAGTGGCTTATAGTTTCCAGGTAAGCTCAGCAAGTGGGAAACCTCATCGTCCCAGAATGCTCCAACGGTAACAGTTCCTAGACCCAAGGCTACCACCTGAAGACAGATATTTTCTCCCACATGCCCCACCTCTATATGAACATACCTCAGTCCCCTTTTTCCATATTTTGCGGTGGTTCTCTCATATTCTGCTGCTATTACCACCGAGACTGGAGCACCGGCAATGAACATTTGCCCCAGGCATGCCTTAGCTAAAGTCATCTGACAATTACCTCTTAGCATAAGATATAGGGTATGGTCAGCCGGATGATAATGATATACTCCAGCTTCGAGCTCTTCAACCTTCTTAACCACAAGGTAAAGCTCGAGAGGATAAAGGGCTCCAGCCGATGGTGCTGCTCTTTTAAATCCTCTTTCCTCGGTAATACCTTGAGCAGCCCAGAGAATTTGCGAGACTTGCCTTAAGGTTAAGGCCTTATCCTGAAAATCCCTTTCTGATCTTCTTTTCTTAATCGCCTCCTCAAGGGAAATTTTTCCCTTCACTATGGGTGGAGGCAGCTTTATGGTTTTGATTTCGTTTGCTGCTTCGGTTGTTTGCTTCAAGGAAAATCCAGGAAAGAGCAAGATTGCACCTCCCAGCAAGCCAATCGTCATAATCTGGGCTACTATACTTTCTATCTTCATTCTCAAGAAATATCTCGGGACTCTTCCCCTTCGTCGCTGTATCTAAATATAGTGTATAGCGGGTAGCCGCACCCTTTAGGGTGCGCCTAAACGCAGGCTAAGATTTTGCGCAGGCTAAAGCCTGCGGCTACCGGCGACTACCGAGATTGCTTCGCTTCACAATGACGGGGTTCACTGAGTATTTACGGTTCGGGAGAAAAAAAGGGGCAATAGGTATCCCAAGAAAATAATATTTAAAATTTAAACTTTCCCACCAGGCTAATCTGTAGGCCACTGAGATCGACGGAAGTTTTCAACTTATCCAATTCTTTCTTACCAAATGGTATGTACCTGCCCCCTTACATTTAAAAAGTTTTCCGGCTGCGGCCACAATTATTCTACCAGTTTCCCGCGGTCTTTTTTAAAATCTATATCCAACCAGAATCGTGACTCCACCTGCGTTTACGTCATATATATCACCTGTTATGTCTGCCGTGCTGTACTTAGCTTCAACAAAGAAGTTTTCCCCCAGAGTAAATCCTCCCTGAGCATGAAATCCAATACCCGATTCCTCCCAACTATTCACGAATAAGGGTACACCGACATATCCTACGTCAACTCCGTACTCCGTCAAATAATACCCTATACCCGCCCCTATATAAGGAGAGAAGCCTTCTCTTCCGGGAAAGAAGTAGAGAAAAGTCGCAGTAAGAGGGATAACCCTCCATTCCTCCTTGTATGTCACTCCAAGCAAAGCCACCTTTTCCTCTTTGGCGAAATACTCTGCACCAAAATCAATCCCATAAGGTGGAAAAGCGTAAAGGTAATCTATTCCAAAAGTGAAGCCACTTCCCCAAAAATCCTCCACATCCTCATCACCGGGCATAAAATAGCCCACTTTTGGCGCAAATCCTGATTCTGGCTGAGCCTGAGCAAGACCCGTCAAACCCAAGACTAACCCCACTATCAATAACATTACCGTCAACTTCTTACATCTATTTAGACTCATTCAGATCCTCCTTTTCTCGTTGCA
>Ga0209986_10001794_pt1 | contig 20211 bp, 22 predicted proteins | sample BlataG_FD_183168 | JGI IMG/M metagenome (GOLD analysis project Ga0209986, IMG submission 183168) | Deep subsurface microbial communities from Black Sea to uncover new lineages of life (NeLLi) - Black_00105 metaG (SPAdes) (version 2) | ecosystem: Environmental > Aquatic > Marine > Oceanic >... | reverse complement strand
AAGAACCCGGTTGTCTATGCTTGTGAAACTAGGCCCCTGTTGCAAGGGGCGCGACTGACTTCCTGGGAACTCACGAAGAACCGTATTAAGACCTATGTTATATCTGATAATATGGCTGCCACTTACATGCCGGAGATGGACCTGGCCATTGTAGGTGCAGACCGCATTGCGTTGAACGGGGATACTGCTAATAAGATCGGCACCCGCGGCTTGGCAATCATTGCCCGATATAATAACGTACCGTTCTATGTCGCAGCGCCACTCTCCACTTTTGATTTTAGTATCGAAACAGGCACTGATATACCGATCGAAATGCGCTTTGAAGACGAACTAAGAAAATTCAATAATAAAAAAATCGTTGCTGAGCGGGCAGGGATTTACAACCCCGCATTTGATATTACGCCAGCTGATTTGATAAGTGGTATAGTAACCGAGAAAGGTATCATAGAACGACCAGACCGAACGAAAATAGAAAGACTCAAGAATAGTGGTTTAAACGAGTATCTATGATAGGACTCCTATTGTTCCTTGTCAGCGTTGATTCACTGCCGCCGATCCCTGACCTATCCCAGGTAATATTTCCAGAACCGCACCTGTGGTTAGAACCAGCCGAGAAAAGTGTCGAGCTCGGTTCTTATGGAGGTCAGTATTTTGGCGGTTTGTGTGATATTGTGTTTAAGAATTTCAGGCTTTCTGCCTTGTACGATCAACGTGAGGATTGGGATTCAGTAATAAGCGCAAGTGGTACACTTTCCTACTCAATACCACTAGCCCATCTCTTTCTGAAACCATCAGTTAACGGCCTTTTCCATAAAAGGGATGATGAATACCACTTGCTCTGCCCTACCCTTGATATGGCAGTGAACCTTTCGTGGGCAATCATCCTGGCTACCACCAACGCTGATTTGTGGCAGATCAATAGCCTGAATTACCAAGAATACACTGCTGCTGTAAACCTTATCTTTGATCGTGTTATCTACCTGCCTCATTTTGAAATCAGGGGTATTTATTCAGGGAAAAAACTCGAACCGAACCTGACTGGCAAATTACACATAAGTAACCTCCATCTCTCGGTCGGTTCGCGGTTATCTCAAGGCTTCCCATCACCGACACTCAACATACAATACCTCAACCCAAGATTGAAAGTCGGCGCAAGCTTCAGGACTGGTCCTTTGATACGGACGCTAAAACAGAAGTTCGATCCAGCACTGCCGCTTCAATACAGAATATCGATGCCCAGTGAAAGTCTCAAAACCGGTATTGCTCTTGATCTCAAACTAGATTTTTATCACCATAGCTTTCAAATTATCGGGTCTTATAATAGTTGGCGCGAAAAACTCGCACCCGGCCAAGGTTTTATTATAAAAACAAAAGGGGATGTTGAGGAATTAAATATCTGCGTAAAAATAAAAGACGATTTCACATACAGAAATATGCATTTTGAAAACTCCTTGTGTGTTACTTATAATTGGTCGGATACAATAATCGCCTTTGTCCCCCGACATACCGCGTGTGATACGATAAGTATAGGGGTAGGCCCCATCGTGATCGCGGCGGAAGCAGTACATTATGCGGCGCGAGATGGAGTAGTGAATGACCTAGCTCCGTTGTTTATGATAAACCCAACTGTCGCTTGTCAGTACAAGATATTCAAGGTGTTTCTATCCGCGCACAATGCAACTGATGAAACAGAACAAATTTATGATGGTTATTTTCTTACCGGACGGCAATATGCTGCAGGGTTAGTGTTCAGCCATGCATTTTAAAAGATCAAAAAAGCTACAATCTCAACACTTTCATCATTTGATGGTGAATTAGACGGTTTGTTCCAAGGACTTCGTCGCCATAGATATTAAATTTGTTACCCTTGAAATCAGTAATCCTACCACCTGCCTCCTTGAGAATCAACGAACCTGCTGCTTGATCCCATGGTGAAAGTTTAAGTTCCCAATAACCGTCGAATCTACCGCACGCAGTGTAACACAGATCTAATGCAGCAGAGCCCAAACGCCTCACTGCCTGGGCACGTACCGCAAAATCGGCAAAGTGACTCAAGTTGTTTTCACTTGACGTTCTTATGTCGTAAGGAAAACCAGTAACAAGGAGGGCACGGTCTAACTTCCGAACACCTGACACTTTTATTCTCTTCTGGTCCCTGAATGCACCATTACCTTTGATTGCAAAAAACATTTCCTGACGCGTCGGGTCATAGACAACACCGAGTAAAATATCTCCTTTTACTTCCAGGGCAATGGAAATTGTCCAGATCGGTAATCCATGAGCAAAATTCGTTGTACCATCCAGGGGATCGATTATCCACTTTAGCAAAGCATCGGCATTACACCTTATCCCCTCTTCACTAAGGATACCATATCGTGGATATTTCTTTGCCAGTTCCGCAACAATCATATCCTGTGATTTTTTGTCGAATTGCGTCACAATATCAATTTCTCCCTTGTAACGAAGCTGCTTCTTTTTCTCAGCACTCTTGAATATGTAGGCACCTACCTTTATCGCTAGATCGATGATATCACCTAAACAGCGTTTGAGTTCACGCTTTTGTATCATTATTCTACTCATCGTCATTTGATTGCCGGCTACTTAAATCCTTCAGTTTCTTGCGGGTATCAATCAGGGGTCTGATTTTATCGCATTCAGCCTTGCTGAGCTTGCTGTATTTTGACCGGCGGTCGATAAGAACACACTTCTCGAAATAGCCAATCGCATTCTTGAACTCAAAGCGCTTCACCTCAGCCAAACCCAGATAGTAATAAGCTTCCTGTAAATTTGGCCCAAGTTTGAGCGCCTTCTTGAAGAATCTTACTGCATCGTCGAGCATTGACCGCTCGTAATAGACCAGACCCAAGTAGTAGTTGGCATACAGAGACGCCATTCGATCTTTTGTTTGCTTTGCGGCTTTACCCAGATGTTCTATTGCTTCACCCCATATGCCTTTTTTATAGCATATATAGCCAAGGTTGTTGAGCGCAAAAGGGTTGTCAGGTTCAATGACCAAAACCTTTTGTAGGTGCATCATGGCATCATCATATTGATCCTTATCCATCAAAGCTAAGCACATAAAACCTAATCCTTTTATGTTTTTTGGCTCAATATCAAGAACTCTCTTAAGCACCTTTATTGCTTCATCCAAGTCCTCCATGACTATGAGGTTCCAAGCGCGGTCAAGCAAGGTAGCCAGGTCCAATTCAGCTGATGTCTGTGATTTCACAAAAGAATAGAATTTACCAACTTCAGTATAAGTTGTTTTACTTTTCTTAAACTCATGGGCAATGCTTCTTATTTTTTCCTGGGCTTCGGTGAGTATCTTAAGGCCATTCGCAATGTCGACGTATATCTTTTTTATTTCGTCCCTTATCGCTTTGTCATCTTCAGGTTTGAAGTGTTTGACTCTATGTTCCAGTGCTGTAAGCCGCTCCTGTAGATCTTTATTCCCTTGTTTCATATCTTTTTCGCAACATACTCAAAAATCTTGTCTGGGATTAAATTCAATGGCAGAACATAATCGACCACACCGGTGTTTATCGCTGATTGCGGCATCCCTCCGATAATCGCGTCATCCGGGTCTTGAGCAATAACAACACCACCGTGTCTCTTGATTACCTTTATGCCAGCGGCGCCGTCACGTCCCATCCCAGTCAAAACAATACCGACTGTGGCATCTTTGTAAACGGTTGCCATAGATTCAAATAAAATATCTGCCGATGGCTTAACGCCGTGTCTTGCTGGCTCGTCACTCAGCACAACTTTGGTGCCGGCATCATCGACCTTTATGTGATGGCCACCCGGTGCAACAAGAACTTCTCCATCCGAGATTGGATCACCATCTTCTGCTTCTCTGACGACCATACTGGCTCGCTCATTCATGTGCAAGGCAAGGCTGGCAGTAAAATACCTTGGCATATGCTGCACCACAATAATTCGCAAACCACACTTTGCCGGAAACGAAGGAATGATATAGTTGAGCGCGCGCACACCGCCGGTCGATGCGGCGATACCAACATAGAGCTCGCGGAATATCGATATTTTCTTCCGAACCTTACCCTTCAGGACCTCGGGAAGCCTTGCTTGACTCGCGGTCTGCAGTTTATCTATCAAGTCCATCTTATAGTTATATAAATCAATAGAAATAGTACCCGATGGTTTTGTGAAGAAATCCACTGCCCCCATTTCTAATGAACGGATCGTCAACTCAGCGCCGTCTTTAGTGTGTGCTGATAGCATTAGAACAGGTGTTGGCTTTGAATTCATGATCTTACTCAGTAATACCAAACCATTCTCACCAGGCAGCTCATAATCGAGGGTAACGAGGTCAGGCTGCCGCTTGTTGAATTTCGCCCATCCTTCAACTATATCACGGGCATAACCGCAAACCTCAAAATCGCCAGACGAACTAATAATGTCGCCAATAACCCTTTGCATTAAAATTGAATCTTCGACAATAAGGACTTTTTTCTTCACGGACCACGCCTCGCTTTGCGGACTATTATCTTCATAGAATTTTCTCCCCGTGTCGGTACGACCTCACTTTGACTTCACCATTATCAATATTGAATGAAATCGATCTACCCCAGTTACCAAATACGTCTTCAGCAATTATTGGGATGTCGATGCTGTTCAGTTCCTCCCTGGTTTTGACTACGTTACGCTTACCAATTGCATGTCGTTCAAAACCTTCGAACATTGTAGCACCACCCACTATCTTGGCGATGACCTTACCTTTAGATGCCCCTTTTTGAGACATCTGTCTGAGCATTTCGGCTATCGCATCACGCGGATATTTTAGACTCATATCGCTGCCAAACGGTAAAAGGCAATGGGCAAGTCCGCCAATTTTCTTCGTTTCGTCATAAAGTATTATCACAATACAAGAACCAACGCCCAAAGCGAGGAGTTTAACCTTACCTTGTTCAACCCGAACTTCACCGATACCAACCTTTTGTTCGTTCATCTCTGCGAATAGCTAACCTGCACTATCCTTTTCCCAGTTGTCTTATAAAGGCATTTCTTTTCTCTGGTAGACGTGTTCAACTCGGCTTACTGTGTTGAACAACTCTACCTCAGGGATGCCTATCAGCAACTCCACTTTACCGATCACCAAGTAGCCATCAGGGTTCAAATGATCGTAGAAATTCTTAAGGATAGTTGATTGGGCATTTCGGTCAAGATAGATCATCACATTTCGGCACATTATCAAATCACATGGTCCGAAAGGAGGGGTTGCAAAGAGATCAACATTTAAAAAACTAACCCGCTCTTTCAACCTGGTATCGATCAAATGACCATCAGGAACACGTTTGAAATATTTCTTCTGCAAATCGTCTGGAGTATACTGAAAGGCAATGTCTGAATACAACCCCTGGTGTGCGACATCCAACACCCTGCGGTCTATATCAGTACCAAATATCTTCACGTTATCGAGCATCCTACTCTCCGCAACCATAATTGCAAGAGAATACGGTTCCTCACCTTGTGCACATCCAGCGCTCCAGAAAACAAGGTCGTCTTTTTTTCTTTTAAGTACTGGAAATATGTAGTCTTTCAAAAAGAAAAAAGTCTCAGGGTTCCGGAAGAAATACGACAGATTTATAGTCAGCGTTTCCACTAATTTCTCCAGCTCAGTGTCATCGTCTCTCAAGTATGTTTCATATTTTGCAAAATCTTTGATATTCAGAACCCTCATTCTGACTCTGAGACGTCTCTTGAGTGGCTTTTCTTTATAACTCTGACATCTGAACGGGGTTTTCTGTTCAATGTACCTGATTAGGTTCTGAAAGCTATTTTCCACCCGACTTCTTCAACACTTCGATGTTACGTGCAATAATTTCTTCTGACGGATTCAGTTGCTGAGCTCGTTGCCAAAAACTCAGCGCATTTTCCGAATCGCCCTGGCGTAATGAAATATTACCCAGCTTGAATAAAATCTGCCAATCTTTGTTTTCATCAAGGATCTTCTCATACAATTCTTTCGCCGCACCTAAAATCTGAGCTTCGTAATAAAAATCAGCAAGATTTCGGCACACCACGTTGTCTCCAGGATCTGTTTCAAGCGCTTGCCTATAGAGCTTCTCGGCATCTTCGGGTCTATCAGTGCTTTCGTAGAGCACGGCAAGGTTGTTCTTAAAAATCGAGAATCTGGGGAATCGGTCGATCGCATCATTCAGCAATTTGGCTGATGCCCCACTATCCCCCTGCTTCAAATGAACTAACGGTAAGTAAATATATGGGCTTATAATTTCCGGTGATTTATCAATAATTTCCCTAAAAATCTCAGCGGCTTTATCAAAATCGCCCTTTTCATAGAAGACAATCGCCAGGTTGGTTTTTACTCTCATGTTATCTGGTGCGAGCCCGGCCGCTTGATTCAGATAATCTACTGCTTCATCATACAATTCCAACTTCAGGCAGACATAGCCCAAATTAGTGAGCACTGATGCCCGATTGTCTTGAGCTAGTGCTTTCAATAAATTGTCTCGCGCGCCGGTAAAGCTACCATGAGTTAATTCAATAAGTCCAAGATAGAATAGTGCTTCCGCGTTCTTGTCATCAATATCGAGAACCTTTTTATATTCCCGTTCAGCCTCGTCAAACATCTCCGTTTTGTAAAAAGCAAACCCGAGGTTCTTATATTCTGATATGTCCCCTGTTGTCTTCTTGCTCTTCAAGAGTTTCTCAGGTTTCTCCAATAAACCAGCAGAAAGTAATCCATAGATTGTTCGGCATGTCTCAAAGAAATCAAACTTCGATAACTTCAAGACATCGTCAATACTCCGCGCGCCATCAATCAACTCAATGATCTGTTTCTCCTCAGTGGTCAGTGGTATGTCTGCGCTATCTCCTTTGTGAACTAGCACGGTTTCAAAAGACGGTATCTTGTTTTCAATTTGCCGCCATTCGTCTATTCGTCTTGCTCCTTCAAGCAGAAGTTCTTGAGGTGACAGCTGTACTGTATATTCCTCATGTGATGGTAGCAGATCAGCCTCAAAATTGAAATACCCGGTTTCCCACGTCAACATGGTGAAAATCGTTTGCTCGATCTGCCCCTTGAGTTCTTTCTCTAATACATCTTTTGTCAAAGCGCCGATTTCAATGAATATTTCGCCCAGTCTCTTTTTCTTAGCTGTTTTCTGTATTTCCAGGGCACGCGACAAGGTTTCATTATCAATTATGCTCTTCATCAAAAGAATGTCGCCGAGTCGCTGTTTCTTGTTCAATATTGTGGCATAAATGATTCTGCCGTCTTTGATAAAAACATTGCCGAAGTTTCGACCGTCGGTCACCGACAGACAACCCGATTTACCAGAAAATGTTAGCAGCTGAATAACGTCTGGCAAAGACGCCTCAGCCAAAGATCCCTTAATTGCCATTTACTGCCCTCTTATTAATAATTATCTTCAATCAACTCACCACGGATTTCTTTTACTATAAACCTTTCTTCTCTGATTTCCTTGAGTGGCTCGCCTTTAACAACTGGAGGCTCGGTTTTTTCCTTTAGTTTTTCTGGTGGTCTTTCTTCCTCAACCTCTTGTTTGCTGATTGCTTCTTCCCCAGGCAGACCTAATGATACAACCGATGTTTCCTCACTGGCAACCTCGCCTGCTTCAATCGTCTCTCCGAGCAGACCCAATGGCACTACTTCCTGCTCGGCAGGTGCTTCGGTTCGTTCAACTACCTCGCTGACAGGCACCGCGGCAACTGAAGCAATACCTTGCTTTGCCATATCACTGATAAAATCGTCTATCTTGGAGAAAGCAGCAAACTCTGGCAACCCTTTGCCAATCAAAGATTCAGCCTTATCAGGCTCCAGCTTTGTTTTGATATAAGGCTCAACTACGTCAGAGCTCGGTTCTTTCAACTCGACCTCGATACCGAGTTCGAAAATCGATTTTTCGTCTTCTTCCAGCACTACATCCGAAGAGAATGTAGCTGAACTGAATATTACTGCCTTCCCAGAACCAAGGAAATTTCTCACAATATCAAATACTTTCTTGCGAAGTTCCTCGTTATAAGAAAAAATATTATGGAAGTTGTCCATTATCAGAACATCAAAGCTGTTCGTCTTCTCAAGCTGGTGTACCGCATCTTCAACGCCAAGATCAACAAAGCAAACCATCTTATCTACTGATTCCAGATCAATCCTTACTTCTTCCAAGAACCTCGTTCGACCGGTCCCTTCTTTACCAAATACCATAAAGGGATTAAATTTCTCCCCTAAATTCTTGACGACCTGCTCTTTGTACAGGTCATATGCATCCTTGTTGCACGCACCAATAAAGTAGTTCTCAAATGCTCTCTTTGCTTGAGCAACCCGAACCACCTGTTTTATTTTCGCGATGAGTTCTTCAATGTCATCGACGTGTTCTGGAGAAAATAACATCGATTCGATCTTCATGGCTTCGTCAGGAAAATTGCTCGTGTCAAGTGAACCGAATTCCTTCTGGAGTTCAATAAGCCTTTCCACCTTCCTGATGAATTCATCATATGTTTTTTTTAGTTTTTCAATGTCGCCTTCCAGCAAAGGTTTAAGAACGGTAGTATCAAACCCCTTCATCTTCCAGATGTATATCTTCTCCTTGTACTCTTCGCGCACATCGAGTTTTTCTGACACATCAGCCAAGACTTCACTCGCGTTCTTCTTCAATTCCTCAAGGAGTGAAGAAACCGGACTATAAATACCCTTGGGATAAAACTCCTTCAAAATCATGCGAACGCTGTTAGGGTCGAGTGATAGGTTTCCGAGCGATGAATAGGCAACTATGCGATTGATCATGCCCTCTATCGTGCGTATTGAACCAGTCGATATCTGGGCAAGTTCCAAGGCAACCTCGTCTGGCAAAAGAACCCCGGCTTCACCAGATTTCTTCTTGATCATATCGATGAGTGCCATCTCCTTGGGCGGTAATATGTCGCAGATAAGACCACCTTCAAGTCGGGAAACTAGGTGGTGATCAAAGTTCTTCAAATCCCGGGGTGCCGCGTTACCAGAGAAGCACACCTGTCGGTTGCTCGCTAATGCTGTATCAATAACTCCGAGAAGTGCATCATGATATGTATCTGATATCGCATGTAGGTCATCGACAATAATCGAACAGTCAAAGACTTTTGTTTCATCCAGGGCTTTTTCGAATTCTTTGGCGGAAAAAAACTTCGTCGTGGATTTCTTGTTCAATTCAGCTTGTACTGCTAACAAGATATGAGTCTTACCCAAACCAGTATTGGCGTATACATATAATGGATTGAAGAGTTCACCTGGGAACTCAATAATCTTCCGGGCAGCAAGATAAGCAACCTTGTTGCCTTCATACACATAGAAATTTTCGAAGTCTGGTCGCGGTTTCATTTTCCGTTTCTCAGAACCTCCTCTGCACCTACTGAAAAATCCTTGCTCGCCACCTTAACGACGCCAGGTAGCGTACGGTCGTCAAAAAGAGAAACCAATAAATAATCTTCGTGGACCCCGATATAGTAGACGCTGAATTTTTTACCTTCTTGGAGGAATTGACTGAAATGCCTTTCCCCAACTATCCGGGCTAGTTCCATAGTCGAATTGAAAACACCACATGCCAACGCAGATATCGCTAACACATCAAAGGAATGGACAAACCCTTTCTGCACCAGAATCTGACCTGATGCTGTAGTAAAAATCGCCCATACTATATTTGCCTCTTCGCAGAAATCAGCTAGTAGACTGTCGAGTTTTTTGACTTTTTCAGTGGTTAGGATGATTGTTCGTTGTTTATCCATTGTACCTAAATTATAGCAAACAACTAAACCAAAGTCAATAGTTTTTTAGGTTGAATGGGCTATGAATAGGGGCTGCTTAGACCTGGGGCAAACTTTCCATCTGCTTGACTACGGTGAGCTGACAGATTGACTTGAGAGTATCAAAAACACCTATGCCCCGGATTGCCACGCTTTCAAAATAAGTATATCCGTGCCGGTTGATCTGCAACTGCAGATCACTTATCGGTATAATATTGGGAAGATCCCGCTTATTATATTGAATAACCATTGGGATATCCTTGAGATTCAAACCATAACTACCCAGATTATCATGTAAGTTGTTGAGACTTTCGATATTCTCGTCGACGCGTTCTTCCTGGGAATCTACTACGAAGACCAAACCGTCAACGTTCTTAAGAACTAACTTGCGTGAAACATTGTAGTATATTTGACCTGGTACAGTGTAAAGGTGGTGTCGTAGTTTCCAGCCCTTAACACTTCCCAGATCTACCGGCAAGAAATCAAAAAATAGTGTCTGATCGAGTTCTGTAGCAAGACTCATCATCTGTCCCCGTCTTGCTGGACCCATCGCGGAAAATATCGTACGTAAATTAGTTGTTTTGCCACAAAGACCTGTTCCGTAGTAGACAATTTTTAGATTGAGTTCCTTCTTTGCAAAATTAAGGTTTGCCATTAATCTCCTTCTCGATTATATTGAGTCCGTCATCAATTGTATAGATATTTGTGCCGTCTGTCAATAGAGGCGGCGGATTGCCTTCGCCAAACGGTGCCAGCGGCTGCAATAAATTTATTTTTGTACGTTCAAGAAAAAAAATGGGTTGAGCATTCAAACCTGGTTCTTCTTCTAATTTCACTGGTAAATCGTCGTTTGAAAGATATCCAACCATGCCGTCAACAAAGCTATCAAGGTTCGTCTCAGACATCGTGAACCCAGCCGCCTTGCAATGACCACCAAAGTCTATAAACAATGACCTGAAACGGTCTAACATCTTGAATAGATCGACTGTATTACTACGCAGTTCACCAAAACACTTGGCATCTTTGAGCCCAATAAGGACCGATGTCTTTTTATACCGGGCTCTCAGGCGTGCGGCAACCGAACCAAGATAATGCTGTTTTGAAAAGGGAACTATTGAAACAACGAGTTGGGGGAAGAACTTTGCTGCTGAAATAACCGCGTTCAATAACTCATCAACACCTCGGTTCCGTTCCTTGTTCATATCCTCTAAAACACCAAGAATTTCCGACACGCGCTCAAAATCACGGCATAAGAACACCTCTACACCGAGGTTGGGATCAACATAAGCGGCTGAACCAATTATCGGGATGATCTCACGTCTTATCAAAAACGTATCGACCTCGTCATCTCTTTTGAAGTATTTTATCCACGGTTCATCGAATCTGTTAAAAACGCTCAAACCATAGGAGCTAAATATGCGGTTCTCATCCACTAAGACAACTCGATCTGATATAGTACCAAGCATTAATAATGGAAAAAAATCTCTTTTCAACGAATAGAATTCACCCGCATTTAGATTGAGCGCTCTTTGATAAAGACACTGGGCAAGCTTGAAGCTAACGCCAACACCCGCCAGTTCGCGGAATGGATATTGTGAATCGGGCCGTTTCGGATCTACTGCTGGAGCAGGAAAATCAGACAGCTTGGTTTCATGATGATCACAAACAACGAGTTTCAGGCCGAGTTCAGAGGCGATACGAAAATTCTCCATACTACTGATACCAAAATCAACTGTTATGAGAAGTCTAACCCCTTGTTCTTGATATCTTTTTAGAACATCCGGGTTAAGGATGTAACCGTCTTTTTCACGCACAACCGGGTACAAAAAAATCCTCTCATCCTGCCCCTTTGTAAGATCGATAAGAGTCTTGTACATGATTGATGCTGAAGTGTAGCCATCAGGATCATCGTGGCAGTAAATAAGGATACATTCGTTGCCCTTTATTGAAGCAACAATCTCATCAACTGCTTTTCCCATGTCTGGGATTGACCATGGGTCATGGAGGTTTGCAACATTTGGAAATAAGAATCTTTTTGCTTCACTGTATGACGGGAAACGCGCCGCGAGGATTTGTGCGAGTTCATAAGGTATAGAGAAATCCGATGAGTATCTCTGAGCAATCACCTTGTCGACAACAGCGTACTTATCTGAATTAACCATCTTTCTTCGATTGCTCGTCCTCGGTCATTTCATCACTTTCAACCAGCCCCCTTACGTAGTCCTCAATTTCCTGTCGTTCTCTCGGCAACAAAAGAAAAACACCGCGAAACTGGTTCAAAAAGGTTTTTCTTTTGAACGGACTGAGCAGTATCCCATTTTTACCCCGGTAGACTTTTTTGAACTCGGCCAGGCGCCTGCGTTGGGTAAGGAATATATTCCTGATAATCACCTGCTCCTGATTCACTTCATAATGCGATGGAAAAAAGTAGGAATACAAACTGACAATAAGAATTATGAAACCAAGAATACACCAGAAAACTCCGTAGAAAATTGATACAAACACGAGGAAACCAACGATGAAAATCAGACTGAAAATAGTCTTTATAAAGTTATCATTTGCTGGATGGACAGACCACTTCATGGACAAAACTCAAGCACCAAGCACCAAGCATCAAGTTCCAAATTAAACCAGTCTTGAATTTTGAGCATTGGATTTTTGAAATTGTCCCGTTTTGCGAGGATTCTCGACCATAAATCGGAATTTAGAATTTCGTATTTAGAGATTAGAGTTTCTCCTTTTTCTATAGCTTTGCATATCATTAAAAATAAATCACTTGCACTGCACTCGTGTCCTATCCCCTGAAATCTCATTGCGTTCTGATTATATAGGATATTAATGAAAAGTCAAATAAAAAATTCCCTCTCCCCTTGCAGGAAAGAGCCTGCCCCGTATAATGGCAAAGCTATTATATCGGGGTCATACCCTGGCTTGACCAGGGTATCCAGTCTTTTCGCATTATTTATCCCGCTTGCCCCGTAGGATGTTAATCGTACGGGGTCATCCCACGGCTTGACCGTGGGATCCAGTGTAATTAGTTCACGTCCTACGCTCTATTGCTTATGTCTCTAAGTCAAGACCCGACCCTCATAACTCATTTTGTTATTCTTCGAGCCTGTCGAGAAGCTTTATACTTATCTCTGTAATCTTATTGTAGAATCACTGTTATCGAAACGTGCATCGCTATACCTTTAATGGAATTCAACGTCCCGCTGCAAATCCCGTCGTAGATCTCGAATATAGTGAGAGGAATTCTTATGAGGGATAGCGTCGAAGACCAACGGGATTGCGGGTTTTTTACAAGAAAGGTTAGCCTATGGCTTCCCTGCGTGTGTTCTTCCACAAACCAAGGGAAAAACCCAGCTCATACTCAAACATATTTTAAATAATCAGGTATATCGTCTGTAAAAATGGAAGGTAAAACATATTGTATGTTCTTCACTTTTTTGCATTCTTCTAAATACACAAAGTTAATTAAATAAATAATTGCATTCCGGACAATTTTGCATAGTTTAATCGTACTATCAACTAGTTCATGCTCCGTCATATTCTCATCGTCGCTTTCGTTAAGCATCATTCTAACATTAACGAATCTGTGGGTTAAGGCATTTCTGGTTTTTTGAAGTCCTGCATATTGTCCGCTTTTAATGTCGAAGTCTCTGTGTATGGGATATGGGGTCAGCCCTCGAATTTCGAAGCTAATCGTGGCAGATATAAGGAGCCCGAAAATGAATCTAACTGGCAGGAGTTAAGACTATGACAAATCAAGAAAAGTCAGTAGATGAGAAAGTCGCCATTGTTTTAGAAATACTTAGGGGTGAAACATCAGTAGAGGAAATTTGCCAGCACCACCAAGTCAGCATAACTGACGCTTATCATTGGTGTGCTCTGTTCTTGGATGGTGCAAAAAAGGCATTTTGAAGAAGGTTGTAGTGAAGAGCCAATCACCCAAGCGGAGATTGAGAAGTTAAAGAAGATTATTGGTGAGGAGTAAACTCGTATGATTACAGAGATTATGATAAGATTTTAATGATAAAATTTCATTTGACTTTAATTAGAAAGGTCATATAATATAGTAGATAAAAAAGATGTGGTACAAGGTAAGTAAATTCTTATTAAAAAACAGCCGATTTTTCCAACTTCGGCTGAGTGGTAATGAGATATTTGTGCATTCACCAAAGATGTTGACTTACCAGACTGCGTAAATATAATTAAAGAATGAAGGAAGCAACCATATGCGGCAAGTAATTATCTATCCCGGCGAGGATGGTTATTGGGTCGCAGAATGCCCCAGCCTTCCAGGGTGCATTAGCCAGGGCAAAACAAAAGAAGAGGCTTTAGCAAACATCAAAGAAGCAATCAATGGGTATATTGCAGCCCTAAAAGAAGATAACCTTCCTGTGCCAGAGGAGCGTTTTGAGACAATTGTTGTGGCGGTATGAGCAAACTACCGAGAATTTCGGGCCGTAAGTGTGTAAAAGCTTTGACAAAGGTTGGTTTTTACTTTAAACGCCAGGAAGGAAGTCATATAATTCTACGTCGTGATAATCTTTTTGCCCAAATTGTCGTCCCCGACCATAAAGAATTAGATAGGGGCACATTGCGTGCAATTATCAGGCAAGTGGGTCTTAGTGTCGATGAATTTGTCAAGTTGATATAGATAGAAAACTAAAAGAGAAAATTTCAAGCACGGTGTCCCGCACGAAGAGCACGAGGAATTTATGGGGTCAAATCTTGAATAGTGAATAGAAAATGGTCAATGACAACAAATCTAAAATGTGTAATATACCTGTCCGCCTCAGGTGGAAATCAAACCCCTTTTTGTCCAAAATAAGAGGGTGCAGTGCGGCCGGAAAAGTAGTTGGAATATATAAGGGAGAGAAGATTGGTGAAAACTTGTCCGCAGGGGTATATTTTGTGGTGCCGCAAAACAAAAATATTAGTCCGCTTCGGATTGTGAAGGTCAGGTAGTAGGAGCGTAAACACAGAATAGAAAAGGAGCAAAGGAACCCTATTGAAGTCATTGACAAACTCGCAGTCTATAGTATAATAAAATAAGTGTTATCATAGAAAGGACGAGGAAAACATGAAACGCATAATGTGGATTATCGTCCTTGCGGTGCTGACGGCCGGAACGGCGTACGCCAATTTCCTGGACGAATTCAATAGCCCCGTGCTTGACCCGGGTTGGCAGATCGTCAATGAGGACTCTACTCACTGGAGCCTCACGGCCCGGCCGGGGTTCCTGCGGATCGTCACCAAATACGCCGGCGGGGATACGATCTGGAATCTCTTCGTCCATAGAGAAGGGATCGCCGAGAATTTTGAGGCGACGACCAAGATCATAGCCCGTCCCGTTGTACAGGGTCAGTGTACCTATGTCTATGCGGATAACGATTCTTTGTCCCAGACGAAACCTCGGGCCATCGCGGGATTTGGCAACATTGTGGGCTATGGTGAGGGTTTGTTAGGATGGATCGACAATAATATGATCCTCATTCCCTATGTCGACACCATGGTCTATCTCAGGATCAGAACGAACGGGGACACCGTGTTTGCCGAATACAGCCCAGATAACTCCAGTTGGATGACTCTGATCTCGGCCTGGAGCCCTCCATTTACTGAACATCAGCAATCCGGGGTGAACGCGATGAATTACCCGCCGTTCGGCGGGACTCCCACGACGCCGGAAATTAACGCCGATTTTGACTGGTTCCATCTGGTTGCGCTGACCGGGGTGGATGAACGGCTGGCAAACGGCCGGGCTACACCCGCCGATTATCTGACCGTCGTGCCTAATCCGTTCACCTCATTTGCCCGGATTCCTGGCTACGAGCGGGAAAGCTTCGTTGTGTATGATGTCATGGGCCGTAAGGTTGGGATATACAGCGGCAATCGCATCGGCGGTGAACTCGCGCCCGGAGTATACTTTATCCGGGGTTTAGACACCGTTTCTGCAGCCGCACGAATCGTGAAGCTCAGGTAGCGCGCGATAAACGCAGCAAGACTAAAGGCATAAAGAAACCACAAAGGAGCTTTTATGAAGAGACTAATTTTGGAAAACTGACCTGCTATACTTTGTTGAATTTTATGCCTTAAAAGTTTCGATATTTCGTAAGATATTTCCCTGGTGGTTCATAATCTCCAATTCTTGTTGATTTTTCTCTTGCCAAAAATGAAACCAACAAAAAAGAAAAAATAATCATTATCTCCTTCGGTCGATTATCCCGTATGATTGGCATCCTACGGGACAAGCAGTGATAGAGTTAGTGCAAATCGGTCTATTGACTTTTAGTTGACTTCATATATAATGAAGGAGGAATAAGGTTTAAAATTCTTGAAAAAAAGAGGTGCAAGATGGCAAATCTATTTCATGCAATTTATGAAAAGGACGGTAAATGGTGGATTGGTTACTGTCCCGAAGTTCCCGGTGCAAATGGTCAGGGGTGCACGTTGGAAGAATGTCGAAAAAACTTGACCGAAGCCATTAAACTAATTCTACAAGACCGTCTTGAGGATTCACTAAGAGGCATGCCAGCCAAGGCTATAAAAGAAACAATTTCGATATAAGTGAAAAGGATAAAATTATTGCGACATCTTCGTCGTCATGGTTGCATTTTGAAACGTGAAGGTACTAAGCATTCTCTTTGGTTGAATCCAAGGAACGGTATTATAGAAGCAATACCACGGCATACAGAAATTGCGAAAAAGTTAGTCATTAAAATAACCAGAAGGTTAGAAATACCAAAACCATGAAAATGGGTGACGGAAAGGTTGGGGATCAGGTCCCTTCAATTCTTCATCTCGGCTTCTCTCGATACTAAGGGAAATTGGGGTCAAATCCCTTCGATTCCTCAGAACTTTCAGCATCTCGGTATACTTCCCTCGATATTACTCGGGACAGGCGATACTGATGTTCATGGTGAGTTGGACCGTGGTTGAGTGTTGTAGATTTTTTCTTAACGCAATTATGTTCACTGTTGACATAGACCTTCATGTTGTGTAAGCTGTAGGTAGAAGAAGGAGTATATTGATTGATAAACAGACAACAATTCTTATCTTATTCGTGTTGTGTGTTACTATTGCAATTTGTGGATGCCCGCTGAATTACATGCAGACACCTGAAACCGTAGCACAAAAAGAAGTTATCGCTGGTGCTGGATTAACTGGTACGGTTGTCGGTGATGAATCCCACTTCGTACCAATACCTGGGCTTTGGGCCCGTAAGGGCATAACAGAACGGATGGATTTGGGGGTGTATGTATTTGGTGTTGGTTTAAAGTTAGATATCAAGCATAATTTCTGTAAGTATTTCGCAATAGGGTTCGGAGGAGGTGCTTCGTTTGCTTTCGATCTACTCTATACTGCAGAAGGATCATTATATGGTGGAGTTCCAATCGGAGCCCTTTGTCCTTATATTGTTGTCCGGCAACATATTATTGGTAATCTTACTTCTAATAATCATTTTTTTCCTTTGGCTACAGTAGGCGGCATGCGTGTGAGTATTAATAGATCAATCGCGATGTACTTTGAGGACGGTGTTAGATTTAATGATTTTGAAGATAATACGGTACATCCTCTTGGTGGAATTGGCATTTCTATTTGTGGGCAAAAATGATGCAATTGATGGTCCTAAATTTAACAATGATGCACCAATTGACAAACCAATAGCTGGTGATTTGAATAGCACACCACCATCAAAGGCAAATGACTGCGCTGCACTGCTAACAGTCCAACCCAAAGAGTCAATCAACCATTGAGGCATGAGGAATTCATAGATATATTTCACTGATAAACCCACACCCAGATTATCAACGATTTTTCTGCCGTAACTTATGCTTGGTGCACAATCGTATCTATAGTATAGAGTATCCCATAAATCGTTTGGGCCGTGGTTTAAATAACTCATGCTAAGGCCTAGGCTCTGTTTATGGTCGATAGGGAGGATTACTGCTCCATAGATATAGTGTCCCCAACCAAAGTCTGGATCCAAGGAGCTTCCAACTTGTTGCCCGAACAGCGGTCGTGTCAGTTCTTTCAGAACCCATTGACCTGCTTTAGCAACACCAATTGGTGGCGATAAATCCATCGAAAGCACTTGAGGCCTATTAATGAAAGCAATACCTGCTGGATTATAATAGCAGGTTGTCGCATCATCAGCAATAGCAGTAAAGGACTGACACATCCCAATTGCCCTTGCACCAGGTGTGATTCTGAGGAATACTGCACCCTCTGCTTGTGAAATGAGAACGATCAAACAAAATAAAGAATACATATTATGTCCCCTGAGACTATAATAGTTAGTAATATCTTTACATTTATCTGCAATTCTTTAATACTCAAAACCAAAATAATTATCAGTGAACAAATAAGTACAATGCGACACACCGGTTACTCGTCCTCGTCGTTTTGGATAGTTTCTATCTGACAATTACAATGATATAAAATCTAGAGTCAACTAAAAGCTTAATGTGAAGGCATTGATATACCCGGTATATATGAAAACGCCATTTTGTAAAATGCCTCTTCCAATAAGACACTGGATGTGCTGACCCCGTAGAGGTGCTGCAATGATCACAGTTTCAACAACAACATTGTTAGGAAACAAGATTCGCATTAGATACTCATAGCACCGAAAATCTGTGGATGACGGTGTGCTAATCAAGGTTGTTCCTATCGGTTTAAGATGGAGTTATTCAATGATTTCTGTACGAATAACTGTTCCGGTAGCTCCAGTGTCAATCATCGCGGTTGCTTCTACCGACGAAGGTACACTTTGCTTGTCTCGCTTTAAGATTTCTTCAACTATTGATCCTACTGCAAGGCGGACTTTTACAATAGGACCGATATCCCGTAAGTTAGGTACTTGTGTTGTGAAAGAAGGCATTCTATTTGCCTAATAAATTCGAGGTGAAATTTTGTGGAGTTTCTATTTCGACAATTTGCTTAACAAGAAAAGGGACATTACCAAAACGTTCGTATCCCTGACGAATCGCATCGATTTTCGTATCGAAGACATCTATGACTTGATCATCTTTAACAAGCGCAAATTTCCCTTTTGACTTGCCGATTAATTCTTTCTTCTTGGTTTCATATGTTTTCAGCTCTTTTTCCAAAACTTCTCCCATAAAAATTCCTCCTTGCAATACGCATTATATTATATGCTCAAGTCGCTTGGAAGTCAAGACCCAATGGTCAACCTCAAGCCACAAACCCTCCACAGCATTATTCCCCTTGTTTTGAAAATTGGCAAATATACTAATTTTTCATTTACTTCAGGCTAACTACCGCGGTGGAACGACGCAATGTATACGCCGTTACAAATCATTTGTAATGGTGGCCGTCCGTGGTGCATCGTCACTTCAAGCAATACTCTTTACTTGACACCAAGTTTGTTTAGCTCTTCAATCATCTGCCTGAATGACGTTACGTGAATACTTGCAATATTCATCTCAGAAGCAGCTTGAACGTATTCAGGATTATCGTCTAAAAATACTACTTCATTAGGTTCTAATCGGAGATAATTTAATACGGTGTTATATGCTTTTCGTTCTGGCTTTCGTGCATGGATCTCGTGGGAACTGAACACTTTCTCAAAATAATTGAGTAGAGATGCGTACATGATTCTCCACTTTTTTTCGTGTATTTCATTTGTGTTTGTTAAAGCTACCAGTCTATGCTTTTGCTTTAATTCTTGGAGCAACTGTTTGATGCCAGGGACTAAATCTAAATATATACTATTCCATCCATTGTCAAATTTCTCATCACTAATTCTTAACCCTATTTTACTCAAAGCATGTTTTCTGAACGCGGTAGAATTAATTTCACCTCTCTCAAGCTTTTTAAATATTTCGTCGAAATCGAACCTATTTTTGATTTCATTAATATCCTTGCCACTTACCATTGCCCAATAGTTGAATGCATTATTAAATGAACAAGTGAAGATAACACCGCCACAATCGAAAACTATGGCTTTATACCTACTCATTTTTCGAACACCAGGCGCATTAATCGCGTATCCTTTGTCATAGGTGTTTTATCCAAATCATTGTAACCCGCAACATACTTGAATCCAATCTTGTCCAATTTGCTGATAATTTCAGATGAAGAATAAAGTCTCCATGAACCTTTTTTAGTAACCACTCCTTCTTCTAAATGTCTATTATATGAAATCAACATCCTTCTTTGTTTTTTCAATAGGGATACTGCCAAAAGTCCTTTTCAATCTAAATTCGTCATATAGGTCCTTAAACCATTCTGTCTTTTTTGGTCGCATGTTAGTTCTTGAAATCTTTACTTAGCATACCGAAGGCGGGAATTGGGGTCAAATCTTTACATTATACATGTCGCCTAACATTGCATTGATTTCTATTTCTTCCTAATATCAATGTATAATGTAAAGATTTGACCCCATAAATGCCCCCATAAATG
>Ga0209986_10001793_pt1 | contig 20215 bp, 15 predicted proteins | sample BlataG_FD_183168 | JGI IMG/M metagenome (GOLD analysis project Ga0209986, IMG submission 183168) | Deep subsurface microbial communities from Black Sea to uncover new lineages of life (NeLLi) - Black_00105 metaG (SPAdes) (version 2) | ecosystem: Environmental > Aquatic > Marine > Oceanic >... | reverse complement strand
GACTTTCGAAAAGAACTGAGCAAGCACGGTTTTATCCAGAGCATGTCCCGCAAGGGAGATTGTTGGGATAATGCTGTGGCGGAGTCGTTTTTCGGTGTGATGAAAACGGAGTTGGTTTATCATGAAAGATATAATGGTCATCAGGATACGCTTCGTTCGATCTTTGAATATATCGAAATCTTCTACAATCGAAAAAGAAGACACTCGACTCTCGGGTATCTCACTCCCGTTAACTATGAAAAACAGCTTTTGAGAGTTTGCGCTTGAACGTGTCTACTTTTTTGGGGGAAATCCAGAGTTGTTACAAAAGGCTATTGCCTTGGATGAAACTTTTGCTGAAGCTCACGGCCATTTGGGCTGGCTATTTTCAATGACAAAACAGCATGATAAAGCTCTTACCGAAGGGGAGAAGGCTGTGACCCTTAATCCCAATTCAGCTGATTCACATATGAGATATGGTAAGATACTTACTTTTGCTGGCAGGTACGATGAATCCATTCCGGAATTAAATAAGGCGATACGTCTTAATCCTATCCCGCCGAATATATACTTATATAGTTTAGGAATTTCCTACTGTTGGACGGGGCAATACGAGGAGGCAATAACATGGTGTGAAAAAGCGGTCCGTCGAGAGCCAAATTCTCTGTTTGCCCACTTGTTTATGACCATGGCTTATAGTTTTTCAGGACGGGATGAAGAAGCCAGGATTGAAGCCGCTGAAGTGATTAGGATACAACCCAAGTTTTCACTCGAGAAATTTGCAAAGAGAGTTACATATAAGAATCAAGAGGATAAAGAGCGGTGTATTGGCGCCCTGCACAAGGCAGGGCTGAAGTGAGGGTAAGCAACTACAAACTCAGCACTCTTCACAACCGAACGTTTCCCATTTGTTTTTTTCCTCCATGCAAACATCAAGGAACTCTTTGGGAGTAACAATCTTAATACCCACGGTAAAAAAAGAAATTATTCTTTAGAAAATCTCTAATTAACGGAACATTTTGAAATAATCATTGTCTAACTTAATGGATAAAGACATAAAAAAGCCGGGCGGTTCACCTGACCCGGATGCGGCCTTTGTCAGAGCCGTTCAGGCCGGTGATATGGCGGCATTCGACCATCTGGTTGTAAAACACAAAGACAAATTGTTTAACATGGTTTACTGGTTGTTAGGGGATTATCAGGAGGCAAACGATTGCGCCCAGGAAATATTTATTAAGGTTTTTAAATCTATAAAAAAGTTCCGGTTCCAATCGTCGTTTTCCACATGGCTTTATCGAATTGCGATCAATACGTGCAAGAACAGGCTCAAATCATCCGCGTACCGGTGGAAAAAAAGGACGGTCTCGCTTGAAAATCCGGAAAGTTCAAAACAGGATAACCGTTCATATGAAATACAGAATGGTTCCCCGTCTCCCGAGAATAAGCTTGAAAAAAAAGAGAAAATCATGCTGATTCAAAAGGCCGTCAATGCGTTGCCTCAAGAACAAAATAGGGTGGTTGTGCTGCGTGACATCCAAGGGTTGTCTTATCGGGAGATCGTAGATGTAACCGGCTTGAACCTCGGCACCGTCAAGTCAAGACTGGCCAGGGCAAGACTTACTCTCAGGGATATGTTAAAAAAAAATGACCGTTCACAAAGTAATTGAGTTAGTAGAAATTCCAAATAACAAATATCAAAAAACAAACAAATTACAATGACCGAAATTCAAAATTCCAAACCTTATGATCGTGAAAAAAGGCAAACGAATTGAAAAAGATATTTTCATCAATACTAGAAAAATCGAAATAGTTTAGGTAGTTGGTATTTGAAACTTGTTTGGAATTTGATGCTTGAGATTTGGGATTTATTTGTAATTTGGTACTTGGAATTTGTGATTTAATTGATCTCTGGTGCTTGTAGTTTGGAATTTATTTGAGATTTGATGCTTGTGGTTTGTTGTTTCCGGTTTATCCGGGTTAGGACAAAGGAAGGATATAAATATGGACTGTGCCGCCATTCAGGAACTTTTATCCGAATACATAGATGGCACTTTAGATTCAAAAGCCAAAGAAGCGGTTGAAAAGCATATTGCGGTCTGTGAGAACTGTAAACAAGAGCTTGTTTCATTACGTGCGGTAGTTGAAGAACTGGGCGCTTTGGATCAGGTTAAGCCTCCGGCGGATTTCCTTGAGAAAATCCATGAACGTATGGCGCCGCGCTCTGGTTTCAACAAAATCCTTCGCAAGTTGTTTGTGCCCTATGGCATCAAAATCCCCCTGGAACTGGCAGCGGCCGCCACGGTTACGATTCTTGTTTTTTTTGTTTTAAACATTCAACAGCCGGAAATTAGGATGATGCAGATCCCTGCAGCCTCCAAATCCAAAAGGCTGGCCGAAAAACCAAAAGCAGATCGTATAACACCGGCATTTAAAAAGGAAGGTAAACCTCCGGCAACCGTTCTTGAAGAAGCTCCGGAAAAGGTATCGGAGAGCGAACCTGTGCTTCTGTATCAAAAGTCAATCGGAAAAACCTCCAGGACTCCAATTGAAAAGGAATTTGAAGCTTCCTCATCTATTCTTGCAAAAACTAAAGTAAAACAGGAGATTAAAAAGAGTGAGCCCATTGAACTTGCCCTTGTGCTCAAAACAGGCGTTATTGGTGGTGCTTATAAACCCGGTATTGCCATGCAGGCGGCGCCACTCCTTGAAAGCGACGAAAGCACGGTTGAAAAAGAGAGCGCCCATACAGATTTTTTTGAAAGAAAAATTGACGCCGGGGAAAAAGGCCGGACCACCGACCTCCTTTCCCGGATGAAACATATCATCGATTATGCACAAGGCAAAATTCTGACCGTAGAATATGACAGTCAGGCAGAACAATTAAAATCGATTGATGCAGAAATTCCCGCCAAAAGCTACGAATCTTTTTGCACACAATTAACTGGCCTGGCCACCTTCCAAAACCCTCCGCCCGACCTTTCGGATAAAGATCTCGAAACAATCCAGGTTCGTATCCGGTTCATATCTTTATAAAATCACTTCCAGCGGTTTTATTTTGGGAACTTTTCCTCATCCTCCTTGTCTAAAGGTTTAGAGGTTCAGCGTTCAGGAACCTTTGAACCCTGATCTAATAATCAATAATCAATTGTTAATTATTAATTATTAACCGTTGTTTATTAACTATTATTTCCTGAACCTTTGAACCTTTAGACAAGGAGGTTATAACAATGACACACAAGAAAAAAATTTTGGGAACACTGATCCTGGCATTGATCATCGCTGCGGCAAACCCTTCCTATGCCCAGCTGGAAAAGGATGCCGACCTAACATTATCCCCGTATTTCCTGGTAAAGAGCCATGACCCCGACGTGGACCGACTCCCCCTGAAATCCACACAGGCTCACGTCAATATTTCAGGGGTCATCGCCGACGTCACAGTAACACAGGTCTATAAAAATGAGGGCCATAAGCCGTTGGAAGCCGTGTACGTGTTTCCGGCATCCACAAGGGCTGCGGTTTACGGGATGAAAATGACTATCGGCGAGCGGACCATCACGGCAAATATCCGCGAGCGTGAGCAGGCACGTCAGGAATACAACCAGGCCAAACAGGCGGGAAAAAGTGCATCTCTTTTAGAACAGCACAGGCCCAACGTTTTTCAGATGAATGTGGCCAACATTTTACCTTCTGACGTCATTCAAGTTGAACTTAAATATACGGAACTGCTGATTCCCACGGATACGGTTTACGAGTTTGTCTATCCCACGGTTGTCGGGCCCCGCTATGTGGACCGGCAGGCCGATGAAGCCGCGTCGTCTGATATGTGGACGGCAAATCCGTATCTCCACCAGGGAGAACCCCCGACTTATACCTTTAATATTAGCGTGAATGTTGCGGCAGGTCTTCCGATCCAAGATATCGCCTGCGATTCACATAAGACCGGCATTAATTACAAGGGGCCTTCTTATGCCACGGTTAATCTCGACCCATCCGAAAAACAGGGTGGTAACCGGGATTTTATTTTGAAATATCGACTCGCCGGCGGCAAGATTGAAACCGGGCTCCTTCTTTTTGAAGGCAAGGAAGAAAATTTTTTCCTGCTTATGATGCAGCCTCCCAAAAGGGTCGTTAAAAACCAGATTCCCCCCCGAGAGTATATATTCATCGTTGATGTATCAGGGTCCATGCACGGTTTCCCCCTGGATATATCCAAAAAGCTTCTTAAAGACTTAATCGGCAACCTGCGTCCCACGGATACATTCAATGTGCTGCTGTTTGCCGGCGGCTCCCACCTGATGGCGGAACACTCCTTGCCGGCGATTCCGCAAAACATCACACACGCCATAAACACCATTGAACGACAGCGCGGCGGCGGCGGAACCAGGCTGTTACCCGCACTTAAAAGAGCCCTTTCCCTGCCAAAAACCGAAGGATTCTCGCGAAGCATTGTCATTGCCACGGACGGGTATGTCTCGGTTGAAGAGGAAGCTTTTGACCTGATCCGTAACAATCTCGGCCGGGCCAACATGTTTACCTTCGGAATCGGATCCAGCGTCAATCGCCATTTGATTGAAGGCATGGCACGGGTGGGAATGGGGGAACCTTTTGTAATTACAAAACCTGAACAAGCACCCGAAAAGGCGAACAGATTCAGAAAGCTCATCGAGTCTCCGGTATTAACGGGAATCAAGGTCGACTTCGGCCGCTTTAAGGCTTTTGATGTGGAACCTCCCGGTATTCCCGACGTGTTGGCCGATCGACCCGTGATTGTGTTCGGAAAATGGCGCGGCAGGCCCCGGGGCAGCATCTCTATACAGGGTCTCACCGGAGAACACTCCTTTTCGAAAAAGGTGGATGTTTCCGGGATAACGCCTTTGCAGACAAACTCGGCCCTGCGTTACCTATGGGCACGGCACCGGATCGCCCTTTTATCCGACTATAATAAACTCAACAAACAGGATGAACGGGTCAAAGAAGTGACCCAACTGGGGCTGACCTATAACCTCTTGACCGCTTACACCTCATTTGTTGCCGTGGACACTCAGATTCGGATCAAGGATGGACAGGCGGTAACCGTCAAACAACCGCTTCCACTCCCCCAGGGGGTTTCCGACTATGCTGTCGGCGGAAATAGGTCTTTTGCCGGAAAATCAGTTTCCTCCTTTGCAGCCGCTCCTTCGATATTGGGGTTTAAAAACAAGGCCATGGAAGAAAGCCTTGAACATAAAAAAGAGGATCGTTTGGCAGGTGAATCGGAAATTGACGCCACTTCCCATGATAAAAGCACCATTGAACTGGGAGAAGTTATCGTAACCGGGGATTTGCCAGAAAAATCCATCCGGGAACTTTTGAAAAAACATATCCGTTCATTCAACATCTGTTTTCAGCAGACGTTGGAAAAACAACCTGACTTAAAAGGAAAAATTGTGTTCAAAATGGTTATAGATCCTGCCGGTCGCGTCACCAAAGTTGATCTGGATAAAGGCGCCAAGAAAGAAAGCGAGTTTAAACGCTGCATGCTTCAAGAACTCAAAAAGCTTCACTTCCCGGCTTCAAAAGGAGGAAAAAAGAGCATGGTTTTGATTACCTTCGTGTTGAAATAAAACCTGAATCTTGCGTGAAAATTAATGAGAATCTTTATGAAAGCCTCCGACTCGTGCAAAATTCAGGTAAAAATCCAGGAACAGCGACACGCATAACTCAAAATAGCCGTCTGTCTCGGGAATCGATCAAAGCCTTGCATCCGATTCCTATCTCGAGTTCAGAATACAACTAACCGATGATTTGGAAAAACACCTGGGTTGTAAAGTGGATATCGTGGTGTTAAACACCGCATCTCTTAAAATGATTCACCAGGTAATAATAAATGGAAGACTGCTTTTTTCGAGAGACCGCGAAAAAGAAAAGGACTACGCTGTTCAAAAAAGGAAAGAATATTTTGATTTCAGGTATTATATTAACAAAGATGAACTCGTAAAAAGTCAAAATTGAGACGGCAAAGTAAAAAGTTCAAGTTCAAGGCGTCGCGAATTTCGTGGAATGAGGCGTACTTATGTACGCCGCAGTGAACACGAAATGAAGCGCGACGCAGAAATTGGACTTTTTACGAAGCCGTCAACAAAGACATCCAGGAAAGGAGGTCCTACTTCGGGGTATCCAAGAATGCTTGATCGCGAAACCATTAACCCTGAACCGTGAACCTTTTAACGGTGAACGCTTACAAGATTTCAAACAGTTTGCCCAACATATCATCCGTTATCTGGACACGTAATAAAAAACCTGGCCCAAAGGACCATGCTTTGGTTATTCCCAGAGGGAATTTGCTTTGTTGGCAGTTCATTGACTTATTGGTATCCGTTCACGGAGTAGTTGAGTTAGTGGAAATTCCAAATAACAAATCCCAAATAGCAAATAAATTTCAATGACCGAAATTCAAAATCCCAAACAAAAAAACAATCGCTTTGAACCAGTTTGGAATTTGATGCTTGAGATTTGGGATTTATTTGAGATTTGATACTTGGAATTTGTGATTTATTTGTAATTTGGTGCTTGGAATTTGTGATTTTAGACACAAAACTCCAAGGCAGAGCCATCTATCTCTGACCTGGCCCAAAGGACCAGGTTTATCAGGGCAAAATAAATCAACCCTACCCCCATTCAACACAAAATATCGCCCGTTCAAATACCCCGCCTTGGCCGTGGGAAAGACCGGTCCGGGTTAGAGAAAGACCGTGATCTGCCGTCAAAATCAGCCTCCGTTTTTGCGCAGCACATATTTTATTCAGCCTGGGCAATTCATTTTCAAGAAATCTGCAGACCGCAACGGGCATCTCGGCCAGCCGCAATAAGGCGGCGTGGGCGCCCTCATCAACCAGAGAAACCCGGATCACGGCAGGTTTGTCAGGTGCAAAGGGAGGAACAAGGTCCCCGAGTCCATGGATTTCGTTCCCTTTAAGGTGATGATACGGGATATCCCGTGAACTGAATTCATCCATGGCATCATCGAAAAATCCGAATAGAGCAGAAATCGCAGGCCCTGTTTTGGGAGAGCGTTAATGTCATTACAAAGAATCTGACGTTTGAAGAATGTTCGTTCGATAAGGATTATTTATTCAAGGCGATTTCTTCGGACTCCAGTTGTTCGGCAAGATCTAAAGCCTGATTAAAAAACATCACCCTGATACAACCTCTTTAGAAAATCCTCCACGGGCAGAACGTCTAACCCATCAAAATGATACGCTCTTTTGCCTGTGTAAATGCCAATCATCTTATCTACATGAATACGGTCGGATTTGTTCAGCGAACGCATGGTACGTTCCCATTTCCTGTCCCATTTTTCCGCCAACTTTACTTCCAGACAGATAATGTGGGCCTTGGAGTATGACTGACGTTTCCGGGTTTCAATAACAAAATCAATTTCGGCTCCACTGCCGGTCCGATAGAAATAAATAGGCCGGTATTTGTTATGGGTAAGGTTGTAGACCCTTAATTCGTGGTAAATCATGTTTTCCAGGACCGTGCCTTTCCAGATTTTGCCAACTGGATCGAAAAGAAGACCCGCGGCCGCTCTGGCAACGCCAGGATCAAACCAGTAAAGTTTTGGATGGGTTTGTTCCCTGACCTTAACATCCGGTCGATAGGCTGGAAGAAAGTGTCCAAGGAGCGTATCTTCCAAAATAGAAAAATACACGTCGACGCTGCTTCGCGGTACGGCGGCCTCACGAGAAATGTTCTGCCGGTTTAACAATTGCCCATTTAACTGTCCGGCAATGCTCAAAAAGCGTAAAAATGGGGGCAAACTCCTTACAATGCCTTCTTCCTTGATTTCCTCTTTAATATAAGTATTCACATATGAGTTCAGAATATCGGCTGCATTTTTCCGGTCCAGTTGAACATATGGTAAAAATCCCCATTCAAGTGAAAACTCAGCATCAAAAAGGTCACCAAGTTCTGTGGAGGAAAAAGCGTTAAGGTAACGGGTAACAGCCCGACCGCCTAAAAGATTGACGCCGCCCCTGCGTAGCTTTCTAGCTGATGAACCGCATAAGGCAAACCGCCACCCCTTTGTCTCCATAAGCCGGTGGACCTCATCAAGAAGATGAGGAATTTTTTGGATTTCATCAATAACGACCCAGGAGTCTTCCGGTAGATCTCCGGCCATAGCTTCCAAATGGCCGGGATTTTGGGAAAGTTCCAGGTACAAACTGGAATCGAGCAAATCAAAAAAGAACGCGTTGGGCAATACTTCTTTGAGCCATGTGGTTTTACCAACTCCCCTTGGACCGAAAAGGAAAAAGGAACGGTTGGGAACCTTAAGCAGTCGGTTTATGAATACTTTTTTCATGATGCAATTATACATGCATTTTGTAAAATTGCAATGCAAAATTACAACTAAAATTTAAATTTGATGATTTATGACCTGAAATTCAGGTATGAGATTATTTCAGGCTTCTTAAAAGGGTAATAATTTCCCGGCCAAATTCATTTTTCTGCCAGTTTTTCATTCCTTTTATTCTATGGATGGCTCTTCTATCCACGGGGTTTTGTATTGCAATGGAGGTAATGAGCACATTATTACAAATTATCCCGGGCTCTATTTTAAGCGCTTTGGCTTTTGAAGCTCTCCAGAATTTTAGGGCTTTTCTCCGTTCCGGAACTTCATAGGGCAATGCCTTCGCTTTTTTTTTCGGATACACCGGAAGTTTGCTTTCAGGTATTTTCAACGCACGGGCCACCGTTTCAATCAAATCATTGCCGTACATATTGATCTGTTTTCCACTCAACGCCTTTATTCCTTTTAAGCGGCGCAAGGTTACCGGTTTTGCGGTTGCAATTTTCATAATTGAGTCGTTGCCGATTATTTTAAATAGCGGCTTATCTTTCTTTTCTGCGATACCCTTGCGAAACTGCAGCAACGCTTCAAGCACGGCAAGGCTTTTGGACTTAAGCCATCCCGCGCCTTTGAATTTTAAAAATAACGGCTCTTCATCCGATAAAACCGGTCTGACCTTGCTTAAAGCATCGCATTCTTCAAGCACCCAGTCCAGACGGCATTTTTTTTCAAGCTCTTTTTCACAAACTTTGGAAAGTTTAAGAAGATATATAACATCTCCGGCAGCATAATCGATCATTTCTTTCGGCAACGGCCTTTTGGACCAGTCTTTTTTCTGGTATTTTTTGTCAAGATTTATGTGTAAATATTTCTCTATTACAGCTTCAAGCCCCGTTTCCTTAATCCCAAGGAACCGGCATGCAAGCTCGGTGTCAAAAAGATTATTTATCTCAATACTAAAATCCCGAAAAAGACTGCGCACATCATAATCAGCCCCGTGAAAAATCTTTTTAATATCAGGATTAGAAAAAAGCGGTTTAAGGGAAGATAAATTTTTAACCTGTAGCGGATCAACCACAATAGTCGATTTTTCTGTGGCCATCTGAACCAGACAAACCTTTTCTTGAAAATGGTACATGGAGTCTGCTTCCATGTCAACGGCGATGGTCTTTGTCTTTTCAAGGGTTCTTACCGCTTTTTCAAGTCCGGCTATGGTGTTTATAATCTTATAGTTGGTTCTCATTCAATTTTCACTTGACCCAATGGATTATTTCACCTAATTTGATTTTTTTTTATTCATTAAACAATAGTAAATATATCCTTTGTAACTTTGATGAATTCGTAAAAAGTGAAACGTGAAATGTAAAACGACTACATTTAGTACATTAAGAGGCAATATTACACAACATATAAACTTTTCACGTTTAACTTTTTACTTTTTACGGAACTATTAACTTTGTGGCAAATATTTTTTCTTCTCTCCGAGCCGTAGGTTTACGAGCCGGAGGCTGGCTTGTCCAGATAAGGTGATTGTATAATGGTAAACATAACATTTCCCGACGGCAATATAAAGAGTTTTGAAGACAGCCCTACAGGTTTGGATGTAGCGAAGAGTATTTCAGAGGGTTTCGCACGTAATTGCATCGCCATGGAGCTCAATTCCGATCTTGTAGATTTAAATACAAAAATTGCCCAAGATTCCCAAATCAGGCTTATCACACCCAAAGATCCGGAAGCCCTAAAAATCCTCCGCCACAGTGCTTCCCACGTAATGGCCCAGGCGATCTTGCATCTTTACAAGGATGCCAAATTGACCATCGGACCGGCCGTGGGAGACGGCTTTTATTACGATATCGATATGGAACCGGTCTCGGAAGACAATTTTGAAAAAATCGAGGCCGAAATGAAAAAGACCATCAAAGCTAAACTCCCTTTTCGGCGGGAAGTGGTCTCAAAATCCCAGGCATTAGAGTTTTACAAAAACGAGCCGTATAAACTCGAAATGATATCAGAACTGGAAGAAGGAACGATTTCATTTTACAAACATGACGATTTTACGGATTTATGCCGAGGTCCGCATCTTCCCCACACAGGATTTATCAAAGCCGTAAAGCTTATGAAGGTTTCAGGCGCGTACTGGCGGGCGGATCAGACAAAGGCCCAGCTTCAGAGAATATACGGCACGGCCTTTTTCACAAAGAAAGAGCTTGATGAGCACTTACATTTTCTTGAGGAGGCAAGAAAAAGAAATCACCGCAAAATCGGTATAGCGCTCGATCTTTTCAGTTTCCACGATGAAGCGCCGGGCATGCCCTTTTTTCATGCCAAAGGCATGGTTATCTGGAACGCCCTTTTGGATTACTGGAAAGAGGAACACAGGACCGCAGGCTATGTGGAGACAAAAACACCGATCATGCTCAACCGCAGCCTGTGGGAAAAAAGCGGTCACTGGGACAATTACCGCGAGCATATGTATACTGCTATGGTTGATGAGGATGAATATGCCATTAAACCCATGAATTGCCCCGGCGGAATGCTCCTGTATGGCATGAGGCCCCACTCTTATAAGGATTTGCCGATTCGGGCTGCAGAAATCGGTCTTGTTCACAGACATGAATTGAGTGGTGTGTTGTCCGGTCTTTTCAGGGTCAGGGCATTTCATCAGGATGATGCCCATATTTTTATGACGCCCCACCAGATAGAAGATGAAATCCTGGGCGTCCTTAAACTGGTAGAACGAATATACAGCACCTTTGGACTCGGATTTCATCTGGAACTTTCCACCCGTCCTGAAAAGTCCATCGGAACCCATGAGGAGTGGGAAACCACAACACAAGGGTTAACATCTGCACTCAACACCTACGGTCAAGAGTATAAATTAAACGAGGGGGACGGCGCTTTTTATGGCCCCAAGATAGATGTGCATATCAAAGATGCGCTCGGCCGGACCTGGCAGTGCGGAACCATCCAGCTTGATATGTCTCTGCCTGAAAAATTCAACCTTTCATATATTGACAAAAACAATGAAAAGCATCGTCCCATTATGATCCACAGGGTCATTTACGGATCCATAGAGCGATTCTTTGGTATTCTGATTGAACACTTTGCAGGAAATTTTCCGCTGTGGATGGCCCCGGTCCAGACGGTTATTCTTCCCATAAATGATGACCTTGTAACCTATGCAAATGATATAAAAATAAAACTTGAAAAAGCCGGACTGCGGACAGAAGTGGACCGTAGAACCGAAAGTCTGAACAAAAAAGTTAGAGATGCTCAGCTAAATAAAATTCCGCTTATCCTGACCATCGGTAACAAGGAAAAGGAATCCGGAAGCCTTTCTGTAAGGACCCTGGACGGCAACGTCAGGTTGGGGATCACCCATGAAGAATTTTTAACCAGGGTTCTTTCACATATCAATAAGAGAAAGCTTGACCTTGAGATTTTTGAATCTTAGTTGCTTATGCCAAAAAACGCCGGTGTCACAACACATAAAATCAAATGGTGCGATCTGCGCTGTGAGTATGCCGACTTTGCAAAGGTTGACGCTCTGGATGGAAGCTGTCGCACTTTTCAGTCACTCTGGTGTAACACACTTAAAAAGCATGTAACCAAAAACGCACCCTGTGAAATCTTGTTCGGAAAAAGACGGCCGACAACCAAATTTTAAAATTCAATTGAAAAATTTCTTAATTTACTGGTTTCCGATTATCCTTTACTGTCTTTTAATTTTCATTCAGTCTTCGTATCCCTCCTTTAAAAATGCCCCTGAATTGCCTTACATTGATAAAGTGCTCCATTTTGTCGCCTATGCACTTCTCGGCGCCCTTTTTTTAAGAGCATTCAAAACATCTCGGATAAAAAATAATTTAAAACTTATGTTGATACTCAGTTTTGTTCTATCGTCTCTTTACGGAATCAGTGATGAAATTCACCAGTATTTTGTTCCTTACAGAGATGCTGATTTTATGGATGTTCTGGCGGACATGCTCGGCGGTATCATGGGGGTTTATATCTATCAAGCAATGGCCCGGAAGATTTCCGCCGGGTAAAAGTGATGAACCACGGGTTTGATCGAAACCTGTCAATGATGTAATTCTGTCACAGTTTTTTTACCTAATGATTCTCAATGTTGGAGTAAAACTTACCTAATTGTGCATTCCTGGATAAAACGGTCCAATTGAGATATCTGATTTGGCATCATTTTTCCAAATTGCACGCCTAATAACTTTGTTCTTAAGTTGCTGGAAGAATTTTTGCTGGCCTCATGGGAGGTCCAAACAATTTTAAACGGTACATTTTTCAAATATGAAAAACAGATACTATCTTGGATAAATAATACATCTAATTCAAATGGTTCGTTTGATTCGCCATTTCTATCGATATAACGAAAGGCAAGCCCGCCTTTGCTGATATTTATGATTTGACAATATTTAGCCCTAACAACAAGAGCATCCCCATCCACGCTCATATTCTTAGTTTGTTCCTGTTTTGCGGGTAATGGCCTGATCATAGCAATTGCACCGCTTTTGACTTTGAATCGTTCATGCTTCCTGCACTCTATAAACTCTTTTTTATTGGTCATATCTAAAGTTCCTGTTGTTGGATTTCACGGTATCATTTCCTTTGGACATGGTTTTATTTGAGCACTATTCAACATACGTGCCAAATTCTGCTTTGTGATAATAAAATGAGAATAAACCTTATTTTATTGGTGGGTTATGAAATTTTGTTTGTAAGGGGTTGGGAATTATCCATGGCGGCGGGATAAGAAAATGCACAGAAAAATGTGCATGATGCCCTGTTTTTTGTGCATGATCCTTGCGTATTAATTTTTTTTTGTTGAGTATTCGGAATAGAAAAATATGGAACCAAATAAAAAAATGGGGCCATCGCTGGCCCCACAGAGAAATCTTATTGATATTTTTTATTATTTTTAATTATCAATAGTTACATTTTTCGATATTGAATTGCTTCCCCCCCTATCATCGGTAACCGTAAGGATGACTGAGTAATTTCCGAACTTGATGTATCTATGCTCGGGATTTTGCTCCGTGCCGGTCTTGCCGTCACCAAAATCCCAGAACCATGAGACAATTTCACTATCTGTATGGCTGCTGTTATCGGTGAATAAAGCCACTTTTTTGGAGAGTACAACACTGAAAGCGGCCATAGGATTATTGGGATTTTCGTTTTGCCTGACATAAATGGAACTATCGGCTGTATCTTGGAGCCCTCCGATATCTTTTACTGTCAATTTGAATTTGAGATTCTTACCATTCTGGTCTGTTTTCGGCGCCGTAAAAGTCATTACGGCTGATGTGGGATTAGAAATGGAGACGGGATCTCCTTCAACCTGGGTCCAAAGATGTGAGGCAATACCATCGTCAGAATCCGTTGAGACTGATCCATCCAATGTAACTAAAGTCTCTTCTATGGACTCCATGTAGTCTGGAGCAATAACTGCAGTTGGGGGTTGGTTTTGCCAACTGATATTAACAATACATGAGTCCGTACTTTGCAATCCGCCGGCATCGGTTACCGTAAGATTAAAGGTAAGGGAAACACCATCCGGTTCAACGTTCGGCGCCGTAAAGATCGGCTGGAACGACGCTGGATTAGAAAGGGTAACCGATGGACCGCTGATTTGATTCCACGAGTAACAAGCAATGCCATCATCAATATCTAAAGAATAAGATCCATCTAAAGTAACAACAGCCCCATCATTTACAGTCTGATCAAGTCCCGCGTTAGCCTGAGGCGGCTCGTTCAGCCAGGTAACATTCACCACACACGAATCCGCACTCTGAATTCCGTTGTGATCCGCAACGGTCAATTCAAAAGTCAGAGAATCACCCCCTGCACCAACATCGGGCGTCGTAAAAGTCGACTGTTGTCCATTAGGATCAGAAAGGGTGACTTGAGGTCCACTTGTTTGCACCCAAACATAAGAAGCAATACCGTCATCCGAATCTAATGAGTTAGAGCCATCCAAGCCCACGAGCTGGCCTTCATTAACCGTCTGGTTTGGACCGGCATCTGCTATGGGCGGCTGATTATCCGGCGTTGTCCCTGCCTCAAGAAAAGTCTCGTTGGAATCGCTACTCTGAAATCCCTCAGTATCGACGGCTCTGACCACAAAAAAATAAGTCTTAGTTTCATCCAGATCATAAATCGTGCAGGTGGTATCCGTGCCTTCCCAGGATGGGTTAGCATAATCATAGTTTTGGCCTTGCTCGCGGCAAAAAAGTGTGTAGCCGGCCAAATCAGGTTCACTGTTTGGACTCCATTCCAATGTCACTTGAGTCGATCCTGAAGAATTAGGTATGGAGAAAACTAGAAGGGATAGCGTTAAAAGAACAAACCAAAAAAGAAAAGAATAATTAAATCGATATTTACTTAAAATTGCGACCATAACAGGCGCCCCTTTCTCTTCGTATTTGGATAGCTTCTAGTGAGAAAGGCGCCGATAAATGGTTCAAGGCACAATGCCTTCTGGATCGGACGAGATGACGTCTACAGGTATTTGGCAGCCCGGCTGTCTTGGCTTTTAAACTTTAGACCCGTGGCTTTGCGTCCCCGCCTTTCAGCGGGTTTGCCCTTTCACTACGTAGATTTATCCAATAATTAACTGACGATGTTAAGGTTAAATTATATTAATTTTAAAACAAATAAATAACTCCTCTGACGTTAAGGTATCTAATCTTTATGGGCCGTTATTCCTGACATCCATTATTTCGGTACTTGATCACTTGTTATGGAAAAATGACCTGAATTTCGGCCACAATAGACTTGTTGCCGTTATTGCAAGTTATTACAAGCGAAAATCATGCAAAAATCATGCAAAATTTGATAATAATGAGATTTTAATTAGTTAGCTTAAATGCGCATATTGCGGACCATTGGAATTTGACATTTTTTGTCAATAAAAATACCGTTCTTTGACAGATTTTACACTAACCGAAAATTCTCAAAGGATAGGCCGGCAGATTCTTATAAGTCAATGCTATGGACATTTTGAAAACAATGAATCCATAGTAAAAATCCTGGCCCAGAGGACCAGGTTTTCAATGTAAAAATAAAAAACCCGGCCTGAATAACAGACCGGGTTTTTGGTTTTTCAATATACGCCTTGTTAGTACAACGAGCTCTCCGGATGAAAGACATCAACTTCCTTGAGATCATCTCCCAGGTATTCTCTTTCGTTCGGCCCTAGAATTCCCAGGGAAAGGCATATCAACGTCCACAAGTGTACCGTACCCCATGCATGGTCGCGTTGGTCTGATAAATCGTGAATTTGAGCATGGCAGTTGTGGCACGGAGCAATACAGTAATCCGCTTTGGTAGCCAGAATCTGGTCTGCTTTTAGCTTGCCGTAAGCACGACGCTCATCTGTATATCCCGATTGGAGAAAACCGCCGCCGCCGCCGCAGCAATAGTTATTCGACATGTTAGGGGTCATTTCGATAAAATTTTCTTCACCCACTACCGATTTGACGATAAACCGCAAATCTTCCGCAATTGGATCACCATAACTTTTGTGTATGATCTGGCACGGATCCTGAACCGTAAACTTGATCTTCAAATCTTTGTTCCAGTCGGAATTGACCTTGAGTTTTCCTTCCCGGATCCATTTTGCATAATATTCGTAAATGTTTTTAACTACAAAATTATGCTCGATATTGAATTTTTTCAGTCCTGCCAGGACTGAGAAGGTTACGTGCCCTCATTCGGTATTGAGGAAAATTTTACATCCAAGGTCATCAGCCTGTTTGGCTGTGGTCCGGGTGATATGTTCCCAGGCTTTGTTGTCAGCCAGAAACATACAATAGTTTTCCGCTGCCCAGCCTTTGTTCCCATACGTCCAATCCACACCAGCCAGGTGGAGAATCTTCCAGAGAGGCGGCATTTCGTCCGGCTCGGTCACCGGTTCTCGGGAATTCTGGTTCAAAAAGAACTCAGCCCCCTGTTTATCTATTGGCGCCTGCATATCTTTAAATTCAGGCTGTGCTTCCTGATACTCTTCAAGCACGTCTTCGACAACGAACTTAAAGTCGTCCTCAGATGTACCCATGGCACTGCAGCTATCGTTTCTCAATGCCATGTCGCACGATCCCAGGATCCCCTTAGGCCGCTCTTCCCTGGGCCAGGTTGCCCTGGCTTCATAAACCAGCTGGGGAATATCTATTTTCATTGGGCAGACATAAATACACCGCTGGCAACCGGTGCACATCCAGACCCAGGGGCTTTTCGTAATCTCCTCATCCATGCCCAGCGCAGCCATGCGCAAAAACTTCCTCGGATCCATATCCGCTAGACCCGTAGCAGGACATCCGGAAGAGCATGCGCCACAGGTCAGGCAAAGATTAAGATTCCCCCCATCCGGGAGAAGCTCCTTTACCTTGTCCAGAAAAATACTTTCTCTTTTGCCTCCAAGTTTGATTGCTTCTTCAGCCATATCGGATAACCCTCCAAATCCTATTTATTTTAATGGACTTAAACCTAATTCCTTTATTCTTTTTTCCATATCGACAACAATGGAAGAAAAGCCGCTTCCCATGTTTGAAGCCGTGCCGACAAAGCAAAGCCTGTCCTTTTCAAGCCCTACCTCTTCCAGCATCCGGTATGCGTCATTAACCCGCCACTGTGCATATGTGTTTCCTTTTTCGGACTTGCAATTTCCCGGATGACAGGCCATGACCAGAATACCATCAGCCCCTGCAACAAAGGCATTTAATATATAATCGAGATCTATCTTTCCCGCACAGGGAACCTTTATCATTCGAAGGCCGTCAGGTAGCTGCATTTTAAATATATCGGCCATCTCTCCGGCCTCAAAGGCCGAGTTCTGACAACAAAATGCAAGGATACGGGGCGTTCCGTTACCGGATGCAACACCGCTTTTGACTTCTTCGATCATTTCCTCATCACTAAATCCGCCGATCTGGATAGCATCCATGGGACATTCGCTGGCACATATACCGCATCCCTGGCAGGCCACAGGCGATATAATGGCCTTCTTATCGCCCCAGTAAATAGCCCCGTGGGGACAACACCGGTAGCATGTCAGGCATATGACGCACTTATCTTCATTGACAACCGCTTTGTTCTTTGCAACGCTTTTCTTCCCATCGCCAAGAAGATCCCTGACCTCAAGGGCTATATTTTCAACATCGGTCCATGCTGACGGCAAGCCTGAAATTTCACGAGTTGAACCGGCCACGAAGATTCCATCTCGATTGGATCGAACCGGAAAAAAATGGACATTATCATTTTGCAAAAATCCTGATGGACCGACATCGATCCTAAGAATTTCGGCAAGTTCCTTATTCAAATCATCGGCACGGAGTTCCTCTTCAACCACAATGAGATCCGGTGAAATTTCTATGTCGCGTCTTGCAACCGGATCAAAAAAAGAAATGGTCTTCCCGTTCTCGACGATTTCAGGTTTTTCGGTCAACTTAAAATAAACGGCTCCTTTTTTCCGGCTCTCTTTATACATGTGTTCAAGTCCGTTGGAAGCCACCTTTAAATCACCGGCATAAATGTAAGCATCGCACCCGTCTATTTCCTGGAGGGCGAGAACGCTTCTTAGGACCCTTTCCAAAACCAGGGGATTCCCTTCCTGGCCAAGGCCGACAAGGAAAGCTACGGTCTTGTTTGAAAGTTTTTCTTTATCTGCTTCAGAGGCCAGTAATTCGTCCATTCGGCTTTGCGTCAGCACATTGTCTGCCAGGGAAAGTCCATATTTTTCGTTCAAAGCCCCGGTGGCAAAGTCGGTGGCAACCACAATGGCCCCGACATTATGTTCAATGACTTCTTCCCCTTTTGATAGTCTGGCGGTGAAGTCTCCCGTAACCCCTGCCGCACTGACAAGACTGGCTTGAGTTAACATTTCAACATTACTATCCGTCTTTATCTTATCCTCGAGATCTTGCAGTCCCTTATACTCTTCTTCTAAACCGATTAAAGATTCCGGTCCTTTCTGACTTCCCAATTCAGCGTCTTTTTCAACCAGGATAACTTTATACCCTGAACCGGCAATTTCAGAAGCAGCCTTTATACCCGTTAATCCTCCACCTAAAACCAGCACATCGGTGGCGATATTTATTTCTTCCATATCTGTATGTTTCATATCTGTCATTAGCTCACCCCCAAATGTTTAATAACCTCACTGGCTGCCTGGCCTGCATGGGCCATAGAGGCCGCTATGTCCTTGGGGCCTGCAACTGTTCCAGCAAGAAAAATGCCGTCCTTTAAGGTTGACGTACTGTTTAACTTGTCAATGCCGGCAAAAAACCCATCTTCATTGAGGCCAACATCAAAAATGTCTGACAGGTTGCTATTGTCGGGACCGGGCATTATTCCAACAGACAAGACAATCAGATCAAACTCCTCATTAATACAAAGGCCATCCTCTTCGTTCATGTAGCGCATCGAAAGCGAGTCATTTTCCATGGGGAAGACATCCACCGGAATATTTCTGACAAAACGAAACTCCGTCTTGCATTTTTCATAAAATCCGGCATAGTCTTTGCCAACATTCTGGATATCCATATAAAACACGGTTATTTCCGCATCCGCATTTTTATGTTTGATTCTTTCGGCCATCCTCAAAGCATACGGGCAACAAACCTGTGAGCACCACAGATTTCCGAGACGTTCATCCCTGCTTCCCACACATTGAATAAAGGCGATCTTTTGGGCAGTCTTGCCGTCAGACGGTCTCACAACAGTGGCATTTTCTCTGATAATACGTTCCAGGTCCATACCGGTGACAACATTTGGAAATTTTTTATAGCCGTAGGTTCCCTTTTGTTCAGCATCAAAGGGCCGAAAGCCACTTGCGAGAATAACAGCATCAACATCGAGCTTGCCGGAAAAACCTATTTTGTCCAGTTCAACCGCATCCTCGGGACAGGCGTCTGGATTTTTTTTACAGATTTCCTTATCAACAATCACGTGAAGGGGAGAATTATTTTTGGAATATCCTCTGATAACCCCTTCTGTCGCGGAATCCGGTTTATAAGAACTCTTTTTTAAATCAACCGATAACCTTCCGCTATTATTAATTTTTTCCACCTCTGTTGCAAGATGGACCTTGATGTTAGGTTCATTAACCACGTTTTTAAGCATTGCTTCCACCGTGCAGGCCCCACACTGCCGGCATTCATCCGTGGCCTTACAGCAGTACTGGATTGCATATCCGCCTAGAAATGGAGTCTTTTCAATTAGTTCCACATCGATATTAAATCGTGAAAGCTCCCAGGCGGCTGTGAGGCCGGCAATCCCTCCTCCTACGACCATAACTTTTTTGTTTTTTGTGCTCAATTGGAAACTCCTTTGATTATTGATTATTGCCTATTCCTTCCAATCGAAAAATTCAGTTTCTTAGACTTTAGGTCTTGGCAACACCTTTGCCCGTTCGGCGATCTCCGGCACTTTGTGTTCCCATTCAATAGCCATCAAATGCACACCGTGTACGCCCTTCGTTTCCTTGAATTCCTCGATCTGTTCGCAGGCGATTTTGATGCCCTCATCAGCCACTTTCTTCTTTTCAACCCCCTTCAGACGATCGATAAGCTCTTCCGGGACTTCTATTCCAGGCACTTTCTTTTGCATATACCTGGCCATACCGACATTCTTCATAGGCGTCACGCCGGCTAAAATATAGGCCTTTTCGGTTAAACCCATGTCATTGGCTTGTTTTACCCATTTCCGAAACCTGTCCATGTTATAGATACACTGGGTCTGGATAAAGTCGACTCCGGCATTAATTTTTTTACCCAGACGGTGTACGCGCCATTCATATGGTTCAGCAAACGGGTTGGCAGCCGCACCGATAAAGATCCTGGGGGGTTCCTCTATGTCCGCACCGGACTGAAACTTGCCTTCATCACGCATTGT
>Ga0209986_10001791_pt1 | contig 20228 bp, 19 predicted proteins | sample BlataG_FD_183168 | JGI IMG/M metagenome (GOLD analysis project Ga0209986, IMG submission 183168) | Deep subsurface microbial communities from Black Sea to uncover new lineages of life (NeLLi) - Black_00105 metaG (SPAdes) (version 2) | ecosystem: Environmental > Aquatic > Marine > Oceanic >... | reverse complement strand
ATATAGTATACAGCCTTATGAACCCCGCCATACGATTTCAATGAGTCTTCTACCAAACCTTTATGAACTCTCATAATTATGGGCATGGGCAAGAAATTGATGAGCATGAAAATCCAGGCATTCCAGATACCTATTTCAAAGACTGGTATAGCTGGCATGATTTACTTCCTTTTCAAAATATCCTCGGTCAACATATACGTTGTAAACTGAGTGTAGTCCTCGGTGAGTTTATTGTCAATAGGCACCTGGTTACCGGCTCAGAGGAATACCACCTTACAGGACAAGGTAATTCAAATGCCGAACCCTGAACCTGAAAAATGATTGAAGGGTTTCGAGAAATGGGTTACCTGTATCTCCAGAATGGTAATATCATTACCTGTGGTGGGGCTTGGGGGACAGTTCCCGGACTATTGTTTGAAAAGAAACAGCTTATTCCGGCGATACAGCAGTTGCTTGTCTTCTATTCATATCCCACTTCGTAACGCACTCTTTGGAATCTCGTCCGTTGACATTAGAGGACAGTGCTTATAGACTCTAGTAGGAGTAAAAATGTTCTCGTTAAAACAGTTCTGGTCATATTGCTGGGGAACTGTAGCCCACCCAAACGATACCTTCAAAGACGTAACAGGTGAAAGAAACAAAGTAGCCTACGGTTTCGCGGCTGTCATGCTTCTGTGCATCCTGTATAGCGTCGGTGTGCTAATCGGATTTGTCAAGGGACTTGATCCGACTGGATACGAGCCCTTCCTGAGGATTCCTACGGAGTCCTATTACCTATGGCAGACCTTTTTCACCATCCCGGTAGGTCTTATTGGCTGGATCTTATTTGCCGGGGCCGCCCAACTGCTGTCAAGGAGCTTGGGTGGTCAGGGCTCTTTTGAAGACAACTTAGCCGTGCTAGGATTCCCCTTTATCTTGATGCTTCCCCTCTGCTGGTTTCCTGAAATCATGGTAACGCTTTTTGCGCCGGAGTGGTGGGGGACACCCACGTGGTACTCAATTGACTTGATTTTGGTTGGTGTTTCAACACTATGGTTTCTCATCGTCTCTGTTATTGCCTTGAGACAGGCGCAGAATTTATCGCTCGGCCGGGCTGTTTTTGCTGCGTTGGTATCACTGGTTCCAGTAATAGGTGTCCAGATGACCTACTTGCACTAATTATTGAGACTGTTTCTGGAAAACTAGAACAACTAACTGTCAGCTAATTTGAGGTAATAAAATTACCATTATGGTGGGCGGTAGAGGACTTGAACCTCTGACCTCCTGTGTGTAAGACAGGCGCTCTCACCACTGAGCTAACCGCCCATGGCACGCCTGGCGGGATTTGAACCCGCGACCTCAGCCTCCGCAGGGCTGCGCTCTATCCAGCTGAGCTACAGGCGCATACAGACCCCATTCAATTGGTGCCGAAGGAGGGATTTGAACCCTCACGCCCTTAAGGACACTACGCCCTGAACGTAGCGCGTCTGCCATTCCGCCACTTCGGCATCTAATCCTCTGTCTAAAATTCTCTCTTTCCCAGGGAGACAAAAATAACTGCCAATAACCCCAATAGATTGAGGGGAATAAGGGCACAGATAGCCCCGGCCAAGGACAGGCCAAAACTTTTCCTTCTTATGGCCGAGACGCCACCTACTATGGCTATTATACCCAGAACAAGAAGAAGTCCTCCCATAATCATCGGCCAAATTGGGACGACAGCCCAACTATGTTCATGCCAAACGCCTGGAGGGTTAAAAAAACACAGCCTGAGCGGTATGCCGAGGCTTACTAAAGCCACCATCATCCCTCCAGCAATTACCTCAAATGCTCCCACTACTATGCTTAAGACTCCGCCAGCACTAAGTAACCCGCCCCTGTCATTACCATTAGATACCATTTCCTTTTCTCCTCCTTATTATGGTGGGCGGTACTGGACTTGAACCAGTGACCTCTTGCGTGTGAAGCAAGCGCTCTAACCACTGAGCTAACCGCCCATACCTTCACACTTATTATTTATTAAGATGTATCAACTTTACCATACACGCAAGAGGCATCGCAATTAAATCACTACACCTATTTGATAACTCAACTTCCGACACTAGAACGGCCATTTACGGGATTAGCAATTATGTATATATCTTCTCTTGCTCCTTCTCTCTCGGTGGCTTGTCGCAAGCGACCCGCCAACAGCCTCTCGCTTTGCACCACAATACCCTCAAAGGCACTTCAGAGCCCCTGGAAGCCCTATTATTCACTCTATCCATGGTTTACACACACCTAGTCCATTCCGAAAACTTCGTTTTCTCCATTCACTGGACTAAATAATCGTGGAGGGGAGGGATATTTCATTCTCAGCCGAGCCAGGAGCAGGGGGTAATTAAATGCTTAAATCAGTAGCGTTTAGCTTGCCGTGTAGGCTTTACATTGCCCCGATAATCAGGAGCGGTGATGTTGAATACCAGGCTTATCATTGGGTCCACCATTCGTGAACTGATTCGTGTTTCAATCTCGTCTAAAGAGAGACATGTGGTGACCACCATTGGCAACCTGGCATTATAACGGTAGTTTATCAATTGATATAGCTTCTCCTGAGCCCAGGATGTGGCCGATTGCTCCCCGAAGTCATCGAGTATCAGCAGTGGAACTCCTTTAATCCTCTCAGAAAATTCGTCATAGGATATTTTGCTATCTGGACTGAATGTAGAACGTAAATGGTCAAGAAGGTCGGGAACAACCACAAAGAAGACTGGTTTTCCCTGCGCCAGTTGATAATTAGCGATAGCTGCTGCCAGATGAGTCTTACCACAGCCATTAACGCCTTGAAATATTAGCCAACCCTCTGGTGAGCGAGCGAATTCTACTGCTAAGTTGAAGGCCTGGCGCAAGTTTTGCCGCTGTTCCAGGGGAAGTTCCATCCTCTTGTGGTCGAAATTATCAAAGGTCATATTTCGTAATAGCTCTAATTTTAAGCCACCCTGGGATTCCAAGGGCGATGCCGGTTCAATCGTCCATACCTGGCAGAATTCATTATCGACAAGATGGCCGCGTAAGCGTTCATCCATTCTTTCTAGCGGTATATCGGTGATGATTACCGTGGCCAGCCTGGTATTGAAGCGATGATGAAGGAGTTGCTCTAGCTTCTCTTTAGCCCAGGTAGTAGCGCTTCCCAGAGCAAGGTCATCAAGCACTAATAGAGGCACATTCTTTACTCGCTCAAACAGCTCGTCATAAGTGGTGTCACTTGTGGGGCTGAAAGCGGAACGGAGGTGGTCAAGGAGGTCAGCAGCACCGATGTAAAATACAGGCTCCCCTAAGCTGAGACGGTGATTGGCAATAGCACAAGCCAGGTGTGTTTTACCAGAACCGCTAGGACCTAAAAATACCAGCCAACCCTCGGGATTATCAACAAAGGCTTTGGCAGCCTGGTAAACCTGAGCAAAGTGCTCTTTGGAAATGGCACTCGCCGCCCTTCCTTCAGGAGATAAATTGTCAAAGGTAAGCTGCGACAGAGAACCCAAATTGCTGTATTTCTCAAGATATTCTGTTTTTTTCTTTCTCAGCTCCCCTTTACTGCATTGGCAGGGTACCACTCGGCTGAAATCAACTTGCCCTGAATCTAGAGCAGGATGAACAAAGCCAGCCCCTTTGCAAACAGGACAGATTTCACCTGCGCCCTCCTCCGTCGAGGGAAAGGGAACGTTATCTTTTGACGAGGTGTCCATATCGGCCCTTGATATATTTGTCTGGGCCATCCTTTTTAATGTCTCTCCGATGCTCTCCACTGTCCTTACCCTCGCTAGCCCATCTTTCAAGGATACGAGCGATATATTTCCAACTGCGTTTATTTAGCGTAACTGCTTCTTTAAAGGCTTCTTCAATCCACTGGGGTGGATAAAGCTTGTCTGCTTCCTTGAGTTCTTCAGCAATCATTGGCGTTATCATGCCGATATTTTGCTCGTAGAGGGCAAAGATGTTGCCAGTCGGCGGCTGACGGATATCAGCGGTCAGAGAGTAAACATCCTCGAGCACTCCATCTATATTTAAGGTCGAGTGTAATAGAGTACCGTGCTCTACAACCGAGTTCAAAGCCTGGCGAAGTGTTTCCTCGCCCATCGTAGCCATTAGTTCATGGGATAGCAATTCCTTATAAGTGACAAAATAGGGACGCTCTTGTTTTCGCAGGATAAGATAAGCCACATACAACACTGTCTTAAGTTCAGCCAGGTCTTGAATTTTAGGTATCGCCTGGGTAAAGAAAGAATCAGGCAAGGAGATAAAATCTGTTTTCCTTTGATGAGAGCTTGATAATTGCCGGTTAGGCATCTTTTCACCCTTAAGAGGCAGAAATCAGCTCAGCCTCTAAATTATCAAATTTGACAACCCTGCTCAGGAAGCGCAGCTTGATTTGTCCTAAAGGACCATTGCGGTGTTTGGCTATGTTAATATCGGCGATGCCGCGGGGATAAGGTTCCTTTTCAATATCATGCACCTTACTCCAGTCTTCGGCGGAAAAATACATGTCATCTCGATAGATGAAAAGAACGACATCAGCATCTTGCTCGATACTGCCACTTTCGCGCAAGTCAGCAAGCTGAGGTACATGGGAGGCTCGCCATTCTACGGCTCGACTGAGCTGGGACACCGCTAGTATGGGCACACTTAGCTCCCTGGCCAGGGTTTTTAAGGCACGGGTTATCTTGCTAATTTCCTGGACCCGGCTTTCATTCTTGCCATCGCCTTGTATCAGTTGCAGATAATCCACGATAATCAGGTCAATGTTGCGTTCAAAGTGAAGGCGTCGTGCCTTACTTCTTATATCCAAAGCGCGAAGTTGAGGCGAATCATCAATATAAATCGGCGCCTCGGATAAGACGCCGCTGGCTTCCATAATTTTTATCTCATCCTTCTCACCAAAGCGCCCAAGACGAACCTTTCTAGAATCCACCCCGGATTCGCTGGCCAGAAGCCTTTGTACCACCGCTTCTCGGGACATCTCTAAGCTGCATAAAGCAACGCAAGCCTTCTGGCTAATAGCAGCATTTCTGGCAATATTCAAGGCCAGGCTCGTTTTGCCCAAGCTAGGCCTGGCAGCCAAAACAATTAAGTCAGACCTCTGTAATCCTCCTAAAAAATCATCTAAGGCAGTAAAACCAGTCAGAATATGAGGTATTTCCCCTTCCCGCAGTGCAGCATGTGGCCCAGCCTCCTCAAAGTATTGACCTAAAGCCTCCCGAATTGGGATGAAATCCCGGGGTTCCCGCCTCATCCGCACTTGAAACAGGATATCTTCAGCTTTATTGAGGCTAGCCTCAACCTCTGGGCTGGCTTCGTAGCCAAGGGCCTCGATTTGGGCAGCGGCAGCGATCAGCCGCCGCATCACTGCTGCATTGGATACTATTTGAGCATAATATTCAACATGGAGGGATGTGGGCACATTACTTATTAAATGGCTTAAAAAGGCAGCACCACCAATTTGCTCCAGCTTGTCCTGACGCATTAGCTCATGAGCCACTGTAATCTGGTTTATAGCTTCGTTGCGTTGATAAAGAGAGAAACAAGCTTGGTAAATCACCCGATTTGTTTCTGAAAAAAAATCCTCGGCCTTGAGGGAAACGGCGACTTTCAATATGGCATCAGGGTCAATAAGCAGAGACCCAATTACTGCCTCCTCAGCTTCAATATCATGGGGTGGTAATTTTCCCTCTGCCATGCCTAATCTTTCTCCTCCTCTTTCTCTTTACCTTTACCTTTCTCTGCCTTTTTCTCTGCCTTCTTCTCTGTCTTTTTCTCTGTCTTCTTCTCTGCCTTCTTCTCTGCCTTCTTCTCTGCCTTCTTCTCTGCCTCTTTCTCTGTCTTTTTCTCTGTCTTTTTCTCTGCCTTTTTCTCTGCCTTTTTCTCTGCCTTTTTCTCTTTTTCCTCCTCGATAACCACCGTAATTTGCGGATTAAGGTCGCTGGCTAACTTAACGGCTACTTCATAGCTGCCTGTTTTGCGTAAAGATTCCCCTATGTCTATTTTCTTTTTATCAATAACAGAACCTATGGCCCGACTTAATTCTTCAGCTACGTCGGCAGCGGTAATAGAGCCAAACAAGCGTTCTCCGTCACCCATGCGAGCTTTAAAACGAATTTCCTTTCCCTCAATTTGCTGAGCCAGTTCAACTAGTTTATCCCGGTCAATACTTTCCTCAAGCTTCTCTTTCTCCAGATTGGACTCTACTTGCTTAATGACCGTGGGAGTGGCTACCAGAGCTAAACCCCGAGGTAAAAGGAAATTCCTGGCATAACCTTTGCTTACCTCCTTTATCTCTCCAGCCTTTCCCTTTCCGGGAAGGTCTTCTAGCAAAACAACTTTCATAAAATTCCTCACTTCGCTCAGAATGACAGAAATCTCTCTGCCGATATGGCAGCAGTAGCGCCATCCCCAGCAGCAGTTATCGCCTGCCTAGCTGAATTATGACGGACATCTCCAGCAGCAAATATTCCTGGAATCTTCGTTTCCATGAGTTCATTGGTGATTATGTAGCCCCCTTCGTCCAAAGGCAACAATCCCCACCACTGAGCACTATTGGGCTCCGAGCCAATAGCCACAAAAACACCAGCCAGCTCTAATATTGATATTTTAGCATTTTTGGTGCTTTTTAGCACGAGTTGCTTAACTATCCCATCACCTTCAATTTGGGTTACTACAGTATCCCAAATAAAGTCTATCTTTGGTTCGCCCATAGCTCTTTCCTGAAATATCTTGCTGGCTCGAAGCTGGCTGCGACGGTGAATGACCTTAACCGAGGAAGCAAACTTACTCAAGTAGAGAGCCTCGGTGATGGCAGCATCGCCGCCACCTATTACAGCCACTGTTCTACCTTTGAATAAAGGGCCGTCACAGGTAGCACAATAGGAAACTCCCTTACCCACAAGTTTATCTTCCCCAGGCACGCCTAGTTTGCGAAATTGCGAGCCAGAGGCAATGATTATCGACTCAGATACAAAATCGCCTTCACTGGTGCTGACCAGATTATGCCTCTGGCTGGGCACTGCTTTGGTAACCTCGGCAGGCAAGGTTTCCAATTCATAGCTAGTGGCTTGCTCATGGATAAGTTGTCCTAAATCAATACCTGAGATACCCTTGGGAAAGCCAGGGTAATTCTCCACTCGCTCAGCGCTGGTTATTTGCCCGCCAATTACTCCCTTTTCGATAAGCAAAGTATTAAGCCTCGAGCGGGCGCAATATAGGCCAGCGGTGAGTCCCGCTGGTCCACCACCAATGATAACTACTTGATAACTCTTGTTGGGATTGCTTCGTTTCACTCGCAATGACATTACTTTAACCTATAGTTGCTCCCTCCCACAAATCACAGCGTGCCTACCCTAATCACTGTAGAATCCCTGCTTAATTTTATCAAGTATTCCTGGCTGGAGGATATCAGCCACAGTCATAGCCATTGCCTTGGCTGCATCCATTAAGCCTTCGTGTCCTGCTTCAGAGGCGGCTGCTGAGGCAAACTCCTGTGTATGTATGAACACCTCAGGCGAAGCTATGGCTATCGTAGGATGTATGCTTGGTACCACTTGACTGACGTTTCCCATATCTGTGCTGCCAAAGCCAAAACGAGGGTCGAAGGCTTCAACATGTCGTCCCAGCGATTCTAGATTTTGGCTAAATAGCTGAGCTAAAGTCGCATTGTTTTTCATCGGAGCATAAGTCCTGTCTCTCCACCTATATTCTAATCTTGCCCCGCTAGCTACAGATGCTCCTATAAAACAATTTAAAACCTTATCCTTTAACTCAGCAAGATACTCACTATCTGGAGCACGTACCAAAAACACAGCAGCGCTATGCGCAGGCACTATGTTAGGGGCTTCACCTCCATCAGTGATTATGCCATGGATGCGCGCTTCACTCCTTATGTGTTGACGCAATGAATTTATAGAAGTGAAAGCTAATATCATAGCTTCAAGGGCATTTATACCCCTGTAGGGTTGGGCAGCGGCGTGAGCTGGTCGACCAAAAAATTCCATCTCCAGGGAGCTACAGGCAAGCGCCTGTATGGCTACCATGTTGCGCACATCAGGATGTACGATCATAGCCACGTCTATTTCCTTAAAGGCTCCCGCTTTCACCATGTCTATCTTGCCACCGAAGACTTCCTCTCCAGGAGTGCCCAGAACCACAACGCTGCCTCCTAACTGGTCAATGATAGACTTACTAGCCACAGCAGCCCCGACTGCCGAAGTAGCTATTATATTATGCCCACAGCCATGTCCCATTTTGGGTAAAGCATCATATTCAGCAAGCAAGGCAATTCTCGGGCTCCCTTGGCCATATGTCGCTCGAAAGGCTGTAGCCAAGCTGGCAATGCCTCGTTCTACATGAAATCCACTGTCTTCAAGATAGTTAGTAAGCCAAGCCGACGCCTTTTCCTCCTCGAAGCCCAACTCTGGGTTATCATGGATATTCAGGCTCAACTGGATAAGTTGCTGCCTTTGTAATTCGACGCTATCTTTTACCTCTAGCTTCAGTTTTTCTATCTCCAAGGTTGTTTAGCACTCCCTTCTGTCATTCTGAGCCCTTCTCTTCTTGTCATTCTGAGCCCCTCGCCTTCTGTCATTCTGAGCCCCGACAAGTCGGGGCGAAGAATCTAATTCCGCTCAGGTAACAAAATAATCGTTTCCTATTTCCAATACTTGAACCTCTTATGAATAGTTATTATACTTTGTGCTTGACCTAAATTTCTAGGCTATGACAGATGGAAAGAGAACCCCTGAGGGCTTTGATAAATGTAGCTCAGTTGCTGAAAGAGCCCGTTGGCTCTAGCCAAAGCCATGATATAAGTGGGACAATTAGTGAGGAAGTTGAAGGTTTTGTTGAAGGAAAGGCGAAGTTGATTCATAGCAGTCGGGGAGTTTTAGTCCAGTGTAAATTAAATGTTGAGGTTAAACTCATATGTAGCCGCTGCCTCAATACATTCTTATGCCCTATAAGTTTCACTGCGGAAGAAGAATTTCTTCCGATATCCGATGTGTCTGGTGATTTAGCACTCTCTTTGCTGGAACAATCAGAAGGGTTCACCATTAATAATAAAAATATACTTGACCTGAGCGAGCTAATACGGCAATATATGTTGTTAAATTTGCCCATGAAACCACTATGTCGACCTGACTGCCCAGGAATAAAGGAGGCGAATTCACATGGCGCTACCTAAGAAAAAAACTGCTAAAGCGCGCCAGGGGAAAAGGCGCAGCCACCTTAAACTAACTCTGCCTGCCACGGATGTGTGCCCACATTGCCACAGCCCTAAGCTGTCTCACCATGTTTGCCCTAGCTGCGGCTGGTACAATGATAGAGAAGCAATTGAGGTCAAACCCGCCAAGAAATAGTTCGCATGGCTGAGTTACCCAAGGTAGCTTATGTTTTCCCAGGGCAGGGCTCCCAAAGCACTGGTATGGGACTGGACCTGTACAACAGCTATCCTTCAGCCAAGGAAGTCTTTGATGGAGCTGATGCTTCTTTAGGCTTTTCCCTCTCCCGTTTATGCTTTGAAGGTCCAGAGGAGGAATTGACGAAGACTCATAACGTCCAGCCAGCGATACTAGTCGTCAGCATCGCCTGCCTTAACGCGCTTGAAGAGGCCACCATAGCTAATTTTCCCTCTCCTACTTTTGTTGCTGGACATAGTTTGGGTGAATATACTGCTCTGGTTGCTGCTGGTGCGCTTGGCTTGACTGATGCTGTTTTGCTTGTCAGGGAAAGAGGGAGATTAATGTATGAAGCTGGGCTAAAAAATCCCGGGAGCATGTTGGCTGTAATAGAGCTTGATGAAGAAACAGTTAAAGATATAAGCTCTCATAGTGGAGCCGAAATTTCCAATATAAACTGTCCTGGACAGATTGTAATTAGTGGTGCCGCCCAAGCTCTGGCTGAAGCTGATAAATTAGCCAGGATAAAAGGTGCTCGTGCTCTTATTCCTTTGAGGGTTAGCGGGGCCTTTCATTCCGCCTTAATAGAGCCAGTCCTAGCTGAATTCAGTAGAATCGTCTCGAATGTTAGGTTTCAACCACCAGCTATTCCTGTAATATCTAATGTGACCGCCCGGCCATTAACCGACGTTGATTCGATAAAAGAAGAGCTGGTGAAGCAGCTTCGTAATTGCATTCAATGGCAAGGGTCGGTGGAATATATGATGCACAATGGGGTCACCACCTTTTATGAGGTGGGTCCCGGGAGAGTGCTTAGCGGTTTACTCAGGCGAATCAATTCAGAACTCCAAACGTTCAATATATCAGGAGTTGAGGATATAGCGCAGCTAGCATACAAAAAGGGTCCAACTAACTAATGACCGGCACTAGGCGAAAGGCAAGGATTGCTGCTCTCCAGGCACTTTATGAGCTTGATTGCACGAAGCACAAGGCGGAGGAGGCTTTAGCTCGCTTAAGAGCCGGGGAAACACTGCCCAGAGAAGCACTTAGCTTCAGTGAGGAGCTTGTGAAAGGAGTGCTCCAGAACAAATCTGAGCTTGATGCTCTCATTAAAAAGTTTGCCCCAGCCTTTCCCCCAGAACAGATGTCTATCATTGATAGAAATATTTTGCGCCTGGCTATTTTCGAAATCTTATTTAATGATAAAACTCCGCTCAAAGTAGCTATAAATGAGGCTGTAGAGTTAGCCAAGGAATTCGGAAGCGATTCTTCCCCCCGATTAATCAACGGAGTATTGGGCTCAATAGCAACTGAACGTGGCGTAGAACAATAATAAAGGCTCCCTGAGGGACGTGAGAGCCTTGTCTGCTCTCCGGTAACCTCCTAACCGGGGTGATGTCTCACAAAAGATAAATTTTCTTGACAGTACAATTAAATGTAGTGTAAAATATTTATACAATGGCTAGCATGGAGATGCAACAAACACAATCCTTGCAGGCGCGGCAAGAGTTCAAATTGCTCATCCGACTGGAACAGGCCAGTTTGCTGGAGATGCCCGAAGAGGAGTTCAACAAGCTTATCATTGAGGCAGAAGGCAGCCCCTTGTTCAAAAAGTTATATCGGAAGGAGAGAATAATTCGCTATCAGAGATATCCCAGGACGGATATTTCTCCTCGCTTTTATCAGCTTAATGAAGAGATTGCCGCCGGGACAGGCACTCTTGATATCGAATCCCTTTTATCCGGCAAAGAAGCCATAGTTCGCCAGATACAAAAAATAGGGCTAGAGAATTTTAAGCGCTATTTCTTATATCCTGAACCTGGGGTAAGTGTAGAAGAGGTCGCTCAAGAGTGCAATTTGGAGCTTGCAGAGGTTGAGGAGATAAATAGTCTCATTAACGACTTCTCCATTATGAGCGAGTTTTACAACCCTTCTGCTCTTAGTTCAGAACATGGAATTTACTACTCCAAGGTCGCTTCGATAGAAAGGGGGGCTGAGGGTTTTATTATCGGCTATCTCTCACCTTCTTATGCTCGGGGAAGATATTCGATTGACTATGAGAGATTTGAGGAATTGAGGGGGAGTGGAGCTATCACTGGGGCTGAGATAAAGAAAATCAGGCAGCTACTTAAGAGGCTAGAGCTAATCAATAGCCGTAAGGACACGGTAACTCGGATATTGCAAGGAATTGTGGAAAAGCAAGCACCCTATTTCGAATCTGGTAACGGCAAATCTGTCCTGCCATTTAGCCAAAAGGAGCTAGCTGAAAGGATTGAGCTTGTTCCAAGCTCAATTAGCCGCGCTATTAGCGGCAAAAGCCTTGAGACGCCCTGGGGTGAAGAGAAAGCTCTTAAGGATTTCTTTCCTCGGCCGAGAATGTTTAGGAAGGAATTGGTCAGGCAGCTCCTTGAAACAGGGGAGGAATTCCCCTCTGATGAAGCGATTAAAACTAAACTTGAACAAACATTTGGCGTTTCTATTTCCCGTCGCTCAATAGCAGGTTTAAGGAAGGAGTTGAAATTTCCCCCGGCTTGGAAGAGAAAACAAGCTTTGCTTCAGCAGAGGAAACTATGACTGATCATCCCACTCCAAAGAGTACATGGCAGCGCTGGAAGGACAGCATTGCAATGAAAACCATTAAATGGTTACCGGAGAACCAGGTGTCTAGGGGTGTGCGAAGCCCCCACTTCTGGATAATCGCTGCTCTAATGGCAGTTCTTACGCTCGTTTACTATGCAGGATACACTCCCTTAGCCCAATTCGGAAGCTTTTTCAGCAATGCTTTTCCTCACGATTTGCATCGGACTCTGTTTTTAATTCCCATAATCTACGCCGCTATAACTTTCAGTGTGCGGGGGGCCCTGGGTGCTTCGTTTGTTTTCTTGTGTGTTGTGTTGCCACGTACCTTTTACTCCCCATACGCTGACCCGCTAGTCAGGTCGCTTCTCTTTATCCTGTTTACCGCTTTCCTCGGGGTATTAACTGCGATGCTGATAGATCGAGTTGAGAAAGAAGAAAAGGCTCACGCCGAGCTAAATATAGCTCACCAAGAGCTTAGCACTTATGTTCAGCAGCTAAAGGAAAGTCAGGAGCAACTCATCCAGGCTGAAAAGCTGACCTCCCTGGGTCAGATGGCTGCCTCCATCGCTCACGAAATCAATAATCCTCTGGCCGGTGTCCTGGTCTACACCAAGTTGCTATCAAAGAAATTAACTGACGATACTGCTAGGAAGGAGGAATCCTTAGATTACCTTTCCAAGATGGAATCAGAGGTGAGCCGTTGCTCAAGGATAATCCGAAACCTCTTGGATTTTGCTCGGCAAACTGAGCCGATGCTGAGGCTTGTGGACATTAACCAGGTTATAGAACAGGTCTTGGCCATGGTAGGCCATCAAGCTCAACTTCAAAACGTTGAGGTTGTGAAAGAGTTTAGCCCATCCTTGCCTAAGGTCACGGCTGATTTCGACCAGCTTCAGCAGATATTTACCAATCTCACTCTTAATGCTATCCAGGCAATGCCTGATGGGGGCAGACTGACCATTCGCAGCTCGGCGGTGGATGGTGAGGTCAGGATCGATGTCCAGGATACCGGCTGTGGTATCTCAAAAAAGAACCTGGGCAAGCTTTTCACCCCTTTCTTCACCACCAAGGCAAAAGGCAAGGGTGTAGGATTAGGATTAGCTGTAGTTCATGGGATTATTGAGAGGCACAAGGGAAGAATCAAAGTACAAAGTGAGGTGGGGAAGGGAACCACCTTCAGCGTCTATTTGGGAGGCCACAACGATGAAAAAGGTTAAAATACTCGTGGTTGATGATGAGGCTATTGTCCGCGAGTCGCTAGACGACTGGCTCAAGGATGTTGGCTATCAGGTTTTCACCGCTGAAAACGGTCACAAGGCGTTAGAGGTGATTGAGAAGGAAAAGCCAGGCATCATGATTACCGATCTGGTGATGCCAGGTATGGATGGTATTGAGTTGATGAAAAGGGCTAAAGCACAGCAGCCCAAGATTGAGGTTATTATCATCACAGCCTATGCCAGCATTCCCACCGCCATCACTGCCATGAAAGAAGGGGCTTACGATTACATTGAGAAGCCTTTTTGCCCTGAGAGGGCTGAATTATTAGTCAAGAAATTAGCTGAACATCAGGAACTAGTCGAGGAAAACCTCTCCCTGCGTCAGAGATTGGAAGATCGTTACCGCTTTGAGAATATCATCGCGAAAAGCTCTAAGATGCAGCGGGTAATCGAGGTAATAAAAGTCGTAGCTAAGAGCAACGCCACCATATTGATCACAGGCGAGAGTGGCACAGGGAAAGAGTTGGTGGCACGTGCCCTTCACTCTCAGAGCCATCGTCGGAACAAGCCCTTTGTCGCTGTTAGTTGCGCTGCTTTGCCTGAAAGCCTCTTGGAAAGTGAGCTATTTGGTCACGAGAAAGGTTCCTTCACGGGAGCTTATGCTCAAAAGAAAGGTAAATTCGAGTTCGCCAATGGGGGGACACTTTTTTTGGACGAAGTCGGCGAGATGAGTGCCAATATCCAGGTCCACCTGCTAAGGGTCTTAGAAGAGAAAGAATTTACTCGTGTCGGTGGCAATGAGCCAATCAGGGTTGATGTAAGAGTTATTTCAGCGACTAATAAGGACTTAAGAAAGGCCATAGAAAAACAGGAATTCCGGGAGGACCTTTATTATCGGCTCAATGTAGTTAACATCGAATTGCCTCCCTTAAGGGAAAGAAGGGAGGACGTCCCTTTATTAGCTGAACATTTCTTGCATAAGTTTGCAATGGAGAATCAGAAGGAGATCACCGGGTTCTCTTCCGAAGCAATGGAGTCTGTGCTTGATTATGACTGGCCGGGCAATGTCCGTGAGCTGGAAAACGCCATTGAAAGGGCAGTCATCCTGGCTAAGGATAGCATTATCACTATTGCTGACCTGCCTCAGGAAAATCTGTCGCTGGCTTATTCAACTACGCCAAGGAAAAACCTTAAAGAAGTGGAGAAAAATCATATCTTAAACGTCCTCCATAAAACTGGCGGGAATTATAGCGAGGCAGCTAGAATTTTGGGAATCAGTAGAATGACACTCTACAACAAGGCAAAGGAGTATGGTTTCGATGTAAAGAAAATAGACGCCGCGTGACTTGTTTCTTTACATAGTTAGAGAGACAGTAAATTTTCAGCATTGGTGAAAAAGGCTACCCGGAAATTCGGGTAGCCTTTTTATTTTGGCAAGAAAATTGCAACACCAAAGGGTGAAGGAGATGAAAATGAATAAACAAACAATCCCGATAAAACAACAAAAGGAGGCGAAGGAAATGAAACCAGTATTAATCGTTGAAGACGAGGCGATCGTGCGGGAGTCGCTCCGAGACTGGCTTAGGGAGCAAGGCTATGAGGTGGACACTGCTGAGGCGGGTGAAGAGGCGCTGCAGAAGATCGGAGAAAGGGAATTTGGTGTTGCCGTGCTCGACCTAAGGCTGCCGGGAAAAGATGGGCTCGAGGTGTTAAGAGAGGCTACAGCGCAAAATCCAAAGCTTAAGGGGATCATCATCACTGCTTATCCCTCAGTGAAGACGGCAGTGGAGGCGATGAAAATCGGGGCAGTGGATTACATAGTCAAGCCCTTTGCCCCCGATGCCTTGGAGAAAGCGATTGAGAAGGTTCTCGGCCCTGTTCAAGTAGAGGTAAAACCTAAGGAGGGTAAGGTTGAGAAAGCCGCAGTGGAACTCCCGGTAGTTGAGGAGGCTGAGGTTGAGAAAGCTATAGCAATAACTGAGGAGGAAATTCCTGCCCACCTGGAGCAAGGCCAGACTTACTTCAAAGCAGGTCGCTATAAGGAGGCACTGAGAGAATTTCAGTCCATTTTACACATCGCCCCAGGACACATAGAAACTCGAGTCTGGATCCGAAGGGCGAAGGAAGAACTGGTGAAGCCAAGGGTTGAGGTACCTGAAGGCGAAGGTGCTGCTGAAGAAGCGGTGAAGGTCAATAAGTGTATCTGGGCAAAGATGGGAATGGTCTCTTACAGGATCTGCACCCGGGACTATGATTGCCTCACCTGCGAATTTGACCAGACGATGCAGGAGAAAATAGCCACTGGTGAAGCGTCAGAGCTCGATGAGGCTCTGGAGAGGCTCAAGGAGCTGCCGGCACCTCAGAGGGTTTGCCGTTATGCCCTCAAGGGTGACATCTCCTATCGGCTTTGCACCCGTCTGTTTCAATGCGCAGCCTGTGAGTTTGATCAACTCATGCAGGATGCCCTGGAGCGAAAGTTAGCCAAGCTATCTGTTCGCAGGGAAGCCCTGCACAAAAAGGAACAAGAAGCCACGACATAGCCAAGCTGATTAGAATTGTAGGAAAAGGCTTACCCAAAAGCTGTTTAAGCACAAAAAGGGCGGGGTATCTGACAAAACAGACACCCAGCCTTTTTCCTTGTTTATTGGGAAAGATGTGTCGTTAAGGTTTACCCTCGGCAAAAAGTTTTTCAAACTGTTTGGTTTTTTTTGCAAACTCTGCTATCATGTAAAGCTGCGTTGCAATTCATCTTGGGAAGCAGGGGGTAGCTATAAGGTTGTTGTCGCAGCTATCCTTTCTTTCTGTGGAATATTTGAGAAAGTGAGGTCATAGTGACATGGCAGTGTTAAGCCCGTATAAAGAAGCTACAGATGTGATACTCGAGGCTGGTGGTGAACCACTCAAATTGTGTTACCAGTGTGGTCTTTGCACCGGTATTTGTCCCTGGAACTTGGTCCGAAGTTTTCTCGTTCGCCGCATCATACATGAAGCTCAGCTTGGGGCAACCGATTTTGGCGGCGAGGATGCCTGGACTTGCGTCACTTGTGGAGCTTGTGTTCAGCGCTGTCCCCGAGGTGTCGAGATAATAGATGTCATGAGGGCTATACGCCGAGCCATAGCTAGCCTGGGCATCGGCGTTGTCCCTGATGCCCTGAGAATTTCAGCTAAGAACATCGCTGGCGTAGGTAATCCACTTGGTGAGGCACCGGAAAAGCGAGATGACTGGGCTAAAGACCTTAAGGCGAAAATTTTTGCTTCGGGCACCGAAATACTTTATTTCCCTTGCTGTATTCCGTCCTACGACCCTGATGTAAAAACAGTGGCTCGATCTACTGCCACAATCTTCAATAAGCTTGGGATCGACTATGGCCTTATAGGCACTGAAGCAAAATGCTGTGGCGAGGCAATTAGAAAAGCCGGGTATGAAGATACGTTTCAAAGTCTGGCCCAAAACAATATTAATCTCTTTACCAGTAATGGTGTCAAAACCGTGGTAGTTTCCTCACCGCACTGCTACCACACTTTCAAGAATGAGTATCCCGAGCTTGGAGGCAAATTTGAAGTAATTCACGTCACCCAATACCTGGCTTCACTTATCAAGCAGGGGAAATTGAAGCTCTCCAAAAAGATAAACAAGAAAGTAATCTATTCCGACCCCTGCTATTTGGGGAGACACAATGATGTCTACGATGAGCCAAGAGAAATTCTGCAAAGTATTCCTGGCTTGGAGTTAATAGAATTCCCTGATGCTCGTGAGGATGGTCTTTGTTGTGGTGGTGGTGGTGGCAGGATCTGGATGGATACGCCGAAAGGGGAAAGGTTCTCTGATATAAGGATGGAGCAAGCTGTTGCAAAAGGTGCTGATATTATAGCTCTGGCCTGCCCTTACTGTTTCCTCAACTATAGGGACAGTTTACTCTCTATGGGCAAGGCAGAGACTATGCAGGTTAAAGATATCGCTGAGCTTGTTGCCGAAGCAATATAGTTATGGAGGAATGAGATGGAAGAGATAAAGATTGGTGTTTATGTTTGCCACTGTGGAGCGAATATTGCAGCAACAGTTGATGTGGCAGAGGTAGCGAGATATGCCGGGACCTTGCCTGGAGTAGTGCTATCCCGTGATTATGTATTCATGTGTTCCGACCCAGGGCAAGACCTTATTAGAAAAGACATTAAGGAACATAACCTTAATCGTGTTATAGTCGCTTCTTGCTCCCCGAGGTTGCATGAGCTTACCTTCCGCCGAGTTTGTGACAGCGCCGGTTTAAATCGTTATCTATTCGAAATGGTAAATATAAGGGAGCAATGCTCTTGGACCAATGAAGACAAAGAGGCAAATACAGAGAAGGCGAAGGCTTTAGTTGATGCTGCGGTGAGGCGTGTTCATTACCAGGAGGCCTTAGAAGTTAAGGAGGCTCCGTATAATCCCAACACTCTAATTGTAGGCGGAGGGATTGCCGGAATTCAAGCTGCTTTGGAAATTGCCAACTCTGAGCATAAGGTCTATTTGGCAGAAAGGGAGCCCTCAATAGGGGGGCACATGATTCAGCTTGATAAGACCTTCCCTACTTTAGATTGTTCTCAATGTATCCTTACTCCAAAGATGAGCGAGGTAGGCTCACATCCTTACGTCGAACTCTTAGCCTATAGTGAGGTGGAGGAGGTTTCAGGCTACGTGGGAAATTTCAAGGCCAAAATAAGGAGGAAGGCAAGATATGTGGATGAGGACAAGTGTACCGGCTGTGGTGTGTGTATGCAAAAATGTCCTTATACGACAGATAGCGAATTTGAAGTAGGCTTAGCCAAGAGAAAAGCTGCCTATATTCCCTTCCCACAAGCTATCCCTAACGTTGCCACCATTGATCCAGATATCTGTATCTATATTAAATCAGAAGGGAAGAAATGTGGAGCTTGTATAAAGTTCTGCGAGGCGGGGGCAATAGACTTTAATCAGCAGGATCAGATTCTCGAGGTTGAAGTGGGCTCGATAATCTTAGCCACTGGTTTCAGCCTCATGGATCCGAAACTCATTCCTCAATATGGCTATGGAAAGTACGAGAATGTTATAACCGGACTCGAATTTGAAAGAATAGTTAGTCCCACGGGACCAACCGGGGGGAAAATCCAACTTAAGGACGGCCATGAGCCAGAGCACGTAGCCATTATACATTGTGTAGGAAGCCGGGATAAGAATTACCACGAGTATTGCTCCCGTGTTTGCTGTATGTATGCCCTAAAACAAGCAAATTATATTAAAGAAGAGCTGCCAAATACGGATGTCTACCAGCTATACATAGATATGCGCTCTTTTGGGGATGGATATGAGGAATTCTATGAGCGTCTTTCAAACGAAGGAGTCAACTTTGTCCGAGGAAAGGTAGCTCAAGTCACCGATCAGGCTATAAGCGACGAGGAGAAGGGGAAACTCATTGTGGTTGCTGAGGATACCCTTCTAGGGAGAATGCTCCGTATTCCGGTAGACATGGTTATTCTGTGTAACGCTTTGGAGCCTCAAGCCGATGCTGGAGGAGTGGCAAGTCGTTTTACTGTAAATCGAAAGGCGACGGGTTTTTTCCTGGAGAGGCATCCGAAACTTGATCCGGTAGCTACACCTACTGAGGGGGTTTTTGTTGCCGGTTGCTGCCAGAGCCCCAAGGATATCCCCGATACTGTAGCCCAAGCTTCAGCAGCAGCAGCAAGGATCCTGGCAATGATAAGCAAAGGTAAAATTACACTCGAGGCTGCCGTTTCGGCAATCGATGAGGATAAGTGTTCAGGTTGTAAGACTTGCCTTAATCTTTGTCCTTTTAGTGCCATTTCCTTTGACGAAGAAAAGAAAGTCTGCCAAATTAATGAGGCGTTGTGCAAAGGTTGCGGGGTTTGTGCTGGTGCATGTCCTAGCGGAGTGATAACTGCAAGACAGTTTACTAACGAAGAGATTATCGCTCAGGTAGAAGGAGTACTGGTATGAAAAGGAACGGGTTTCAGCCCAAAATTGTGGGGTTTTCCTGTAACTGGTGCTGCCTACCCTTCAGGAGCTATCGCCATGCACCACTTTACTGATGAGCAAATTCTAGCTAAGGTAGAAGCTTTATTTAGCTAAGTGAATTGAGATGGAGTTCACCAAATGTTTCGGATTATTTCTAGAGAGACTTTAGCGACGAAAATTCATCTGTTCAAAATCGAAGCACCGGCAATTGCTAGAAAAGCGCTGGCGGGGCAGTTTGTTGTCATCAGGATTGATGAAAGGGGCGAGCGTATTCCTCTGACTCTTGCTGACTGGGATGGGAAGGAAGGCAGTGTTACCGTGGTGTTTATGGAAGTGGGAGCGACAACTTTTAGGCTGGCGTTGCTGAAAGCCGGTGACTTCATTGCTGACTTTGTTGGTCCCCTTGGTGTACCATCGCATATTGACAAATTTGGTACTGTAGTCTGTGTGGTGGGAGGGGTTGGTGCTGCGCCAATAGCGCCTATTGCCAAGACGCTGAAGGAGGAAGGAAACAAGATTATCTCCATTTTGGGGGCACGGAGCAAGGACTTGCTCTTCTGGGAAGATAAGCTACGCAGTGTCAGCCACCAGCTAATAGTTACTACTGATGATGGCACGTATGGTCGCAAAGGGGTAGTAACCGAGCCACTGAAAGAGCTGCTTGAGAGTGGGGAGAAGGTTGACCAAGTCATTGCCATTGGCCCGAGCATCATGATGAAGTTCTGTGCCCAGACCACCCAGCCTTTCGGGGTGAAGACTATTGTCAGCCTGAACCCAATAATGGTTGATGGCACCGGAATGTGTGGCTGCTGCCGGGTATCCGTTGGTGGCGTAACCAAGTTTGCCTGCGTGGACGGGCCTGATTTTGACGGGCATCAGGTAGACTGGGACTTACTCCTGACCCGGCTGCGTATTTATCTTGATGAGGAAAAACGCTCTTTTGAGCAGTGGCAGACTCAGATGAGCAAGCGTTCTTGAATGGAGGCCTGAGCAACATACATGGCTAAGCTGAATCTCAACAGAGAGCCAATGACAAAGCAGGAC